>Ga0193960_1000238_pt1 | contig 23343 bp, 26 predicted proteins | sample FB_3_MG_FD_140338 | JGI IMG/M metagenome (GOLD analysis project Ga0193960, IMG submission 140338) | Microbial mat bacterial communities from the Broadkill River, Lewes, Delaware, United States - FB_3_MG | ecosystem: Environmental > Aquatic > Freshwater > River > Microbial mats | place: USA... | reverse complement strand
AATGAGAGGAAGTCTTCCTCATAATGAACCAAAGCAATATAAGCTTTGGGATGAAGAAAAAGTTTATGAGAAAATGAAACTTAACAGAAAAGATTGTGAAAGCTTTACTTTACATGATGGACCTCCATATGCTAATGGAAACATTCATATTGGACATGCTTTAAATAAAGTACTAAAAGATATTATTATCAAATATCATTATTTTGATGGAAAGTCTGTTCGTTACACTCCAGGTTGGGATTGTCATGGATTACCAATTGAACAAAAAGTTGAAGAAAAAATTGGTGGTAAAAAGAAAAAAGAGTTACCAAAAAGTAAATTAAGACAACTATGTCGCGATCATGCCACAAAATTTGTTGATATTCAAAGAGATGAATTTAAAACTTTAGGTGTAATAGCAGACTGGGAAAAACCATATTTAACAATGGATTTTAAATTTGAAGCAAATATTTATAGAGAGTTAATAGCTATATCTAAAAAAGGTCTATTGATTCAAAGAAGTAAACCGGTTTACTGGTCATGGGCTGCTCAAACAGCTCTAGCTGAAGCAGAAGTTGAATACGAAGATAAAGTATCTCCATCTGTATTTGTTGCATTTAAATTAGAAGAGTTAGATGCAAGTGTAATTATTTGGACAACAACTCCGTGGACGCTCCCTGCAAATACAGGTATCTCTTTAAATGGTGAAGAGGAATATGTTTTAACATCAGATGGTTTTGTTGTAGCAAAAAAATTGTTTGGAACATTACTTGCTGATGAAATTGTAAAAGGTGAAATAGTAAAAGATATTGACCCTAATAGTTTAGAAAATACTCATGCAATTAATCCACTAAACGGAAGAAAGTCTAAAATTGTTTTAGGTGATCACGTTATGATGGATGCTGGTACAGGAGCAGTTCATACTGCACCAGGACATGGGGAAGACGATTATAAAGTTGGTTTAAAATATGGTCTCGATGTTATTATGCCAGTAGGTGCAAATGGAGCATACGATAATACAATAGTAAGAGAAAATCTTCTTCCAAATCCAGAAGAGTTTTTAAATATGAATGTATTTAAAGCAAATGAACCAATTATGGAACTTTTAGGGGATGCTCTTTTAAAAAGAATTGATATCACTCACTCATATCCACATTGTTGGCGAACACATAAACCAGTTATTTTTAGAGCAACAAAACAATGGTTTATCTCTATGGATCAACCATATGGAGAAAATGGTAAAACACTAAGAGAAAATGCTTTAGAATCAATTGAAAATGTAAAATTTTATCCAGAACATGGAAAAAATAGATTAAAAACTATGATAGAAGGTCGTCCAGATTGGTGTATCTCTAGACAAAGAGATTGGGGAGTACCTATCGCTTTTTTTAGAAACAAACTAACAGATGAGATTATTTATGATGAGCAAGTATTAAATTATGTTGCTATGATATTTGAGATGAGAGGTGCAGATGCTTGGTATGATATGAGTATCGAAGAGCTTTTATATCCAGGAAGTGGACTTAACCCTGACGATTTAGAAAAAACTATGGATATCTTAGATGTATGGTTTGATTCTGGTTCAACACAAAATGCAGTTTTAAGAAGTAGAAACTATGATGCTGGAACTTATCCTGCTGATATGTATCTTGAAGGAAGTGACCAACATAGAGGTTGGTTCCAATCTTCACTTTTAACATCTCTTGCTTCAAATGAAGTAGCACCTTATAAATCTATTTTAACTCATGGATTTACTGTAGATGCTAAGGGTGAGAAGATGTCAAAATCTAAAGGTAATGTTGTTGCACCTGATAAAGTTTTAAAAGAATACGGTAGTGAAATTTTAAGAATGTGGGTTGCTATGAGTGATTATCAATCAGATTTAAAAATCTCTGATGGTATTTTAAAACAGATGGCAGAACAATATAGAAAAATAAGAAATACAGGTAAAATTTTACTTGGAAATATTCATGAATTAAAAGAGATTGTTGGATTAGAAAAAATGTCTGCAACAGATTTATGGATTTTAGATAAAGCACAAAAAGTATTTTTAGAGGTTGATGAATCATTTAAAGCAAATGATTACTCAAGAGGATTAAATAAGTTAAATCACTTTTTAGTAGCAGAGTTATCAAATATCTATATCGACATCTGTAAAGATAAAATGTATTGTGATGGTAAAAATTCAGATACAAGAATTGCAAGTCAGAGTGCAATGGCAATGATTGCTAAGGCATTTATAACGACATTAGCACCTATTTTAACATATACTATGAATGAGTTAGTTCAATACGCACCAAAAGTTATTACAGATGGAGTAGAATCGATTTTTGATATGCCAAAATATAGATTACCTGAAGTTGAAGTGAATCTTAACGAGGAACATTTATTGAATGCCAAAAGTAAATTTGCAGAAATAAAAGATAAACTGAATAAAGATAAAGTGATTAAATCAACTTTAGAATTAGTAATTTATACAAATAGTGAAGAGATTTTAGCATTAGACGCAACAATTGCAGAAGATTGGTTTGTTGTTTCTAAAGTAGTTAGTACAAAAGAAGAAAATATTTTAGGTTCTTTTGAAGTAGATGGAAAAGAGTTTGAAGTTTATCAAGCTTCAAGTGAAAAATGTCCAAGATGTTGGAAATTTAGAGCAACAAAAGAAGATGCATTATGTCCAAGATGTAATGAAGTGGTAAACTAAATGAGTGAACCAGTTAGTTTAACTTTTATATTTCAAACAATAGGAGTTATTTTATCATTTACTGTTGTTGCAATACTGTTAATAAATTATAAAACAAAGAAAATTAAGGAAGTGTAATATGAGTATGCCTTTTACAGATGAGGATTTACTTCAACCTGTGAGTAATATTATCACAACGAAAATTGCACCAATGTTAGCACGTGATGGTGGAGCAATAGAACTATTAGAAATAAAAGATGCAAAAGTATATGTGCAATTACAGGGTGCTTGTGTTGGATGTGCTGCTAGTGGAAGTACATTAAAGTTTATAGTTGAAAAAGAATTAAAAGATGCTATACACCCAGACTTGGAAATAGTAAATGTACCTGTAGAGATTAAGGAGTAACCACATATGGCTAATAACAATAAATTATTACAGCAGGCACACTCTTTTTTTACAGCAAAAGAGTATGACAAAGCTTTATTTTTATATTCTCAGGTTTTGTATACAAAACCTACAAGTATAGAATATCAATTGTATTGTATTTTTTGTGATTTAGGGTATGAGAGTGATGAGAAAGCACAAAGTTTATTCGACTATTTTATTGTTGCAAAAGATGAAGATTTTAATGAAGCAGTTACATATGTACAAGATATAATTACTGCGTATGATGGTGATAACAATAAAATGATGGGATTACTAAAAGATATCTCAACAACTAATGTAGAAACACTTAATGCAATAGAGTATAAAGACTTTATGCAGCTAGTTGAGAATCGAGGTTCTTTTAAAGAAGCATATCAAGATATTATGTTTAGTACAAAAGTTGCGATAACATCTAAAGATGATTTGTTGGATTTTATAGATAAACTAATTGAAAATAATTTTGATAAAACTGCATACAACTATCTTGATGGTTTTAATGAGTTTTTTTCATACGATAAAGATCTAACGAAACTTTATGAAAGACTAGGAAAGAAAGCACTTGGTAATAAATCAGAATAGTAAAATATTTACGGATGATTCTAAAAAAGCAACGAAAGATACAACCTTTATAATTTCAAAACATAATGAAAAATATGTAAATGATGCAAAAAATACTGGTTGTAATGAGTTTATACAGTCATCAGAGTTGAAAAATTATTTTGATTTTTCAACTATTAAAATAATCGGTATCACTGGAACAAATGGTAAAACAACAACAGCTGCCGCAATCTATTCTATTTTATTAGATTTAGGATATAAAGTGGCTCTTCAGGGAACACGTGGTTTTTTTATAAACGATGAAAGAGTAGAAGACTACTCTTTAACTACCCCAATACAATTAGGCAATTTCGGACATATTCAAAAAGCACTTGAAAATGGTTGTGAATATTTTGTGATGGAAGTGAGTTCTCATGCTATTGAACAAAATAGAATAGAGGGTTTAGAGTTTGCTTTAAAAATCCATACAAATATTACTCAAGATCATCTTGATTATCATAATACTATTGAAGAATATATTGCTGTAAAAAATAGTTTTTTTCAGTGTGATAGTATGAAATTGATTAATAAAGATGATGAAAAAGTAAAATTCAAAATGAAAAATGCCTATGCATATGGTGCTGAAAATCCAGCAACATACAAAGTAACTGCATATAGTTTAAAAGATGGTATTCATGTAGCACTACAACATTTTTCGAATATAGTAAATTTTAGTTCACCTATGATGGGACTTTTTAATGTTTACAATTTAACAGCAGCAGTGGCAGCTGTTAATTTAATTACTAAAGAACCTTTGCAGAAAGTATGTGATCAGGTTGAAAATTTTGGTGGAGTTTCAGGAAGAGTAGAAGTTGTATCTACACAACCACTGTGTATAGTTGATTTTGCACATACCCCTGATGGTATGGAAAAAGTATTTAGTAGTTTTACTGATTATGATATTATCTCAGTCTTTGGAGCTGGTGGAGATAGAGACAGAACAAAACGACCTATGATGGGACACATTGCAGAAAAATTTTCTCGTGAGCTAATAATAACCTCAGATAATCCAAGATTTGAAGACCCAGATGTAATATGTAAAGATATCTTAAAAGGGTGTCGAGACCATTCTAAAATCATTGTAGAGATTAATAGAAAAAAAGCAATCGAAAAATCTTTAGAAATATCAAAAAAATATAAAAATCCAATCATTTTAGTTTTAGGCAAAGGCGATGAAGAGTATCAAATAGTATATGATAAAAAATTTCCGTTAAATGACAAAAAAATTATTCACGAGTTAGTAAATGAGTACAAATAAAAAAGTTTTAACAATCGTAATTGTGATGTTATTAAGTGTTTCACTTGTAAGTATTATGGTATTTATTTATAATTTTAAAGCTTTTAGTATAAAAAATACGACAGATAAAGCAATAAGTATCGCCCAAAATGTACGAGATGGTTTAACAGCACACATGGTAAATGGTACCATGGATAAAAGAGCATTCTTTTTAAATAATATAGCGACAAATCAAAATATAGAAAATTTTCATCTTTTACGTGCCCCTTCTGTTGTAGAACAATATGGTAAAGGTTTTTATGGAGAAACTAGAATAACCTCGTTAGAACAAAAAGTTGTAGAAAATAGAAAGTTAGAAACTAAACTTATTGAAACAGTTGATAATGTTATTTTAAAAGTAAGTATCCCATATATCGCAAAAGCTAATTCTAAACCTAATTGTTTAGAGTGTCATCATGCACAAGAGGGTGATGTTTTAGGTGTAATTAGTATGGATTTAGAAGTAAGTACAACTAGAATGGAAGGTTTATTTATAGCATCCAAAATATTACTGATTGTCCTTGTCATAGTTGTTATATCTATTTTTGTTGCAAACTATTTTATACGACCTTATATCAAACTGTTTGATGATTTAGAAAATGGAATTTTACAAGCATATAGAGGTGACTTTTCATATAAAATTGATACAAAACTCAAAAATGAAGCAGGGAAAGTCGCAGAAAGATTAAATGAACTGTCAGAGATATATAAATTTAAAAAAACAATTGAACTTGATGAAAATAAGCATATAATTTATAATAGAATTGTACATATTTTACAAACAAAATTTAAAATAAATAAATTTATACTTTTTGAAATAAATAATAAAACAAAAATAAGAGAAATTATATTTGATTCTGCAGATTTAAATGGGATAGAACTGGATGACAATGCAAATATTTGTAGAGCATTTAGAACCTCTTCTCATATCTATTCAAGCGATTTTGATGATCTGTGTTTAAATTGTAAACAAAAAGTGAGTGAATATATCTGTTTAAATTTTGATATAGATGAAACTAATTCAATCGTGCTTCATGTACAATCCTCGTCAAAAGAAGAGATAAAAAATATCAAAGATGAAATACCAGTTATTAGTAACTATTTTGATATGGCAAAACCTGTGATAGAAAGTAAAATTTTATTAGATATTTTAAAAGAGACATCATTAAGAGATCCTATGACAGGACTTTATAATAGAAGGTTTTTAAATGAACTTTTAGAATCAAATGTTACTAGTAGAATCTCAAAAGATACTATCCATTCTTTGTTAATGATTGATGTAGACTTTTTTAAAAAAGTAAATGATACTTATGGACATGATGTAGGAGATGAGGTGATAAAAAAACTATCAAGTATCATGAAAGAGTCTATACGTAATTCAGATATTGCAGTAAGATATGGAGGAGAAGAGTTTTTAATATTGTTACAAAATACAACACAAGAGACAACATTACAAATAGCACAAAATATACATGAAAAATTCAAATCGGAGATATTTAGTGTGAATGGAATTACTTTTGCAAAGACACTTAGTATAGGTATCTCTTATTATCCAAATGATGCAGATACCTTATGGAAAACAATTAAGTATGCCGATGATGCATTATACAATGCAAAAAATTCAGGTAGAGATAAAATCGTTGAATTCGAGAGCTCAATGCATGTTGGCGGAGAGGATTACTAAAGAGTCTTTTTTAGATAGTTTTAAGTAATCTCGGATAAAATTCGCGAATAAAATTAATTTCAAGTAAATTAAAGGGAATGAAAATGGAAATGCCTCAAATACCACAACCCACATTTTATATATTTAAATGTGAACAAAGTTCACCACCAGGGATGCCAAAACCATCATGTGTTGGGGAACAAACAAAAGATTTATTTAATCATATGGCACAATCACTTATGTCAAAAGGATTAATGGGACCAGTACAACCAATCAGAACTAGCTGTCTTGGACGTTGTCAAATGGGACCAGTAATGATGGTAGAACCAGGTCATCACATGTATGTACAATTAACAAAAGAAAAAATAGATAGAATTGTAGAGGAACATATTATTGGTGGTAATCCAGTAAATGAATATATCATACCAGAGCAATTCTGGGGCGAGCCTTTATCTTTAAATAAATAGGAATATAATAATGACATTTGATATGTTGTATAGTAAAATACACAGAGCTACAGTTACAGATGCGAACCTTAATTATGTAGGTTCAATTACAATAGATGAAGACCTTTTAGATGCGTCAAGTTTACGTGTTGGTCAAAAGGTAGAGATTGTAAATGTAAATAATGGTGAACGATTTTCAACATATGTTATTAAAGGAGTGCGAGGCTCTAAAGATATGTGCTTAAATGGTGCAGCTGCTAGAAAAGTAGAGATAGGCGATAAAATAATAGTTATCGCTTATGCTTCATATAATCAAGAAGAGTTAGAAACATATAAACCTATTGTAGTACATGTAAATGAAAAAAATGAAATTACAGAAATTACAAATGAACTTATTGGAAGTGACAGATAATGTTTGAAGGTATCGATTTAAGTAAAATAAACCTCAATGATATGATGGGTCAAGTTCAAGAGATGGCAGAAAAAGCTAAAGAGGAAGGTAAAAATAAAGTTTTTACTTCTAAAGTAGGTGGCGGGATGATTGAGTTATCTATAAATGGTAATTCAGAAGTTGTTGACTTACAAATAGATGATTCTTTACTTGAAGATAAAGACTCTTTACAAATACTTCTAATTAGTGCTATGAATGATGTAATCAAACAAAGTGATGAAAATAAAAAAGCAACAGCTATGAACATGATGGGTGGGATGAATCCATTTGCAAAATAATCATCTTTTAGAATCATTTGAGAACTATCTAGATACTAACTTACCAGTATCAAATACTTTTCATCCTATATTTGAAGATGCCTTAAAAGATATGTTACGTGCTGGTGGAAAAAGATTTCGACCTATGCTTTTACTCTCTATAGTAAATGCAGTTGAACCACTATTAGTGAAAAATGCTCTTCCTGTATCTTTGGGATTAGAGTATTTACATACCTATTCACTTATTCATGATGATTTACCTAGTATGGACGATGCAGACTTACGACGAGGACATCCTACTTTACATACTACATACGATGAAGTAACAGCTATTTTAGTTGGTGATGCTTTAAATACACATAGCTTTAATCTTATTGCAAATGCACCGCTAAGCAATGATGTAAAAATAGAACTTGTAAAAATACTAAGTAGCGATGGTGGAATCGACGGTATGATTATTGGTCAGGCTATAGATTGTTATTTTGAAAATCAAAAATTAGAGTTATCACAATTAGAGTTTTTACATATTCATAAAACAGCAAAACTTATTGCAGCAAGTTTAAAAATGGGTGCAGTGATAGCAAACCTTGATTTAGAAACACAAACTAAATTGTATGATTTTGGGATTGATATAGGTTTATTATTTCAAATTCAAGATGATATTATTGACGAAACGGCTACTGAAGAGGAAGCTGGTAAAACAACTGCAAATGATGGCGCTAAAAATTCTTTTGTAAATCTTCTTGGTTTAGAAGGTGCAATAGATAGTGCAGATAAATTAGCTACAAAATGTTTAAATGATTTAGCTTCATTTGATCAAAATATCAAAAATAGTTTAGAAGAGATTTTAATACAATATTTAAATCGTCATAAAAAATAAAAGAGGATTTTAAACCTCTTTTTCCCATAATGTTCCTTGTGCACTATCCATAAGCGAAATCCCCATATCATTGAGTTCATCTCTTATTTTATCACTTAGTTCAAAATTTTTCTCTTTTTTAGCATTATTTCGTTCTTCAATTAAAGTTTCAATTTTAGTTTTCTCTTCTTGCGAGATTCCAAATTGAAAATATTCATAAGCATCTTTGAGACCAACACCTAAAATATCATTGATAAATGCAAGTGAAGCTATTATCTCTTTTTTGAGATTTTTATTTTTTGGTTCTTTATCTAAAGTATCATTTGAGAGTGAAATGTATTCATCTATACTTGCTAATGCCTTAGATGTATTCATATCATCATTTAAAGAGCTAAATAAAGCATCACAAAGCTCTTTATTTGCTTTATTGGTACTTTGTACTCCATAAAGTCTTTTTTTAAGTCTGTAGAGCTTATCTAGTCTTTTTTTGCTCCCTTTAAGATCCTCTTCACTAAAAGAAAAATCAGCTCGATAATGTGCAGTCATCATATAAAATCTGATAACTTCTCCATCATATTGAGTAAGAGCGTCTTTTAAGAAGAAACTATTTCCTAAAGATTTTGACATTTTTTCACCGTTTATATTTACAAAACCATTATGCATCCAGTATTTAGCAAGCTCTTGTGAGTTACAACATCTTGTTTGAGATGCTTCATTTTCATGATGAGGAAATAATAAATCAGCACCACCACCATGAATATCAATAGCATATGGTAAATCATGATTTGCTAAATGTGTATCAATCATAGCACTACACTCTATGTGCCATCCTGGTCTTCCATATCCAAAATTTGATGTAAATCCAACTTCAGTTGTATCAAAAAATTTCCACATAGCAAAATCTTTTTGATCTTTTTTATCGTTGTTTACCTCTACTCTTGATTGTGAGTTTTCATCACTTGCACGATGAGAGATAGTTCCATAAGAACTATCTTTTGAAGTGTCTAAATAGATACCATCTTTTAAAATATAAGCTTTTTCTTTTTCTAAAAGTTTATTAATCATCTGAATCATCACATCGATATTTTGTGTTGCATATGGTTCTAAATCATTTGGCAAAATATTGAGTTTTTCCATATCTTGTTTGTAGCTATTGATATAAAATGTTGTGATCTCTTCTAGTGTTTTACCAGATTCTTTTATTTTTTTAATAATTTTATCATCAACATCAGTAAAGTTTTTTGCCATAGTTACATCATAACCATTTGCTTTTAATACACGATGTAAAAGGTCAAATACGATAGAGCTTCGGGCATGTCCTAAATGTGCATCATCATACACAGTTGGTCCACATACATACACAGTTGCTTTATTTTCTATTTGAGGTACAAAAGGAAGTTTTTCCTTTTGCACACTATCATAAAGAGATAATGTTGGTTTTGACATAATAATTCTTATTTAAATAATGATGCTAATTCTGAAACATCTTTTGATGCTTTTTCATTATTATCTTCTGTATTTTCTGATGAGTTTGTTGTAGCACCCTCTAATACATTAAGTTCAAGTTCACATTTAGTTAACATTGAAGCTAATCTGATATTTAAACCAACTTTACCAATAGCTCTTGCTTTTTGATCTTCTGCTATAGTTACAATTGCTTTATCTTTCCCTTTTTCTCCCGCGCCTTTTTCGATTTTTACACTTTTTACAACAGCTGGGCTTAAAGAACGTGCTACAAACATCTCTAAAATAGGAGTATATTCAATACAGTCAATATTTTCACCGTTTAGTTGCTCACTCACAGCATTAATTCTAACCCCTTTAACTCCAACAATAGCACCAATAGGGTCTATGTTTGCTTCAGTAGTAGAAAGGGCAATTTTTGCTCGACTTCCTGGGATTCTTGCACTCGCTTCAATGATGATTTTTTCATCTTTTAATTCAGGTACTTCAAGAGCTAATAAACTCTCTAAATATTTAGGACTAGTTCGTGAAACTTCAACTATAAGACCATGTTGTTTATCAATATTAACACCTTTAACTACAGCACTTAAAGCATCACCAACTTTAAAAGTTTCACCTTTGATTCTATTTTTTCTAGGTAAAATACCTTTTACTTCACCAATCTCTATAAATGTATTATCATTACTATCAACTTGAGTAACAACACTAGAGATAGTATCTCCTACTTGATCATTGTATTTATTAAATAAATTATCTTCTGTGAATCTTTGAAGTCTGTATTCTAAATTTGAAAATAGTATTGTAGCTGCATTTCTTCCCATACTTTCAAACTCTAAATCATAGCTTAAAAAATCTCCTACTTCTAAATCTGGATCAATCTCTTTGGCTTCATCTATAGATAAAAAGTTTTCAGGATTTATAAACTTACCTTCAACTCCATTTTCTTTTTCCCAATCATTTTGCTCTTCTCTAGCTTCACCAGTAAGTTTGATGTCATCATTGGCAACAACTTCAATTTTTTGAGATAGTTTTAGTTCTTTATTACTTCTATCAATTTCTGCTTCATAAATAAGAGAATCATCTTGCATTTTTTGTGCTGTTTTAATAAGCGATTCTTTTAAAGCATTTTCTACATCAGATACTTTTAAACCTTTTTCATATGCAATTGAATCTATAATATCAATAATTTTTTCCATAATTTTATTCCTATAATTTTAGTTGTTTAACAATGCAATGTATTTTGGAGTGTTTGCTTTGTAGATATGAATGATATCTTAAGTTATCTTTAATTATACTTTTATAATATAAAAGTGCAGTTTAATACAATATTTTACAATTTATTTTTATAATAATATGAAGAGATTAAGTATCAGTAAAATCTTATTAGATACAATAAATCAAAGGGTTTTAATGTTACATAATAAATTAAAAGTAAGTGCACTATTTGTTGCTGCTATTGTAGTACTTACAGGTTGTGGATCAAACAAGATTGATGTATTATCTTATCCAAAAAAAATAAAAACTAAAGTGAATATACCAGAGGTGTGTATACCTGAATATAAGTCAGCAATGCCTTTTGTTGCAGTAATGGATTTTACAAATAACTCAACATTTGGAAAAGCACAAATCAATGAAACAAAATCTGATAGTAAGACAGTTAAAAAAGCGGCAGGTGTTGCTGGACTAGTCACATCTTCACGTGGCGTTGGAATGGGTATTGTAGGAGTAAGTAATACAAAAAGAAAATCTAAAACTTCAAATATCAAACGTAGTGTGGATGCAAAACTATCAAAATCTATAACTAGACCTCTTGAAACATTAGTTATAAATTCAGGTGGTGTAAGATTATTTACAAGAGTGGCTATGGATCAAATTGATGCAGAATTAAAATTTCAAGATAGTGGTTTAGTTGATCCTGATTCTGTAATAGAATTTGGAAAAACATCTGGAGTACGATATATAATAACAGGTTCAATAGACAATGTAGAACAAAAATATACCAATAATTCTAGTGCTACAAATGGCTTAGCTCGAGTGACGAATAAATCAGCTAAACAATCAATTAAATTAGTAGGTGCATTATTAAACCTTGGTGCTTCAGTAACTGATGGTATGGTTATTACAGCAAAAATGACTATACAAATGTTGGATGTTCAAACAGGTAAAATAATATTTAGTAAACAGTTAGAAAAAAGCAAATATATAGGAAAGGTTCCACATCCAACATATGATCAAGTTGTGGGTGGTATAAAAGCAGCAATGATAGAATCTTTACCAATGTTAAAAGAAGATATCTCAAATCACTTTATAATAAAAGGTTATATAACACAGTTAAAATCTAAAGGTGATGATATTATTGTGCAAGTTAGCATCGGAAAAGATTTAAAAGTGAAAGAAAACCAACTATTTAAAGTGTTTAGTTTTGATGAGCTAGAAGACCCTATGAGTGGTACTATTAGTTGTGATGTAATTGAAACAATGATAAAATTAAGAGCTTCTCAACAAATTATGAAAAATAGGACTTGGACTAATATAGAAGAGGGTGATGGAAAAACACTAAAATTAGGGCAATTAGTTCAAAAATTAGATTAAAGGGCAGTTTTGACATTCTTATATTTTAAAAAACTTTTACAATTGACAATTATTGTATTATCACTAAGTGGTTGTGTGGGTAGTTTTACCCATAAGGCTCAAGACTCAGAGATGCCATCATGGTATATCAATGCACCATCAAATAATACTTTTTTTATTTATGGTGAGGGTGAATCTTATAGTTTCAGTGATGCAAAAAATAATGCTCTCAATTCAATGGCTTCAAAGCTTGTGGTAAGTATAAGGTCAAGTATTTCAAGTAGTACAAAAACATCAAATAATAGAAACGGAAATACATATAGTAAAGATGTTATAAAAAATTTAAAGATTGATGTAGAAAAAATAAAATTTACTAATGCAACTATAGAAAAAAGTAAAAAACAAGAAGAGAAATTTTATGTACTCATGAAAGTAGATCGTCAGGAATTGTTTAAGAATAAAAAAATAGAATTTGATATAAATGACAAGAGAATAATGAAAGTATTTGATTCTACTAAAGGATATGGAAAATTAGAACAGATACATATCTTACAAAATATCTACCCTGATATACAAAAAGCAAAATCTCAGTCAATTATTTTAAATGCAATTAACAATGATTTTAAATATGATTCTTATATAGAAAAATATGATTCTTATATTGATAAAATTGCAAAATTAAAAAATGACTTAACTATTGTAGTGAAATCAAACAGTCAAAACAAATATTTTAAAGATTCTTTGATAGAGATATTAAATCAACAACAATTTAAAGTATCGAATAGTTCAAGTAATGATGCAACTATCTTTTTAAATAATAAAGTAAAGTATAGTATTGCTAGGGGATGGAATATTGCTAAAGTAACTACAACAATTTCTGTGATTTCAGATAATAAAATAGTTTCGAATAAAGTTTTAAATAGTGTAGGGAGATCTTCAACATCACAAGAGAGTGCATTAGAAAATGCTTCTCAAAATTTTCTTAAAAAAATTCAAGAAAAAACATTAGATAGAATAATTTTTAATAAGTAAGTTCATAGGTTTTTAAACCTATGAAACTTTTTTATACGCCACTTATCTCCATAAGTTTTGACTGATGGTCTGCTATAAGTGGATCGATTATTTCATTAAATAATCCATCGTTCATGATTACATCAAGTCTGTAAAGAGTTAGATTGATTCTATGATCAGAGATTCTTCCTTGTGGATAGTTGTATGTTCTAATTCGTGCACTTCTGTCACCTGAACCAACTTGTGCTTTTCTATCTGCACCCTCTTTATCCATTCTCTCTTGTTCTTGCATATCAAAAAGTCTTGCTTTTAAAACTTTCATTGCTTTATCTTTATTTTTATGCTGTGATTTTTGGTCTTGATTTGTTACTACTAAACCTGTAGGAATATGTGTAATTCTAATAGCACTATCAGTAGTATTTACAGATTGTCCACCATTTCCACTAGCTCTCATAGTATCAATTTTTAAATCTTCTGATCTGATATCAATCTCTACATCATCAACCTCAGGAATAATAGCAACTGTAATAGCAGATGTATGAACACGTCCTTGAGTTTCAGTGGCAGGTACTCTTTGTACTCTATGAACACCAGCTTCAAATTTCATTTTACTGTAAACTGATTCCCCTTTTACTAGGAAAATCATCTCTTTATATCCACCAGCTTCAGATTCACTAGAACTCATAATCTCAGTTTTCCAACCTTGGTTTTCAGCAAATCTAATATAAGCTCGAAACATGTCAGCAACAAAAAGTCCAGCTTCATCACCACCCGCACCAGCTCTTAACTCAACATAAATATTTTTATCATCGTTAGGGTCTGTAGGTAAAAGAAGAATTTTTATCTCCTCTTCTAGTTCTGGTTTTCTAGCCTCTAGTTCTTTTAGTTCATCTTTTGCTAAATCTGCAAGCTCTTCATCTCCAAGAAGCATTTTATTATCTTCTATATCTGATATGATTTGATTGTATTCTTTAGAAGCATCAACAATTTTTGAAATATTTGATTGTTCTCGTGATAGGTCTGTCATTTTTTTAATATCACTTAAAATATCAGGTGATACTAATAAGTCATTTATCTCATTATATCTATCTATGAAACGTTGTAGTTTGTCTTGTAACATTAAAATACCTAGTGGTGGATTTGTGAAAATTAAGAAAGATGAGTTATCTAAAGATTTAACTTTAGATAATTCAAAAGTATAGGAAGATTGATTATAAAGCGTTAACTTTAGTTTGTAATCTACTTACTTTTCTTGCAGCAGTAGCTTTTTTAAGAATGTTTTTACTTACACAGTGGTGTAAATATTTATTTGCTTCTTTCATAGCTGTTGTTGCTGTTTCTTTGTCATTAGCTTCGATAGCAACTAAAACTGATTTAGTAACATTTTTGATTCTTGCTTTGAAAAATCTGTTTCTTTCAGTTTTTACGATAGTTTGTTTTGCTCTTTTTGCAGCTGATTTATGGTTTGCCATAGCTGTATTTCCCTTGTAATAAAAATTTAAGTTTGGAATATTACTTAAGTTGTCCTTAAATATACCTTTAGTATTTATCTAAATGATTAGATGTTCTTTTATATCATCATAAGTTTTGGCATTACAAAAAACAGAAACTTTGCTTTTTGGAATCTCTTTTAATACAATGATTGTTGATAAATCATAGCTATTGTAAAGTGTTAATTCCTCTCTTATATTTAGTTCTTCTTTGAAGCTTAAAGGCTTATAAATAAGCTCTAAAACTGAATTATAATCCCTATTTGCCAATAGATTAAATGTCTCTAAACTAATAATTTTAATTTCATCACGATTAAAATAGCCAATATCATTGATTACTTTTTCTATCCGTCCTACTGATTTATTATTTTTTAATGTTGAATAACATAGAAAATAAGATGGTACTGTTTCTTTACCAAGAGTAACTTTTCCACTTAATAACCGATAGTTTAAAAATCTTTGTTTTATAATATCACAGTTTTCTAGTTCATTTCTTTTTTGATAAAGCTCTAATCTTTCCTCTATCGATTCTGGTTGCACTTGTTGTCCAATAGGATAAATGAGTTCATCTGTAAGTTTAGCTTGCTGTTCTCTTTGTGCATTGAGTCCAAACATACAACCACAATAATTTTGTCTGTAAAGATTATGCTCTTTGACCTCACGACCCTGCATCTCTACACCATTTCCACTTCTATAATCTTTAAATATAAACTCACAATCATAAAGAGTAGAAAGATTTGCTCCAATAGTTTGTAGTTTATCTTGTGATTTTTTAGGACTAATAAGTAGCGTTGTTGTAAATTTATCATGTCCTAGTTCGATAGCTTTTTGAACACTTACCTCTAGTCTATTATCAAAACAAACAGTACACCTATCCCCTTTTTCAGGTTCATTTTCTAAACCTTTCACAAGTTTTAGCCACTCTTCAAGCGCATAAGGACCTTCGATAAGTTCGATGCCTAGTTTTTTACAACTATACTCTACATCTAAAAGTCGTAATTTATATTCACTATAAGGGTGTATATTTGGATCATAAAAAAATCCGACTAAAGTTTCTTCAGGATATTCTTCTTGTATTTTTTGTAAAAAATAGTGACTATCAACACTACAACATATATGTATTAACACTTGGTTCCTTTTATAAATACAACTTCAAATTCTAAATATCCTAAGTTGTAGTTTTTATAAAGATGTTTTGCTTTTTTAAAACTGAGAGAGCTTGTTTCACCACTTACTCCTGAATTTTTTATATAACTAAACAGATCTTTTTTATTTTCAAACTCTAGTTTATAGTTTAAAACTTCATATTTACACTGGTAAAATTTATCAAAAGATTTTTTAATACTCTCTAAATCTAAAATTGGAGAGTTTGCCTCAGTAAGTTCAAAAATAGTTTTAAAAGTATTTGATGTAAATAAAACCATATGAACTTCATTTGAAACAGTAGAGAGAGTTTTTATGATTTTTGTTAAGTTGTTTGACCATTGTAAAGCAGATGAAGATAAAACAATATCATATTTTTCATTTTGGATATTTTCGTGAAATTCATCTGTATCAAAGTTTAAACAAACCAGTTCTAAATTTTGATGTTTGGGGTGGATATCACACATCTCTTGTGAAAAATCTATCGCTTTATAGTGATCAAAATTAAATGTAATATTTTTAAAAACTTGTCCCGAACCACAGCCTAGTTCTAGAATTCTTTTGGGTTCACTTTTTAGCTCTCTTACTAGTGCTTTAGAGATGATTTGTTGGATAATATTATGCGAATTGTATTCATTTGCATGTTTTGAAAACTGCTTCTGAACTGATGTCATATTTGACCTTTTATTTTTGCCCAGAACAGACCTAAGTATTCGTGCAGAGCAGTTTCTGTATTTACTATATGTCCACCTTTTGGAATTGAAAAATAGTTTATTGGCGTTTCTGCTTTAAAGTTCGTGGGTGCAGCTAAAGGATTCAGCCCCTCTTTTTTAAATAATCCTATCGCCCGTGGCATATGATACGCAGAGGTTACCAAGATAAAAGGCTCTTCTCCTAAAAGTTTTTTTGTTTCAATAGCTTCTTCTTTAGTATCTTTTGGTTTTTCATGAATGATAATGTCTTCTTTAGGAATACCTAATTGATAAAACAAGTGAGCTGTCCTTATAGCTTCAGGTAAAGTATAATTTCCTTCATACCCTGAAGTGATGATTTTTGCATCTTCTAATTGATGGTATAGACGTAAAGCTTCCCATCCTCTTTTATCAACATCCCCACCTAGAAGTAAAATATATTTTATCTCTTTAGGGGCAGTTTGCATTTTGCCATAACTAGATTCTAAAGGTTTTAATAAAATTTGTGAGGTGGGTTGATATGATATAAGGATTAAAATAAAAATTGCAAAGTAGATAATTTTTTTAGATTTTTTCAAGGTACTCTTATTTAGAAAAAGTAGACCAAAAAACAGAATTATAAAAAAAATACTTAAAGGCATAACGGCACTACTAATTATTTTTTTTAAAATAAAAGCAAAATCCATAAATATCCTTATAAATTAAATTCAGATAGTATTTTAACCAATGAAAACTAAAAACAATACAACAAACACAGGAAAATATTTTGAGGCAAAAGCGATTGACTATCTTCAATCTAATGGATTTAAAATAATTGAAGTAAACTATTTTGCTAAAAAACTAGGAGAGATTGATATTATTGCTCAAAAAGATAATATTTATCATTTTGTTGAAGTAAAAAGTGGACGTAATTTTGAGGCTGTTTATAATATTACACAACAAAAATTATATAAATTATATAGAAGTATCGACTTATATTTAAAACATAAAAATTTAGATGTTGCTTATTGTGTTGATGCAATAATATTTAGTGATGAAAATTTAGAATATTTAGAAAATATTTCCTTATAAAACATAAAAATTTAGTCAATTTTTGGTAATATAATAACTTACAAGAAAGAGAAAAATACAGAGGGAAATATGGTAGATTATTATTATACTAATGCAATTATGGGTGAAAGACCAGAGGTAAAAGCTCCAAACAAAGAGTTTTTAGAGCAGTTGACAGTAGCAGGTTTTACAAATTTAGTTAATGAGTTTTATGAATTAATTATAGAGAGTGAAATTTCGCACTATTTTCCAGAAGATGAAGCACTCTTAGCAAAAATAAAAGAGAAAAATGGTTCTTATTTTATTATGATGTGTGGAGGGGATGAAAGATATATTTCTAAATTTGGTGGAGATTTTGACCAAATTAAAACACATGAGATGTTTTCAATCCCTAACAAAGCAAGATTAGAGTGGCTTGGTTGTTGGGAAAGTGCATTAAAAGCTCATGTTGAGGGAAAAGTAGATGATGAACACATTCAATCTTATTGGAATTGGTTAGAGGTGTTTTCTAAACATATAGTAAATTATGAAAACGATAGAGAAACTTTAGAAGATAAAGCAACTACAGGTTGTCCAATGGGACATGGTAAATAATGGAAACCAATAAATTTTGTCAAATATAGTTTTTGAAAATAGTACTGACATCAAAATAGAGTTGTCTTTAATCGAAGCTATAGCCTCTTCTCTTACTCAAAAAGAGATTGAACTTATATTTACATCAAATGAAGAGATTAGGGAGATTAATTTAAATACCAGAGGCAAAGATAAAGCAACTGATGTATTGAGTTTTCCTTATGATGAGATGCCAAATGTTCCTTTGGGTTCAATAGTGATATCATCAAACTTTGTTGAAGAAAAATCAAAACTATATAAACATAGTTTTGAAGATGAATTTGCTTTATTATTTATTCATGGTCTTTTACATCTTTTAGGTTATGATCATGAAAAAGATAATGGCGAGCATAGAAATAAAGAGGAAGAGTTGATAAATAAATTCAACCTTCCGAAAAGTTTAATTATAAGAACAGAAGAGGAATAAAAAAAGAATGGATATTTTAATATTTGTCGTTTCAATGGGTGCCTTAATATATGGTGCAGATTTTATTATTGAAGAGAGTGAAAAAATCGCACTGCATTTTGATATCTCACCATTTATTATAGGTGCAACACTAGTAGCTCTAGGAACTAGCTTACCAGAGATGGCTGTTAGTATGAGTGCTTCACTACAAGGAAGTGGTGATATAGCTGTTGCAAATGTAATTGGAAGTACTATCTTTAATATTTCTCTTGTTTTAGGAGCAGTTTTTTTAATAGCTAAAAAAATATCTCCAAATAGAGATCTTTTTGCTATGGATTCAGCATGGTCACTTTTTCCAATTTTAATCTTTATTTTGATGAGTTTAGATGGTAAATTAAGTATGTTAGATGGATTTTTGTTTTTAGCTTTAATGGGTGCATACTTAATGTTTTTAATTCAAAGCAATCAAGTAGAAGAAGTTGAAAATGAAGAGGATAAAGAAAAGTTCGCATGGGCTAAAACACTACTTTTATTAATAGTTGGATTTGTTTTTGTAGTAGGTGGTGCAGATTTTGCCATTGATAGTGCTTCAAATATAGCAAGAGAGTTTGGAGTAAGTGAATGGATGATAGGACTATTTTTAGTTGCTTTTGGTACAAGTTTACCAGAACTTACTGTCGCTATTAAAGCAGCTCGAGTGAACAATGCAGATATGGCAATAGGAGCTATTATAGGAAGTAATGTAGCTAACTTTACTATGGTTTTAGGACTTAGCTCTATTATAAATCCACTCAATGTTGATTTAAATGCAAATTTCTTTGATATTGTGGCAGCTTTAATAGTATCTGTGATGTTAGTATTTATTACAGCAAATAAATTGTATAATAAAAGTGCTGGTATAGTTTTATTAACAGTTTTAGCATTAGTTATATCAAACAGTTTTTAATTTAGAAAGGATATATTATTTTACACGAACAACTTTTACAACAACAATTAGCATCACAAAATAGTAGTCAGAGTTTTAATGATCTTCCATCACATATTATCACAACATTAGATAATATGGCATTTGGAATCGCACAAAAAGAGGAAGTTGATTCTTATGGTGTGAAACAAAAACTTGTTACCAATATCAATAAACTTTCTCCTCATGATATTGAGTATTTAATATCTCAGATGGAGATGTTAATTCAAAAATCATCTGAAGAGAATGAAACGATAGACGATAAAGTAGTAGATAAAAATTTTATCTCATTTTTAATCAGGTTATACTATTAGTTTATGATTATTAATACATCAAAAGTTAAAACAGAAGCATTATTATTATTTTCAAGGGATTTAATTGATTCTTATATAAACAATAAGGATGAACTTTTTGAATTAAATTCAGACTTGAAAGAGTTTGTTGAGATAAGAACATCTCAATTACAAAAAGCAATTAATGTATCTGTTCAACCTATTGATTATTATTTACGAAATAAAAATGTATCTAGAATTCTAATGATTTTAAAATCATATGAGTTTATCAATAAAAACATCTCTAAACATTTAAAAAACAATAGTAGGTTTAATCCTTCAATGCTTTGTTTTTCACTTTTATCTACATGGTTTGCAGAGATGCAAAAAGAGAATGGTTCCAAAGAATTTCTTTATTTTAGTATTTATCCATATGGAGAAATTTATGATAAATTACTTTTAAATATAGATAATTCAGAGTTTAAAAATTTAAATATTACGATGTTAAATATAGCAGAAGATACGATATTTAAATTAAATCAGTATAGGTTTAAATAGATGACAGAAGATATTATCATTAACTATAGAGATCCCTTGACAGGTGTTATTACTATATTTCTTATTATTTTTATTGCTTCATTTGTTACTTATACATTAGGGATATATAATGAAAGAAAATCACGAAAAGAGTATAGAAAACTTTTAGAAAGATTTGAATTAGGAACACTCAAAGAGGATGATTATATCCATCTGTATTCTACTTATAACCTTCCTTTTGATTCTATTATTTTATTAGCATCCTCTTTTGTACATAAAGGACAATACAATAAAGCTATTTCTGTATATTTAGCTTTATTAGAGCATGTAAAAGAGCCTATTAAAAAAGAGGAGCTTTTGGAGTTATTAGGGGAAGCGTATTTTAAAAGTGGTATGCTTCAAAGAAGTAAAGATATATTTTTAAAAATATTAAAATTTAGTCCAAGAAATAAAATAGCATTACATAAACTTCTTTTAATTTTTCAACATTTAAACGAATTTACAAGAGCAAAAGAGGTTCTTGATGCTTTAGAAGAGTTAGATGAAGATACTCTAAAAGAGAGAGTTTATTTAAAAGTATTAAAAATCATAAACGATCCAATATTAAGTTTTGAGAAAAAATCCAATGAACTTTTAGAAAATTTAAAAGAAAAACCAGCACTTGAAAGATTAGTAGTGAATTTTTTAGTAAAATTTAATAAAGATTTATTTTGGAAAAATATAAAACTTTTTGATATTATGAATACCGTTGACCTTTTATGGTATTTAGATTTTGATGATATAGATTGGGAAATTGTAAATGAAAATAAAATTTTAGAAGATATCTACACTGCAAAAGGTTTTATAAAAAAATCTAATAAGAGTGATAATTTTGAATTAAATGTATTGATAGCCCTAAAACACTCTACAACACCAAGTGAACTTGATCTTAATTTTGAATTTTTATGTAAAAAATGTAAAAAAACACATCCTATATATGAATCTCGATGTCCACATTGTGAAGATACATTATCCTTTATAGTAGAACCAAAACTAGGAAAAGCCACAATGAGTTTGGCAAGTTTGGTATGATGAAAAATATTACAATTTTTAGCGATGGCTCTAGTTTAGGAAATCCAGGACCTGGTGGCTGGGGTACTATTTTAAAATATAATGGACATGTTAAAGAGTTAAGTGGTGGTGACCCAAATACAACAAATAACCAAATGGAACTTTTAGGTGCCATTAAAGGATTAGAAGCTTTAAAGGAACCTTGTAAAGTTACAATCATTAGTGATAGTAAATATGTAGTACAAGGTATCAATGAGTGGCTCAAAAACTGGATAAAAAACAACTGGAAAACAGCTGCTAAAAAAGCTGTAAAAAATGTAGAGTTATGGCAAAGATATGTTGAGGTTTCAAAAATCCATCAAATAGAAGCTGTTTGGGTAAAAGGTCATGCCGGACATGAAGAAAATGAAAGATGTGACTTTTTAGCTCGAGAAGAAGCTGAGAAGCTAAGGGAATAATTTATGAATTTTATGCTAAACAATGATAAATTAGAGAATAAAAATGTAGCAGGTTTTATATTAAAACCTGATTCTTTTGATATAAAAGATATCTATTTAGATATAAAAAGTATGTTTGAAAATGTTGGTATTAAAGTATTATTAGAAAAAAAAGGGGCAGAAAAACTCTCTATTTCTGATGGTATTGATTTTGATACTTTATGTAAAAAAAGTGATTTTCTTGTGACTTTAGGTGGAGATGGTACTCTTATCTCTGTAGCACGTAGAGGATTTAAATATCAAAAAGCAGTGATGGGTATAAATCTTGGAACACTTGGCTTCTTAACGGATATTATGCCAAATGAGATTAGTGCTTTTTTAGAAAAATTTAAAAAAGATGATTACAGAATCGACAAAAGAATGATGATAAAAGCTACGATAAATGGTAATGAAGTAGTTTCTTTTAATGATGTAGTAATAAGTCGAGATGTCATCTCTGGGATGATTAAACTAGATGGTAAAATAGATAATAAAATATTTAATAAATACAACGGGGATGGACTCATCGTTTCAACACCAACAGGTTCAACCGCATATAATTTATCGTGTAATGGACCAGTTGTTTTTCCTCTTACAGATGCTTTTATAGTTACACCTATCTCTGCACACTCTTTGACACAAAGACCTTTGGTATTGCCAGTAAATTTTAAAATAACATTTGAAAATACAGATACAGTAAAAGCTATAGTGATAATAGATGGGCATGATATTTATGATTTAAATCCATCTGATGTTATCACGATAGAAGTCGCATCTTCAAAAGCGCAGTTGATACATAGATGCGAAAGAAATTATTTTGATGTATTAAATAAAAAATTACACTGGGGTGCACATTGATTAGTAGGTTTTATTTAGAAGATTATCTCTCATTTGAAAAAATAGATTTAGAGTTTAAAAAAGGGCTAGTAGTCTTTACTGGACCTAGTGGTGCAGGAAAATCTGTATT
>Ga0193960_1000237_pt1 | contig 23364 bp, 17 predicted proteins | sample FB_3_MG_FD_140338 | JGI IMG/M metagenome (GOLD analysis project Ga0193960, IMG submission 140338) | Microbial mat bacterial communities from the Broadkill River, Lewes, Delaware, United States - FB_3_MG | ecosystem: Environmental > Aquatic > Freshwater > River > Microbial mats | place: USA... | reverse complement strand
GATATCGTATTGAACCCATTAGGTGTTCCATCGCGTATGAACATTGGTCAGATCTTAGAAACTCACTTGGGTATGGCTGCTCGTGGTATCGGTGAGAAAATTAACCGTATGCTAGAAGCACAGCAAGAAATTCACAAATTACGTAACTTCATTCAAGAAGTATATAACGTAGGTGAGTCTCGCCAAGAAGTTGATGTAGCGAGCTTCTCTGATGAAGAAGTTTTACGTTTAGCATCTAACTTACGTGCTGGTCTTCCTATTGCAACGCCTGCATTTGATGGTGCTGCTGAGAAAGAAATTAAAGAACTATTTAAATTAGCGGATATGCCAGAAAGCGGTCAATTCAACTTGACTGACGGTCGTACTGGTCGCAAATTTGAACGTCCTGTAACAGTAGGTTACATGTACATGCTGAAACTGAATCACTTAGTTGATGACAAGATGCATGCACGTTCTACAGGTTCTTATAGCTTGGTTACACAGCAACCACTTGGCGGTAAAGCGCAATTTGGTGGTCAGCGTTTCGGTGAGATGGAAGTATGGGCACTTGAAGCTTATGGTGCTGCTTATACCTTACAAGAAATGTTAACTGTGAAGTCGGATGATGTTAATGGTCGTACTAAGATGTATAAAAACTTAGTTGACGGTGATCATCGTATGGAACCAGGTATCCCTGAATCATTCAACGTATTGTTGAAAGAAATTCGTTCGTTAGGTATTAACATCGAATTAGATCAGGAATAGTACCCAGTACTGCCGATAGCTGAATGTAATAAGTCAGTAAGCGAAGAAGGCAAATATTGCCTTCTTCTCAAAGTTTAACTCCGACAGGAGAAGAGTGTGAAAGATTTACTTAAGTTTCTTAAGCAACAAAATCAAACAGAAGAATTCGATGGTATTCGCATCGGGTTAGCTTCGCCAGATTTGGTACGTTCTTGGTCATTTGGTGAAGTTAAAAAGCCAGAAACCATTAACTACCGTACCTTTAAGCCTGAACGTGACGGCTTATTCTGTGCGCGTATTTTTGGCCCAGTAAAAGACTATGAATGTCTTTGTGGCAAGTACAAGCGTCTGAAGCACCGTGGTGTAATCTGTGAAAAATGTGGCGTTGAAGTTACTTTAACTAAAGTTCGTCGTGACCGTATGGGTCATATTGAGCTAGCAAGCCCAGTTGCACATATTTGGTTCTTAAAATCATTACCATCACGTATTGGTTTATTACTAGATATGACATTACGTGATATTGAACGTGTACTTTACTTTGAATCTTATGTTGTTACTGAACCAGGTATGACAACATTAGAGAAAAGCCAAATTCTAACAGAAGAAGAATATCTTGATGCGTTAGAAGAGCACGGTGATGAATTTGACGCCTTAATGGGTGCTGAAGCCGTTTTAGCTTTACTACAACAAATCGATTTAGACGGTGAAGTAGCGCAAATGCGTGAAGAGTTACCAGAAATTGGTAGTGAAACGAAACGTAAGAAAATTACTAAACGTTTAAAATTAATGGAAGCGTTCGCTGCTTCTGGTAATAAGCCAGAGTGGATGATTATGTCGGTTCTTCCGATTCTTCCACCAGATTTACGTCCATTAGTACCACTTGATGGTGGTCGTTTTGCGACATCTGACTTAAACGATTTATACCGTCGTGTAATTAACCGTAACAACCGTTTAAAACGTCTTCTAGATCTAGTAGCTCCGGACATCATCGTACGTAACGAAAAACGTATGTTGCAAGAGTCTGTTGATGCCTTATTAGATAATGGTCGTCGTGGTCGTGCAATTACTGGTTCTAACAAACGTCCTCTTAAATCTCTTGCCGATATGATCAAAGGTAAGCAAGGTCGTTTCCGTCAGAACTTACTTGGTAAGCGTGTAGATTACTCAGGTCGTTCTGTAATCACTGTTGGTCCAACACTACGTTTACATCAATGTGGTCTACCGAAGAAAATGGCACTTGAGTTATTCAAGCCATTTATTTACGGAAAATTAGAAGCACGTGGTTTAGCGACAACGATTAAAGCAGCTAAAAAATTAGTTGAACGTGAAGGCGCAGAAGTATGGGATGTATTAGACGAAGTAATTCGTGAACATCCAGTAATGCTTAACCGTGCACCTACGCTACATAGACTAGGTATCCAAGCGTTCGAACCTGTATTAATTGAAGGTAAAGCAATTCATCTTCATCCACTAGTTTGTGCGGCATATAACGCCGATTTCGATGGTGACCAAATGGCGGTACACGTACCGTTGACACTCGAAGCACAGCTAGAAGCACGTACTTTAATGATGTCGACTAACAACGTGTTAGCACCAGCTAACGGTGAGCCGATTATCGTACCATCACAGGATGTTGTATTAGGTTTATATTACCTAACGCGTGACTGTGTAAATGGTTTAGGTGAAGGCATGGTATTTGTTGATACCAAAGAAGCTGAAAAAGCATACCGTACAGGTGTTGCTGAGCTTCATGCCCGTGTTAAAATTCGTATCACAGAGCATGTGAAAAACGAAAATGGTGAATTAGAAGCGAAAACGACATTACGTGATACTACAGTAGGTCGTGCAATCTTATGGCAAGTATGTCCAGAAGGTCTGCCATATGATTTAATTGATCAGCCATTAGGTAAGAAACCAATTTCTAAGCTAATTAACCATGCTTATCGTAATCTTGGTTTAAAAGAAACAGTAATCTTTGCCGATCACATCATGTACACAGGTTTCCATTATGCGATGGTAGCTGGTGCCTCTGTTGGTATCGACGATATGGTTATTCCTGATGCTAAGTACACTATCATTGATGATTCAGAAGCAGAAGTTGCTGAAATTCAAGCACAGTTTGACCAAGGTCTTGTAACTGCCGGTGAGAAGTACAACAAAGTAATCGATATCTGGTCATCTGCTAATGAAAAAGTTTCAAAAGCGATGATGGACAACTTATCAAAAGAAACCATCATTAATCGTGATGGTGAGCCAGAAGAGCAAGACTCTTTCAACTCAATCTTTATGATGGCTGACTCGGGTGCTCGTGGTAGTGCTGCACAGATTCGTCAGTTAGCTGGTATGCGTGGTCTAATGGCTAAACCAGATGGTTCAATCATTGAAACACCAATCACCGCTAACTTCCGTGAAGGTTTGAACGTACTTCAGTACTTCATCTCTACTCACGGTGCGCGTAAAGGTCTTGCCGATACGGCACTTAAAACAGCTAACTCAGGTTACTTAACACGTCGTCTAGTAGATGTTGCACAAGATTTAGTAGTAACAGAGCACGATTGTGGTACTCATGACGGTCTATTAATGACGCCATTAATTGAAGGTGGTGATGTTGTTGAACCACTTCGTGAGCGTGTGTTAGGTCGTGTTGTTTGTGAAGATGTATTAATCCCAGGTACAGAAACTGTATTATTACCTCGTAACACATTAATTGATGAAAACCTTTGTGATATTATTGAAGAAAATTCAGTAGACCAAATCAAAGTACGTTCAATTATTACTTGTGAAACAGATTTTGGTATCTGTGCACATTGTTACGGTCGTGACTTGGCTCGTGGTCATATGATCAACCAAGGTGAAGCGATTGGTGTTGTTGCGGCACAATCAATTGGTGAACCTGGTACACAGTTAACCATGCGTACGTTCCACATTGGTGGTGCGGCATCTCGTGCATCAGCAGAGAACAGTGTACAAGTTAAGAACACCGGTACATTGAAATTGCAAAACGCTAAGTTTGTAACAAACTCAGACAAGCACATTGTTATTACTTCTCGTTCATCAGAATTAACAATTATTGATGAAATGGGTCGTGAGAAAGAACGTTATAAAGTACCTTACGGTTCTGTACTTTCAAAGAGCGATGGTGAAGCAGTAACAGCAGGTGATACTGTTGCAAACTGGGATCCACATACGCATCCAATTATTACTGAGGTAGCGGGTAAAGTTCAATTTGTTGACTTAGTTGATAGTGTAACTATGGTTCGTCAAACAGATGACTTAACTGGTTTATCAAGCATTGTTGTTACCGACGCTGCACAACGTAGTGCTGCAGGTAAAGAAATGCGCCCTATGGTTAAATTAGTTGATGCTAAAGGTAATGATGTAATGATTGCTGGTACAGATATTCCAGCGCAATACTTCTTACCAGGTAACGCGATTGTTAACCTTGAAGATGGTGCAGATGTAAACATTGGTGATGCGTTAGCTCGTATTCCTCAAGAATCATCGAAAACCCGTGATATTACCGGTGGTCTTCCACGTGTTGCTGATTTATTTGAAGCGCGTAAGCCTAAGTTACCAGCAATCCTTGCAGAGAAAACAGGTGTTGTTGGCTTTGGTAAAGAAACCAAAGGTAAGGTTCGTTTATTAATCACTCAACCAAGTGGTGAAGTTTACGAAGAGATGATCCCTAAAACGCGTCAATTGAATATCTATGAAGGTGAGCAAGTGATTAAAGGTGAAGTAATTGCCGATGGTCCTGAATCTCCACATGATATCTTACGTTTACGTGGTGTTGCACCAGTTGCCAACTACATTGTGAACGAAGTGCAAGAAGTTTACCGCTTACAGGGTGTAAAAATTAACGATAAGCACATTGAAGTTATCGTTCGTCAAATGATCCGTAAGTGTGAAATTTTAGATGCAGGTGATTCTGAGTTCCTTAAAGGTGAACAAGTTGAAGTGGCGCGCGTTAATATCGCAAACCGTGAACTTGAAGCTGAAGGAAAACAGCCAGCTGAATACGAAATGCAAATGATGGGTATTACTAAAGCATCATTAGCAACTGAGTCATTCATCTCTGCAGCTTCTTTCCAAGAGACAACTCGTGTACTTACCGAAGCAGCTGTTGCTGGTAAGAAAGATGGCCTACGTGGTCTTAAAGAGAATGTTATTGTTGGTCGCTTGATTCCTGCAGGTACAGGTTACGCATATCATCAAGAGCGTGCAAAAGCAAAAGCTGCTTTTGATGCACATGAAGATACAACCGTATCAGCCGATGAGGCAGAAAAAGCATTAACTGATGCTTTAAATGCTGATTTACTTTCTGGTGAAGGTGAATAAGTCGAGTTAGTCAAACTATCTCTTAATAAAAGCCGTATCAATTGATACGGCTTTTTTGTAGGTGAAAGAAAAGGATCAATCGATCGCAAGCTGAGAAAACAAAAGGGTTAAGAAACGATCAAATACTTGACAGCTTAATGATTGACCTATAGAATTTCGCGACCTTATATTTTGTGCTTGTTGTATTTGATATAAGGTTGTGGTTTTAAACCGCATTGATTACACATTACGAGCGCATGAATCTTTCCCATTGATTGAGATTTATGCAAATTTAACTAATCAGGAGCTATAATGGCAACTATTAACCAACTAGTACGTAAACCACGTGTTAGACAGGTACAAAAAAGTAACGTTCCAGCGTTACAAGCCTGTCCTCAACGTCGTGGCGTATGTACTCGTGTGTATACTACTACACCAAAAAAACCAAACTCAGCACTACGTAAAGTAGCTCGTGTTCGTTTAACTAACGGCTTCGAAGTTACTTCATACATCGGTGGTGAAGGTCACAACTTACAAGAGCATAGCGTAATTTTAATTCGCGGTGGTCGTGTTAAAGATTTACCAGGTGTGCGTTACCACACCGTTCGTGGCGCACTAGATTGTTCTGGTGTAAACGACAGAAGACAAGGCCGTTCTAAGTACGGTGCTAAACGTCCTAAATCTTAAGTTTCCGGATTTTTTACTTTAAGTAGTAATTAATTAGAAACGTTAAGTAAGGCCAAATATTAAATTTAAATTTTGGGTTAATCCTGAAAACAACGGAGAATTAAGATGCCAAGAAGACGCGTCGTAGGACAACGTAAAATATTACCAGATCCTAAGTTCCATAACGAACTATTAGCAAAATTCATCAACATCCTTATGGTTGATGGTAAGAAATCTACTGCCGAAAAAATTGTATACGGTGCACTAGATATTTTAGCTGAAAAGCAAACTGATAAAGAGCATTTAGAATTATTCGAAATCGCTTTAGAAAACATCCGTCCACAAGTTGAGGTTAAATCTCGTCGTGTTGGTGGTTCTACTTATCAGGTGCCAGTTGAAGTACGTCCAGTTCGTCGTAATGCACTAGCCATGCGTTGGTTAGTTGAAGCAGCTCGTAAACGTGGTGAAAAATCAATGGCTCAGCGCCTAGCTAACGAAATGTTAGATGCGTCTGACAGCAAAGGTTCTGCGGTTAAGAAACGTGAAGACGTTCACCGTATGGCTGAAGCTAACAAAGCGTTCGCTCACTACCGTTGGTAATCTAACAGTATTGAATGAATGTAATACTTGCTTTCGAGCAAGTAGATGGCTAGCAAGAGTTAATCTTGCTAGCCATGCTCATTTTACGGACTTGCAGTTTTTCTATTCAACTGAATAAAAATAAAATACAGTTATTTTAATTAAATTTTCATATAGACAAAGTACACTAAGAAAATTTACTTAAGTTAACTAGATATAGTTACAAGAATTAATAAGAGGATTAAACTTTGGCTCGTACTACTCCTATTGAGCGTTACCGAAATATTGGTATTTGTGCGCACGTAGATGCAGGTAAAACAACCACAACAGAACGTGTGTTGTTCTATACTGGTTTATCTCACAAAATTGGTGAGGTACATGATGGTGCGGCAACAATGGACTGGATGGAGCAAGAGCAGGAACGTGGTATCACTATTACCTCAGCAGCGACAACTTGTTTCTGGAAAGGTATGCAAGGCCAATTCGATGATCACCGCATAAATATCATTGATACACCGGGTCACGTAGATTTTACTATTGAAGTAGAACGTTCTTTACGTGTGCTTGATGGTGCAGTACTTGTTCTATGTGGTTCATCAGGAGTTCAACCTCAAACAGAAACTGTTTGGCGCCAAATGGAGAAATACTCTGTTCCGCGCATGGTTTTCGTAAATAAAATGGATAGAGCTGGTGCAAACTTCTTATCTGTTGTTGAGCAAATGAAAGATCGTTTAGGCGCTAATGCAGTACCTATGCACCTAGCTATTGGTGCAGAAGAAGATTTTGAAGGTGTAGTCGACCTTGTTAAGATGAAAGCCATCAACTGGAATGAAAGTGATCAAGGTATGACCTTCACTTATGAAGATATTCCAGCAGATATGCAAGATTTAGCCGATGAATGGCGCGAAAACTTAGTGTCAGAGGCGGCTGAGGCTGACGATGATTTGATGGAAAAATACCTTGAAGAAGGTGAGCTGACAGAAGAAGAGATTAAAGCGGGTTTACGTAAGCGTACGTTAGCTAATGAGATTATATTATGTAGCTGTGGTAGTGCTTTTAAAAATAAAGGTGTACAGGCTGTGCTTGATGCGGTGGTTGAATACTTACCATCACCAACAGAAGTTGCCGCAATAACAGGTATTAATGACGATAAAGACGAAACCGAAGGTTCTCGTCCAGCTGATGATAACGAACCATTTGCTGCATTAGCATTTAAAATTGCCACCGACCCTTTTGTTGGTACCCTAACCTTCTTCCGCGTTTATTCTGGTGTTGTGCAGACGGGCGATAGTGTCTATAACCCGGTCAAAGGTAAAAAAGAACGCTTTGGTCGTATTGTGCAAATGCACGCCAATGATAGACAAGAAATTAAAGAAGTACGTGCAGGTGATATCGCCGCAGCGATTGGATTAAAAGAAGTAACTACCGGTGATACGTTATGTGATTCAAGTAATGTAATTACTTTAGAACGTATGGAGTTTCCTGAGCCGGTAATTTCAGTTGCTGTTGAGCCAAGAACGTTAGCTGCACAAGAGAAAATGGGCATCGCTTTAGGTAAGCTCGCCGCAGAAGATCCTTCTTTTAGAGTTCATACCGATGATGAAACAGGTCAAACCATCATTTCAGGTATGGGTGAGCTACACTTAGATATTCTTGTAGAACGCATGAAGCGTGAATTTAGTGTTGAGTGTAATGTGGGTAACCCACAAGTATCGTATCGAGAGACCATTCGCAGTAGTGTGGATGTTGAAGGTAAATTTGTTCGTCAATCAGGCGGTAAAGGCCAATATGGTCATGTTGTTCTGAAGATGGAGCCTTTAGAAGAAGGCGCTGGTTTTGAGTTTGTTAACGAAATTGTTGGCGGCGCAGTACCAAAAGAATATATTCCTGCAGTAGAAAAGGGCTGTAAAGAGCAAATGGATAGCGGCGTTTTGGCTGGTTTCCCATTATTAGACATTAAAGTCACGCTCGTTGATGGTTCTTTTCATGATGTTGACTCAAACGAGATGGCGTTTAAAGTTGCTGCATCTATGGGCTTTAGAAAAGGGGCTTTGGAAGCAAACCCAGTTATTTTAGAGCCGATGATGAAGGTTGAAGTTTCTACACCTGAAGAAAACATGGGTGATGTCGTTGGAGACTTAAACCGTCGTCGTGGAATGATAGACGGCATGGACGAAGGTCCTGCAGGTTCGAAAATTGTAAATGCATTGGTACCCTTAGCCGAAATGTTTGGTTATGCTACCGACTTGCGTAGTGCTACTCAAGGCCGTGCATCTTACTCTATGGAGTTTCAGCAGTATAATGAAGCACCGAAATTGGTAGCACAAAAAATTATGGAAACTCGTTAGAGTTTCTATTTAACTTACAACTGGCAAAGTCGTTTGACTGCGCCTTTTAATTTATTAGTTCACTAAACTTTAAGGTAATTGAAAAATGGCTAAAGAAAAATTTGAACGTTCGAAACCACATGTAAACGTTGGTACTATCGGACACGTTGACCACGGTAAAACAACTTTAACAGCTGCTATCTCTGCGGTATTAACGAAAACTCACGGTGGTGAAGTTCGTGATTTCGCACAAATCGATAATGCTCCAGAAGAGCGTGAGCGTGGTATTACAATCAATACTTCTCACATCGAATACGATACAGAAACTCGTCACTACGCACACGTAGATTGTCCAGGTCACGCCGATTACATCAAAAACATGATCACTGGTGCTGCACAAATGGACGGCGCTATCTTAGTAGTTGCTGCTACAGATGGTCCTATGCCACAAACTCGTGAGCACATCTTATTATCTCGTCAGGTTGGTGTTCCTTTCATCATCGTATTCATGAACAAATGTGACATGGTTGACGACGAAGAATTATTAGAATTAGTAGAAATGGAAGTTCGTGAACTTCTTTCAGAATACGAATTCCCAGGTGATGACTTACCAGTAATTCAAGGTTCAGCGTTAGGTGCACTTAACGGTGAAGCGAACTGGGAAGCTAAAATACTTGAGCTTGCTGAAGCTTTAGATACTTACATTCCAGAGCCAGAGCGTGCAATCGACGGTGCATTCATCATGCCTATCGAAGACGTTTTCTCAATCTCAGGTCGTGGTACTGTTGTAACAGGTCGTGTTGAGCGTGGTATCATCACTGTAGGTGATGAAGTAGAAGTTGTTGGTATCCGTGATACTCAAAAATCAACTTGTACAGGTGTTGAAATGTTCCGTAAGCTTCTTGACGAAGGTCGTGCTGGTGAGAACTGTGGTATTCTTTTACGTGGTCTTAAGCGTGAAGACGTTGAACGTGGTCAAGTACTATGTCAACCAGGTTCTATTTCTCCTCACACTAAGTTTGAGTCAGAAGTATACGTACTAAGCAAAGATGAAGGTGGTCGTCATACTCCATTCTTCAAAGGTTACCGTCCACAGTTCTACTTCCGTACAACTGACATCACAGGTTCTGTAGAATTACCTGAAGGTGTAGAAATGGTAATGCCTGGTGACAACCTTAAGTTTGTTGTTGAGCTAATCAACCCAGTAGCGATGGACGAAGGTTTACGCTTCGCTATCCGTGAAGGTGGTCGTACTGTTGGTGCTGGTGTTGTTTCTGCAATCCTAGACTAATATTGATGAATAATTTGCGCTAGAGTTCATGTTAGCGGCATTGGAAGTACTCATTGACTAGCGTCAACTCCGTGCTTCCACTTTGCTAACATTTTATCTAGCATCAAATTACTCTATCAATCGATACTAAACCTAGTATTGATAAAGAAGGTCGCTATCGCGGCCTTTTTTGTGCCTGAAATTCGATTATAATATCAGCCGTCATTCCTGAGTTGTCCTGTCGGGAATCCATATCGCTGAAATGAAACAAACTGAAGGAATTCTCATGTCTTGGCAACCAACGCTGACTTGGCAAAACGCACAAAAAAGAGCGGAGATATTACAACAAATACGTCAGTTTTTTGCTGACCGCAATGTTGTAGAGGTGGAAACACCTGCGTTATCTCAAGGCACAGTGACTGATGTATATCTAGATGCGCTAACGTGTAAATATAAATTTCTTGCTGATAGCAGTGCTGAACAATCGGTTGATCTATATTTACAAACTTCACCAGAATTTCATATGAAGCGGTTATTAGCCTCTGGCTATGGTTGTATTTATTCACTTGCCAAAGCCTTTCGTCATGAAGAGGCAGGCAAGAACCATAACCCTGAATTTACCATGCTTGAATGGTACCGCATTGGCTTTAATCAGTTTGACTTGATGTTAGAGGTATCTGAACTATTAAAGTCTGTTTTAGACTGTAATGACCCGTTATTTACTAGTTACCAAGATATCTTTATTAAAACATTAAGTATTGATCCATTAACGGCAAGTTTTGATGAACTAGTTGCAGTGCTCAAAAAATATGGTAAAGCTGCTGATTGGTTGATTGATCAAAATGATCCCGATGCTTTGCTGCAATTTATCTTTACTGACATTATTGAAGTAACAATTGGTATAAACCAACCGCAATTTATTTATGATTTTCCGATAGCTCAAGCGTCCTTAGCTAGAGTTTCAGATAATGATCCTCGGGTAGCACAGCGGTTTGAGTGTTATTACCGCGGTATAGAGTTAGTGAATGGCTTTAATGAACTAACTGATGTGAATGAACAGCTTAAGCGTTTTGAACAAGATAACATTAAACGTAAGTTGCAAGGGTTAGAGCAAAGGCCGATAGATGAAAAGTTTATTGATGCCATTAAACATGGATTACCGCAATGTTCAGGCGTCGCGTTAGGAGCTGATCGATTAGTGATGTTAGCACTGCATAGTCAGCAGATTGAAGAAGTGCTTTCGTTTGGTATTGAAGATGCTTAATGCTCATAGTGAGCTACTACCAATTAATGTGAATATAACGATTTAAGGCAATTAACCAGCGAATCCGATGTAGGAATAAATTGTCAGCCAAATTAATTAGCATTGATACCTTATTACAATTTTTCTATTGTAAAATTATTGAAGCAAACATTGGCAAAGCCAACTCCCATTTTGTTTATCACTTTGTTGCAATACAAGTATTGTTAGCCAAACTTTGTCCTGATGATAGCTGAGTTGTTAGACGCTTTGTAGCGACTATTCAAGGAATAGAGTAGGTTATGGCTTTGATGAATTAACTAATGTTGATATTTAAAGACAACGTTCTAGTGTTGATAATTAGTACAGTGACCAGCTACAGATTGAAAAAGTGATAGATAATCACTTTATTCGGCATTTGAAACTTGCCTTCCTGAATGCACTAAAGTGGCACTTTGCTTAGAGCGTTTAGCGATATTAGCGTAAACAATAAAAAATATCGGGGAAGTTATTAGCTTTCCAATTGAGAACAGGTAATAGAAAAAAGATTTATTTGATAGCAAAGTTGAAAAAATAGTACAAAAGACTAATGTTATAATATATCAATTGTGATATTATCTCACTCCGCTTGAGAGCGTAGAAAATTGCTTTCAAAAATTGAGCTAAAGGTAATCAAAATAATGTTAGATAGAATAGGAATTACAGCAACGTCTTTATGCGCACTGCATTGTATTTTGCTGCCTATATTATTACCTGTTCTCCCATTAATGGGCTTGAGTTTTTTAGCGGATCATACTTGGGAGCATATATTTCTACTGCTCACCGCAGCCCTAGGTACAATAGCGCTTTTTTCAGGCTTTAAGCGCTATCATAAGCGCTTGTACCCTTTCTATTTACTTTACCTTGGTGTGGCTATTTACTGGATTAAGCATGACTTTTCCAGTGAGGTTCAGCCGTTCTTTATCTTAGCAGGGGCAAGTCTTATCGTTACAGCGCATTTTATTAATATTAAGCTGTGTAATGATTGTAGAGAATGCACTGACGATGGTTGTCAATCAGCTATTGAACAATAATATTTTAACCATTAAGTTCCTTTAACTTTCGCGTTAAGGTATTTCTACCCCAACCTAATTTTTTTGCTGCTTCTTGCTTATGGCCATTAGTGAATTTAAGGGCTCTTTCAAGCACTATCTTTTCAAATTCGGGCAATGCATCATCTAATATGGCACTACGGCCTTGAGTGAGTTCTTTATCAATCCATTGAGCTAATGCGCGTTGCCATGTGGTGACTTCAGAATAATGAGGTGTAACATCCTCGGTTAATTCTGCCGGTAAATCTTCTAATAATATCTCTTGTCCGCTAGCCATTACGGTTAGGAATCGACAGGTATTTTCTAATTGTCTCACATTGCCAGGCCAAGAGAAATTAGTTAAATAGTCACTTGCTGACTTACTGATCGTTTTGGCTTCAACGCTAAGTTCATCAGCAGCTTGTTTTAGGAAATGCTGGCATAGCTGCTCAATATCTTCCTTTCTCTCACGCAAACTAGGTAAATGAATGCGAATTACATTTAGTCGATGAAATAAATCTTCTCGAAAGTCGCCTTTGCTAACGGCTTCTTCTAAGTTCTGGTGGGTAGCAGCTATTATTCGAACATCTACTTGAACAGGGGAGTGTCCACCTACGCGATAAAATTGTCCATCAGCTAATACTCTTAATAAACGTGTTTGAATATCGAGTGGCATGTCGCCTATTTCGTCAAGGAATAGAGTGCCACCATGCGCTTGCTCGAATCGACCTTGTCGAACTGAGTTTGCCCCAGTAAAGGCACCTTTCTCGTGACCAAACAGTTCAGACTCGATTAAGTCTTTGGGTATTGCTGCCATATTAAGGGGAATAAAAGGTGCATCTTGTCTAGGGCTATGTGAGTGAAGCGCATTGGCAACGAGCTCTTTACCTGTCCCTGACTCACCATTGATTAAAACACTGATGCTTGAACGGGATAATCGACCTATGGCCCTAAAAACTTCCTGCATTGCAGGTGCTTCACCGATTAGACCTGCAGTAACAGGGGACTGTTTATCTTGCTGTTTCTTAGCATTTTGCTCTCTAGCATGAGTTAAGGCTCGCTTGGTCAAAGCGATGGCTTCATCTATATCAAAAGGCTTTGGCAAGTATTCAAACGCCCCTCCTTGATATGCATTAACTGCACTGTCTAGATCCGAGTGGGCAGTCATAATGATAACGGGAATAGTGTTGTGTTGCTTATTAACCTTTTGTAGGAGCTCCATACCATCCATATTAGGCATGCGTATGTCGGAAATGATAACTTCAGGTTGCCCATGATCTAGCGCTATAAGTAGGTTTTCCGCACTCTCAAAAGATGCCGTACTGATATTGGCATTTGCAAATGCTTTTTCGAGTACCCAGCGAATAGAGCTGTCATCATCAACTATCCAAACTTGTTCTGTGATCATTATATCTCTCTTATGTATGAAGGTGCTTTGTTAATTATTGTTGTGTTAAGGGCAGGAGAATGACAAATTCTGTGTGCCCTGGGCGACTATGACAAGATAACTTTCCTTGATGTTGATTCACTAAGGTTTGTGAAATTGATAACCCTAGACCTGTACCATTAGAGCGACCTGAAACCATAGGGTAGAAAAGTGTATCTTGAATATGAGGCGGAATGCCTGGCCCGTTGTCGATAATACTTATTTGGGCAGTGAGCTTTACGCGCTTACCATTGATTGTTTTGTTACTAGCAATACGTGTTTTTAAGGTAATAGAGCAGTCATTTTCTATTGCTTGAATTGCATTGCTGACGATGTTTAATACTGCTTGCTGTATTTTTTCTTGGTCACACTCTATCAATGGAATAGATGGGTCATAATCTCTGATAAGAGTAATCTGTTTCTCGTTTGAGAAGCTGATGACCTGGCACACTTTTTCCAAAACAGAATGTATGTTGTTTTGATTAATTTGCGGTAGTTGATTAGGCCCTAAAAGTCGATCAACGAGATTGGTGAGTCGGTCAGCCTGCTCGATTATCATGTTAGTATATTCTTGCTGCTCAGTATTGAGTTCTCGATTAAGTAATTGCGCCGCTCCACGTAACCCACCTAATGGATTTTTTATTTCGTGCGCTAACCCTTTAATCAAATCACGTGCTGCGACCCATTGCTGGTGTTGAAATACTTCTAAGCTTATTTGTTTTTGTTGATCGATTTGCTTAAGTTCAAGTAGTACATGGGGCTTTTGTTCAAACTCAACAGATGAAGCTGTTACTTCAGCGGTAAACCGATGACTTTCACTGAATTCAATGACGATGTCGCTGTCGGTTAGCTCTTGCCCTGAGGCTAATAATTGCTTCAACCTTTTATTATTTATAGTGGTATTGGCAAAGATGTAATCTGCTGGGTAGTGGTATAGCTTAGCTAAACTTCTATTAAGTAGCGCTTCAGCTGATGGATTTAAGTAAACGATATTTAAATCTTGATCAAGAATGATAATCGCTGTGACCAATTGGCTGGCTAGCGCTTGTTGGTATATCTTCTTTTGTTCTTGTATCAGCTGACGTTTTTGCATGATTAAGCCCAATCAAAATAAAGTATGAAAACATTGCACTCTTTTGGTGCGCATGATTTTAGTTTACTTGATAACTATTTTAATTGCTGGCTTTTATGAAAATGATTTTCTCGAGTGAATTCTCATTAGTAATTGTTTTACATAGAATAAATTGTACAACAATCAAAAAAAATATAAATTAATTTACCGAAGCTCTGTGCATATAAAATGTTACTGACTCTGATGATGCAATAACCTTGCCCTTTTCATTGAGTAAGTCCATTTTTATTTTATGCTCGCCTCTATCTATATTACGTAACGAGAACATAGAATGTATTTGTGGTTTATCGTGTGGTTTACCATCAAGGTATAGCTGAACCTTAAAGCCTTGCTTAAATTGAGGTTTAATCCCGCCACTAATGTATATAGAGCCGGTATTATCTCGAATGGTAGCATTGTTTTGCGGGTTATTAATAACCACTTGATAAGTTTCTTCAAACTGGTGGGGATTGATATCTAAAACTTCAGTATCAACGGATGTCGCTGACTCTATGACATTACCAGGTTTAGTTTTTACCTCTTCTGCACCAGGGCGGGGCGTGTCGGAGAAAACCAAAACACCTTTTTCATTTCGCCACACATAAATTTTAGCAGAGCTTTGATAAGCAGAGGCTACCATTGATGTGAGTAAAAGCGTAATGAATAAATATTTAGTCATAAAAGTTAACTATTCTTAATCCTTTAGAAATTATACAACGCAAAAGTGAAATACGCTGCCCTTATTTAAGTATATAACTATAATTTATACAAAAAAAATTATTTTTACTACTAAATGTTACAAGTGTACTTACAAATTAATAAGAATACTTTTGCACTAAGAAAACCGATGGTTATCGTTTTGATTTATCGAACATAAAAAAAGCCCACCGAAGTGAGCTTTTGTATATTCAGTGTTTAATTAAACGCTGTAGTACATATCAAATTCAACTGGGTGAGTTGTTGAGTTTAGTAACTCTACTTCTTCACGTTTTAGGGCAATGTATGCATCAATCATGTCATTGTCCATTACGCCACCTTCCATTAAGAACTCTTTATCAGCTTCTAATGCATCTAAAGCTTCTTCAAAAGAAGCCGCAACTTGTGGAATTGCAGCAGCTTCTTCAGCTGGTAAGTCGTATAAATCTTTATCCATAGCATCGCCAGGGTGAATCTTGTTTTTGATTCCGTCAAGGCCAGCCATTAGCATTGCAGAGAATGCTAAGTATGGGTTAGCTGTTGGATCAGGGAAACGAACTTCAATACGTGCTGCTTTTGGTGAAGGAACAATTGGAATTCGAATAGAAGCACTACGGTTACGAGCTGAATAAGCAAGCATTACTGGTGCTTCAAAACCAGGAACTAAACGCTTATATGAGTTGGTAGAAGCGTTAGTGAATGCATTTAATGCTTTAGCATGCTTAATAATACCACCGATGTAGTAAAGCGCCATTTCAGATAACCCGCCGTACTTATCACCAGAGAATAAGTTAACGCCATCTTTAGCTAAAGATTGATGTACGTGCATGCCAGTACCATTGTCACCTACAATTGGCTTAGGCATAAAGGTTGCTGTTTTACCGTATGCATGGGCAACGTTATGAACTACATATTTATAAATTTGTACTTCATCAGCTTTTAATACCATTGTATTGAAACGACAAGCGATTTCATTTTGACCAGCAGTCGCTACTTCATGGTGATGTGCTTCAACAACTAAGCCCATATCTTCCATAACTAAACACATTGCTGAACGTAAATCTTGCGAAGAATCTACTGGTGCAACAGGGAAGTAACCACCTTTAACACCTGGTCTATGACCTGTGTTGCCATCTTCATAGCTTGTACCAGAGTTCCACTTAGCTTCTTTATCATCGATTTTGTAGAAAGAGCCACTCATATCAGTATGGAAGCGTACATCATCAAAAACGAAGAATTCTGGCTCAGGTCCAATTAATACAGTGTCAGCAACACCTGTGCTGCGCATGTACTCTTCTGCACGATGAGCTACAGAACGAGGGTCACGGCTATAACCTTGCATAGTAGTTGGTTCAACGATGTCACAACGAATGTTTAAAGTTACAGCTTCAGTGAAAGGGTCTAAAATAGCTGTTGATGGATCTGGCATCAGCACCATGTCTGATTCATTAATGCCTTTCCAACCTTCAATTGAAGAGCCGTCAAACATTTTACCATCATCGAAGAAATCTTCGTCAACTTGGTGGTGAGGAAGTGAAACGTGTTGTTCCTTACCTTTTGAATCTGTAAAACGAAGATCTACAAATTTTACATCGTGCTCTTTAATTAAATCGAATACTGCTTGTGACATGTTGTCTCTCCAGTGGGGTTATTTCAAATTTGGTATTGGTTCCTAATTAGCTATAATCGTGCCAATAGTTAATTCTTTATATATCAATAGATTGAGTGCTCGCACTCTATAGCGTTGCACGCTATTGGTGCGCTGTTTGTGCTAAAGTGGTGCATAAGGTGTTTAATAGCTTCATACTATAGAACAATTTCTTAAGAATTCCTTAACTATTTTTATTTCTTTTTAACTAAATTAAGCTTGATATAATATTAAGCTTAAGTATTTACATATGAATCTCGACAACGCACAGGAAGTCTAAAGGCATGAAAGTTCTTTCAAGAAAATCATATATAAAATATTCAATTCTATGTCACCTATTTTTGTTAGCTAATGTCGCTAAAGCAGAGCAAGTTAAAGGCGACTGGGAAAAACCTACACCTATATTTGAGCAAAAATACGATTGGCTTCGCCTGAGTTCGGATGAATGGTTAAAAGGTGACATTGTTGCCATGTACGATGAAGAGCTTGAATTTGATAGTGATGAATTAGACTTGCAAACCATTGATTGGGAGGATGTTGCCGAACTTCGAAGTAAATCATGGCAAAGCATACGTTTAGTTGATGGCACAATTGCCGAAGGTTATTTAGTTGTTAAAGATGGTCAGCTAAGCCTTGTTAAGTATGGTAAGACAACTCACTATGAACTTGTTAATTTACTTTCTATTGCTTCATCAGCGCAAAATGAAAGAGATCTTTGGGATGGTTACATTAATGTTGGTATTAACCTAAGGGAAGGTAACACCGTTCAATTTGATTATACTTTTAATGCTGGCGTACAACGTAGAAGTGCTAGTAGCCGTTTTAAAACTGATTACACGGCCAATTATAGTAAATATGAAGATCAAGATACGGAAGAGAATATCGTCACCGCAAATAGCGATCGATTAACATCAACTTATGATTGGTTTTTTAGTCAAAAAATTTATTTAAGAGCGATGGATTTTGAATATTTCTCTGATGAATTTTTAAATATAGATCGCAGAATGCGCTACGGTGTTGCCGTGGGGTATCATGTTATTGATACTAACAGAACAACTTGGGATGTGAATGCCGGCCCAAGTTATCAAACAACGGTGTTTAAAGAGGTTCAGGAAGGTGAAAAGGATACCGAGAACTCGCCGGGTCTAGTACTTGGCACAGATTTCACCTATGAAATTACGGCTGATATTGATTATGATGCCTCGTACAATATTCAGTTTGTTGATGAAGCCTCAGGTGATTATATCCACCATTTTCAAACGGGTTTAGAGATAGAGTTAGCGAATGATTTTGATTTAGATGTTACTTTTTATGCTGATAGAACAGAAAAACCAAAAGCTGATGCTGAAGATAACATACCAGAGCAAAATGATTTTCGTTTAGTGGTTAGTTTAGGGTATGATTTTTAATCCTTTTATTTTAATAATAGCAATATCGTCTTTCGATGTTGCTATTTATTGGCTTTGAATACACGTGATACGTACTTTTAACTCTGTAATTTTATCATTTATTTTTTTAACCTCTTTTGCTTCATCAAGTGCAAGCCTTTCAGAAAAACCTACCTGGCAAAAACCGACACCTATTTTTAGTCAAAGATATGATTGGTTGAGATTAAAATCTGATGAGTGGTTAAAGGGCGACATCATCTCTATGTATGATGATGAACTCGAATTTGAAAGTGATGAATTTGGAATACTAACTTTTGATTGGGAAGACGTAAGTGTATTAAGAAGTCGGTTTGATCAGCGCATTAGATTATCAAATGGACAAGTAGTGCAAGGTTTTCTTATTGTTGAGAATGGACAATTAACACTGCTCAGTCAGGGAAAGCAAGTACAATATTCACTCTCTGAACTATTATCAATAACTTCTTCGGCTGAAAGAAGAATTGATCTGTGGGATGGTAAAGTGACCCTTGGTATTGATGTTAGTGCCGGTAATGTAGAAAGATTAGATTATTTCTCTACTGTTATGGTACAGCGAAGAACGCCGTTTACACGATTCCGTTCAGATCTTATTTTTAACTACAGTAAATCAACCCAAGAAGAAGAGAGCGAAGTCTTGAGTAACTCAAAACGACTCACGGCTTATCTTGACTGGTTTTATAGTGGAGAAATATTTTTTCGGGCAATTGATTATGAAAATTTCAGTGATATTCAGCAAAATATTGATAACCGAAACACCTTTGGTGTAAGTCTGGGTTATCACGTTATTAATAACAAACGTATTTTGTGGGACTTTACAGCAGGTCCTAGCTATCAAGAAACTAAATATAGACAAGCAGATAAAAGTACTAAAAGTAAAGTTGTCAGTTTAAGTACATTATTTGAGTATACAGTATCAAAAGAAACAGACTTTGTTTTTGATTACCAAATACAATTTGTTGAAGATGATGCTGGCGCTAGAAACCACCATCTAAAAACAGGTTATGAATTTGAGTTTACGCAGAGTTTTGATTTAGACTTGATGCTATATATTGACCGTGTTGCTAAGCCTGTATCAACATTAGATAATACGCCCAAAAAGAATGACTACCGACTACTTATTAGTTTAGGTTATGACTTTTAAGAAAAAGCTAGCTTTCATGCTTTATAACCACATCAGTTAGCGGAATACTTGAGCATAGTAGAATGTAATTGTTTTCTTGCTCTGTTGTGGTTAAACCATCTGTTTTTAATTGTTCCACCTCGCCTGACATAAGTTTTGCCTTACAGCGACCGCATTGCCCTCTTAAACATGAGTGAGGCAAAATGAGTCCGGCTTTTTCTCCTTGGCTTAAAATAACAGTGTTGTCATTCCCCTGAACACTTTTATGCTTTGATAAAAAAGTAATATTGATGGCATTAGTATTGTTATTCATTCCCGTAAACCTCCAAAGTTAATACAGATTAAATTGCTCATTTCAGGTATATTACGAGCAATTTACCATATTCGCTAAAGTTAATTATTAATTCATTTATGACACATAAACAGCAACATCTTCATATTTTAGGCATCTGTGGCACTTTCATGGGAGGAATAGCTGCTATCGCAAAGCAGTTAGGCTATAGAGTGAGTGGTTCTGATGCCAATGTGTATCCACCAATGAGTACTCAATTAGAGGGGCTGGGTATTGAATTAATGCACGGTTATAGTGCAAAAAATTTGGCAGAAGATGTTGATATGGTGATTGTGGGCAACGCTATGTCTCGTGGTAATGAAATGGTCGAATATGTACTTGACCGAAATATCCCTTATACCTCAGGGCCACAATGGTTATTAGAAAATGTACTTAAAGATTGTTGGGTGCTTGCTGTTTCGGGAACTCATGGCAAGACCACCACCAGTAGTATGTTGGCATGGATATTAGAATATGGCCAGTTAGCCCCAGGCTTTTTGATTGGTGGTGTACCACAAAACTTTGGGCACTCGGCACGTATCGGCGACACGCCATTTTTTGTCATTGAAGCTGACGAATACGACAGTGCTTTTTTTGATAAACGTTCTAAGTTTGTTCACTATCGACCAAGAACATTAATCATGAATAATATGGAGTTTGATCATGGCGATATTTTTAACAACTTAGCTGATATACAGCGACAATTTCATCATTTAATTAGAATGGTACCCAGTAATGGCTTAATTCTTTCGCCTAAAGATGAGCAAGCAGTGCAAGATACGCTTAATAAAGGCTGTTGGAGTGAGCAAGAATATACCCATGATAACTGTGGTTGGCAGGCGAAAAAGCTTGTTGAAGATGGCAGTCAATTTGAGGTTTATTTCAATGAAAATAAACAGGGCTGTGTAAACTGGCAGTTGATGGGGGATTTCAATATTGATAATGCTCTAATGGCTATTGCCGCAGCAAGACATGTGGGCGTACCATGTCATGTGGCGATTGAAGCGTTATCACAATTTATTAATACCAAAAGGCGATTTGAGTTAAAAGGTACAGTAAAGGGCATTGAAGTTTATGATGACTTTGCTCATCACCCAACGGCCATAGCAAAAACATTGGCTGGCGTTCGTGCCAAAATAACGGCTCGCAATATAACAGCGAATCAAAATGGTCGAGTTATCGCGGTGCTAGAACCTAGATCAAATACCATGAAATCAGGTGTTCATATAGAGGCATTACCTAAATCTTTTGATGAAGCGGATGTGGTATTTTTATATCAAGGTGAGCAAGTGCATTGGTCTGTTTCAGATCTTATCAGTCAATGTAAGCCTTGCTGTGTTGTCGAAGATGATATAGAAACACTGGTCAATGCCATAGTAAAAGAGGCGAAGCCTGATGATATCGTTGTTATAATGAGTAATGGTGGTTTTGACGATATCCACAATAAGTTATTATTAGCACTTGAGCATTAATAGCTGACAATAGATTTAATAGAAAGGTAAATAAAATAAAATGGCAGTGTTAACCATACTTAAAGCTCCCGATGAAAAGTTACACCAACAAGCAGTTAAGGTTACAGACATATCTGCAGTCCAATCGTTAATCGATGATATGTTAGATACTATGTATGATACTGAAGATGGTATTGGCCTAGCAGCAACACAAGTAGGAAGGAAAGAAGCCGTTGTGGTTATTGATCTTTCTGAAGAACGAAACGAACCCTTAATATTAGTGAATCCTGAAATTATTTCAGGTGAAAACAAAGTTAAAGGTCAAGAAGGCTGTTTGTCTGTACCTGGCTATTATGCAGATGTAGAGCGTTTTGAAAAAGTGACAGTTCAAGCACAAGATCGTGATGGCGAAGCTATCACCATTGAAAGTGATGAGTTTCTAGCGATTGTAATGCAACATGAAATAGATCACCTGAAAGGTAAGTTATTTATTGAATATCTTTCGCCGTTAAAGCAAAAAATGGCACTTAAAAAAGTGAAAAAAACACTTAAACATTTAGCATAACGTAAAACAGTATAGGGGATTATTTTGACTACATTTAAGGGTCGAATAACATTGGCAATGACAGGTGCTTCCGGTGCGGGATATGCATTACGTTTGTTAGAGTGTTTAGTAGCTGCGAACTATCAAGTGTTTTTTTTATGTTCAAGTGCTGGTCGCATTGTACTTAACACAGAATTAGACGTTAAACTGCCGAGTAAACCTGATGTTGCCGCTGAATTTTTAATTGATAAGTATGCTGCAAAACCAGAGCAAATTATTGTTTTTGGTAAAGAACAGTGGTTTTCTCCGGTTGCTTCAGGCTCCGCTGCACCAAAACATATGGTTGTTTGCCCTTGTTCAACAGGCACTTTAGCTGCAATTAGCCAAGGCATGAGTGACAACTTAATTGAACGAGCGGCTGATGTAGTAATTAAAGAGCGCGGACAATTAATTTTAATGGTAAGGGAAACACCATTTTCGACTATTCATTTACAGAATATGCTGAGTTTATCTCAACAAGGCGTCACTATTATGCCTGCTGCTCCGGGCTTTTATCATAAAGCTGAAACGATTGATGATCTTATTGATTTTATGGTGGGGCGAGTACTTGATCATTTAAATATCGAACAAAACATAATGCCTCGTTGGGGATATAATCAACACTCCTGTTAAATTCTTGATAGGTATCAAAACATTAAACTCAGCTAAAAGTTAATATTGAACTCTTATTAAAGAGCGGCAACTGAACCATAAAGTTGCCGTTCTTTACGCCTTTTAGTACTAGGAGTTTCAATGTCATCAATTAGAAATGCTTCTTTCAAAGCTAAACTTGTTTTATTGGTAATTCCTGCCATCTCAGGACTTGTGTTTTTTTGCTTCATGTTTATTAAGCAAAACCTTGAAATAGTTGGCAGCAGTAAAGATATAAACCTGTTAACACAATTAGCAACTTTTAATAGTGCGTTAGTACACGAGTTGCAGAAAGAGCGCGGTGCTTCAGCTGGTTTTATTGGTAGTAAAGGAACAAAGTTTGCGGATACTCTAAGAACGCAGCGACAAGCGACAGATAGTGCATTTCAAAATCGTGCGGCTTTCATTAAAGAAAACATTGATGACATTAGCCACGTTCAAGTCATTCAAGCGACAAAAAATTCAACAGCTTCTTTATCAAAGTTATCAAGCATAAGACAACAAATTGATGAGTTAGCTATTGAAGGCAAAGTAGCTATTTCTTATTACACACAGAACAATGCAGATTTAATCAATGTTGTTTCACATATTAGCTTATCGACTACTGATGGCAAGATAGCCAGCAGTTTACAAGCGTATTATAACTTTTTACAAGGTAAAGAAAGGGCTGGTATAGAGCGCGCAGTGATGACCAATGTTTTTGCTAAAGGTCAGTTTACCGGTAATTT
>Ga0193960_1000233_pt1 | contig 23435 bp, 21 predicted proteins | sample FB_3_MG_FD_140338 | JGI IMG/M metagenome (GOLD analysis project Ga0193960, IMG submission 140338) | Microbial mat bacterial communities from the Broadkill River, Lewes, Delaware, United States - FB_3_MG | ecosystem: Environmental > Aquatic > Freshwater > River > Microbial mats | place: USA... | reverse complement strand
TTACTAAATTAGGATACACTCAAACAAATGAGAACTACTTCGACACATTAAGATTTGAGCTTACTCAAGATGTTAAGGTAGAAAATATTAAGAAAATGGCTCTAGAGGCTGAAATGAACTTCAACTTCTTCGAAGAAGGATTTGTTTCTATCTCTACTGATGAAAAAATGTCAGAAGCTGAGATTTCTAGAATAATTGAAATATTCGCTAAAGCAGCTGGAAAAACAGCTACTAAAGTTGAACTTATAAACGAAACTACTGCAGTTGATGCTTCTTTACTAAGAAGTGACGATTACATGACACAAGATGTATTTAATACATATCGTTCAGAGACTGCAATGATGCGTTACATCAAGCAACTTGAGAGAAAAGATATAGGTTTAAATAACTCTATGATTTCTCTTGGTTCTTGTACAATGAAACTAAATGCAGCTTCAGAGATGTTACCTATCTCATGGCCTGAGTTTGGTGGACTTCACCCATTTATCCCTGCTGACCAAGCAAACGGTTACCACGAATTAATTGAAGAATTAGAAAGATGGTTATCTGTAATTACAGGATTCGCTGGATGTTCTTTACAACCAAATTCTGGAGCTGCTGGTGAGTACGCTGGATTAATGACTATTAGACAATACCACATAGAACAAGGTCAAGGACACAGAAATGTTGTACTTATTCCTTCTTCTGCTCACGGAACAAACCCAGCATCATCATCTATGGCTGGTTTAAAAATTGTTATTGTGAAGTGTGACGAAGGTGGTAACATCGACGTTGAAGACTTCAGAGCAAAAGCAATTGAGCATAAAGAAGACTTATCATGTACAATGATAACTTACCCATCTACTCATGGTATCTTCGAGGAGTCTATTAGAGAACTAATGGATATCGTTCACGAGAATGGTGGTCAAGTATATATGGATGGTGCAAACATGAATGGACAGTGTGGATTAACAAGTCCTGGTTTCATTGGTGCTGACGTTTGTCACTTGAACCTTCACAAGACATTTGCAATGCCTCACGGTGGTGGTGGTCCCGGTGTTGGTCCTATCTGTGTTGCAGAACACTTAGTAAAACACTTACCTTCTCACCAAGTTATTGACTTAGGTGTTAAGCAAGGTTCTGCTGTATCTGCTGCTCCTTATGGTTCTCCACTTCTTTTACCTATCACTTACGGTTATATAGCAATGTTAGGTGCTGAAGGAATTGCTGCATCAACAACAATGGCAATTGTAAATGCTAACTACTTAACTTCTGCTTTCGAGAAATTAGGATTCAAGATCCTTTACAAAGGAGAGCACGGAAGGGTTGGTCATGAAATGATTTGGGACTGTAATCACTTTAATAAAGAAGTTGGTATTTCTGAACTAGATATAGCTAAGCGTTTAATGGACTTTGGTTTCCACGCTCCTACTCTATCATTCCCTGTTCATGGAACATTGATGGTTGAGCCTACAGAGAGTGAACCTAAAGAAGAACTAGATCGCTTTATTGAAGCTCTTAAGACTATTAGAGGTGAGATTATTGATGTTGAAGAAGGAAGAGCAGATAAAACTAATAACGTACTTAAAAACGCTCCTCATACTCATCAAGTATGTCTAAGCTCTGATTGGGATAGACCTTACTCTAGAGAGAAAGCTGCTTATCCACTTAAATGGGTAATCGAAAATAAGTTTTGGATTGGTTCTGGACGTGTAGATGATGGATACGGAGATCGTAACCTACAATGTACATGTGCTCCTATTGAAGCTTACAGAAACGAAAACAAATAAGATACTTTTGTTATAATATATAGAAAGAGTTGTTCTTAGGAACAACTCTTTTTTTATACCATAAAATCAAAACATTAGGACACAAAAAAAGGCAAGCTAAAAAGCTTGCCTTATGTGATTCAGCTGGGGTTCGAACCCAGGACCCCATCATTAAAAGTGATGTGCTCTACCAGCTGAGCTACTGAATCATCCTTTTGTTTTGCTATTGTTATTCCCAATTGCAATGCAAAGATACACGCTATTTTATTATCTGCAAATATTTAGAACGAAAAATTCTACACTCCTTTTAGGACGTGAGATTAAGCCATTTATTCTTAACGCTTTATCTTGTGAAAAAATATTTATATTTTTCATTAATTAATATATCTACAAAACAATAAATCATGTACATTTGCATAAGCATACATTAAAACTTAAACAAGATGATTGAAAACATAAGTATATTCGGACTTGACATATCTGTTGAAAGCATAAAAGAGAATCCTTTTATATGGTATAGTATACATTCATTTATTGCAATAACACTATCTCTTATCGCTTTCTTTATAACAAAGAAGGTTATACTCAGACTTGTTTCTAAGTTTATTAGAAAGACTAAAACAAGATGGGATGACTATTTATACAAACGACACTTCTTTCACAAAGCAGCATATTTTGCTCCTGCAATTATACTTCATTACTATGTTGATTACGTTGAATCAACAGCATTAACAACCTTCATTCAAGATGTAGTTACAACATACATGCTGGCACTAATGATGATTCTAGTAAATACATTACTTGACACCATTAATGACATATATAATTCATATAAAATAGCAAAACAAAAACCAATAAAAGGTTTTATACAAATACTCAAAATCATTATTGGTATTATTATTACAATAATAATCATATCTCTTCTAATAGATAAATCACCAGGAGCTCTGCTAACAGGACTTGGAGCTTTTGCAGCAGTTATCATGTTAGTCTTTAAAGACAGTATATTAGGATTTGTTGCAGGAATAAATCTGTCAGCAAATGATATGCTTCATATTGGTGATTGGATAGTTATGCCATCAAGTGGAGCAGATGGGGATGTAATTGAAATATCTCTTAATACAGTTAAAATACAGAACTGGGATAAAACGATCGTTACTGTACCTACATACAAATTAATGAACGAATCATTTACCAACTGGCGAGGGATGACTGAGTCAGGTGGACGAAGAATAAAACGTAGCATTAATATCGACATTAAATCGGTTAAGTTTTTATCAAATATTGAAATAGAGAAGTACAAAAACAACAATCTAATTAAAGAATACATAGAAGAGAAATTTGAAGAAATTAAGATTGCTAACTTAAGCGAGGAAATTCCAGCTAATCAGAAACGAATAACTAATATTGGAACATTCAGAAAATATTTAGAACAATATATAAGCAAACATCCAAAGATCCATAATGACATGACCTTTATGGTTAGACAACTTCAACCAACAGAAAAAGGAATCCCTATGGAGATATACTGCTTCTCAAAAGTCCAAGATTGGGTTGATTATGAAGAAATTCAAGCTGATATATTTGATCACGTAATGGCTATTATTCCGGAGTTTGACCTTAAGGTATTCCAATCTCTAAGTGAGCTAAATTAATATCTTTCTTTTATCTTCTTTTCTTTGGCTTACCCCAAGGGAAAGAAGATATATAATTAATATACGGTAGTTGAATATTCTCTTAATTCCTTACGATACTCATAAGATTTAGGACATACAGTTTCTAATAAGTCCCAAAAACTCTTTGAGTGATTCTTTTCAACAGTATGAGCTAACTCATGTAGAATTACATACTCTATCAAATGAGTAGGCAAACGCATAAGATGAATATTAAGACTAATATTATCATTTCCAGAGCAACTACCCCATCTTGACTTATTATTTCTAAAGGAAAGTTTATTAAATTGAAATCCAAACTCATCTGCCAACTCACATACTCTTGTTGGTAATATCTCTTTAGCCTCCTGAGTATACACCTCATCTATTACTTTTCTAATAGACGCCTGAACATTAGGTCTAGTAATACTATCTGATGTAATAGAGGGTGGGAGACCTATACAAATACTATCACCTTTCTTAGAAAACTTTCCCTCAACAATACTCAAAGTGTGTTTATACGTCTTATAAGTCATTCCAAAAGTAAAAACAGTATTCTTAGAAGTTGTCTTAATCTTTTCTTTACTCTTTTGTATCCAATTAGACTTACTTGTAACCCATTTTACAGCTGTTCTATAAGAGACTAAGAGAGGAACATTAACAATAACTTGTCCTTCTTCAGTAACTCGCATACTCATTCGTACATATCGTCTTTCTCTACGAAAATGTACATTTCCTATGCTCTCTATATAGATCTCTTTTTTCATTGGATAAAAAAATACCTGAAAACATTGTTCTCAGGTATTTTATTGAATGGTAAATATTCTTATTTTCCTTTCTTAATCACTTCACTAAGCTTAGCGAATGAGTTGTCAGCTTTAGTAAGAACTTCATTGAAAATACCTTTATAGTATCCTTTTAGCTCTCCTGCTTCCTTAACCTCTGGATTACTTACTTTGTGACGTAATTCGTTTCTTAGAGCAATAGTCTCTTGAACGATATTCATAACATCTTCGTTACCTGGATTGTAACTATTATAGTTAAAACAATCAGCGATAATAGCGAAAGTTAAATAATCTATGTCTTTCTTAAGTCTCTTGATACTTGCCATAATGATATCTTATTAATGTTTATAAGCCCCAAAAATATTAAATACTAATGAATTTACCAATTATTAGCTTACACTAATCTTAAATTCATATACTTTATAACAAATACAACTATATAAGAACCAGCATATTTAAGAAACAACCTACATATTACAAATTAAATCTTCTTCTCTGATGTTGCAACCATAGTAGCAACAGAAGCATCACCAGTTACATTCACCACTGTTCTAATCATATCAAGAGGTCTGTCTATTCCTAAAATAAGAGCAATACCTTCTACAGGAATACCAACAGAAGTAAGAACGACAATTAACATGACTATACTTCCTCCAGGAATTCCAGGAGTACCTATAGAAGAGATTGTTGCAGTTAGAATAATAGTTAAAGTTTGCCCGACAGTCAAATCAATACCAAAAACCTGCGCAATAAAAATAGCAGCAATAGCCTGATAACAAGATGTACCATCCATATTAATTGTTACTCCTACTGGTAATACAAAATTTGAGATATTCGAAGGAACTTTTAAACAAGTACTCACTTGTTGTAGATTAAGAGGCAATGTTGCAGCACTAGAACTTGTAGAAAAAGCTAACATCTGAACAGGAGACATACACTTATAAAAGTCCTTAAGTTTTACAGGAGTAAATAAATATATAATAAGAGGATAAATAATAAAAATCATAAAACACAGACCCAAAAGAACAGTAATAGCATACAGCCCAAGGGATATGAATAACTGTTTATCTCCAGCATAATCGACCAACAATCCAGCCATAAGGGCAAATACACCATATGGAGCCACCATCATAACATAGTCAATTATTATTAAAATGATTGAATTTATCCCATCAAAGAAATCCTTGACGGTTTTTATCTTTTCACCTGGCATCGATACCATAGCTATTCCAAAAAGTACTGCAAAGAAAATAATTTGCAGCATCTTCGAATTATCTCCAGTTGCGGCTATAATGTTCTCTGGAACCATATCTACAACCATCTTTAAAGGAGACTCCTCCTTAACGCCCACAGCTATAGAACTCTTTTCTGCAACATTATGACTATACTGCTGAAGCAACTCCTTAGATTTATCTTTAGGAAAACTATCTCCAGGCTTTATTAAACTGACAAAAGTAACTCCTATACAAATAGAAATTACTGTAGTCATTACATAAAAGCCGAGTGTCTTAAATCCTATTCGAGAAAGTTGTTTAATATTAGAAAGCCCTCCTATTCCCTTAACTAAGGATACAAATACCAGTGGTACAGCAACCATCTTCAATAGTTTAAGAAAGATAGACCCCCATGGTTTTATCCAATCAATGGTGAATTTATCCCAACCAAACCAAACTGCTAGCAAACCAAATAGTACACCAAGTACCATACCTAAAATAATCTTTAGGTAAAGAGGAAATCTTTTAGCCATAAACGAAAAATTAAATTATTCTACAAATGAGCTATTCTCTAGTAAGGAATCTAAGATAATAATTGCAGCCATAGCCTCAACAACAGGTATAGCACGAACCACAACACAAGGGTCATGACGTCCATCAACTTTAATCGTTGTCTGCATTCCTTCACTATCAATAGTATCTTGTATACGTGAAATTGTTGCTACAGGTTTGAATGCAAGGCTAAAACTTATGTCTTCTCCATTAGATATTCCACCTTGAATACCTCCAGAATGATTTGTCTTAGTTCTTACTCTACCTTTTTCAGAGTAAAAAATATCATTATGCTCACTTCCCTTCATTATAGCACTTGCATAACCAGAACCAATCTCAAAGCCTTTTGCAGCATTTATCCCCATCATTGCATGAGCAAGACGTGCACTTAGTTTATCAAAAACTGGCTCACCAAGTCCGACAGGAACGTTTGAGATAAGACAGGATACTATCCCACCAATTGAATCACCTTCCTCCTTTATCTCTGAAAGAAGAGACTGCATCTGCTTAGCTTTCTCCGCGTCAGGACAACTTAAAGGATTCTCTTTTATCTGAGAGAAATCGCAAGAGTCAATAGATATATTACCTATCTGTGAAGTATAAGCAGTAAAAGAAATATCGTATTTCTTAAGCACTAATTTTGCAAAAGCACCAGCCACAACGCGAGAAACATGTTCACGCGCGGAACTTCTACCTCCACCTCTATAATCACGTATTCCGTACTTCTTTTCCCATGTATAATCAGCATGAGAAGGACGAAATTTATCTTTTATGTTAGAATAATCTTTGGAACGATGATCATTGTTCCTTATAATAAAACCGATTGGGGCACCAGTAGTCTGTCCATCGAAAACACCAGAGAGAATCTCCAGCTTATCAGCCTCATTTCTTGAAGTAGTAAAAGGAGATTGACCAGGACGACGCCTGTCAAGCTCCTTTTGTATAAATTCTATATCTACTATAATACCAGAAGGGCAACCATCTATAACTCCTCCAAGGGCATCACCATGTGACTCACCAAAAGAAGTAAGTTTAAAAAGTTTACCTATAGAATTGCCTGGCATATATTAACTGTTTTAAATTAGCAGTTACAACCACCTTCTGAGTGATCGTGATCTCCACAACCGCTTCCACAGCTACTGCAAGAACCACTACATCCACCTGAAGTAAGAGCTGTAATCTCCTCATCTGTTGCATCGATAATTTCTTCAACTTGTCCTTTAAAATAAAGGTGTTCACCTGCTAATGGGTGGTTAAAATCCATCTTAAGGTTTTCTCCAGAAATCTCTTTGATAGTACCCTGAAGACGACGACCTAATGAATCTTGCATAGGAAGAACTTCTCCAACCTTAAGCATACCTTCTTCAACTTGTTCGAAAACATTTAAAGGAAGTTCAATAAGCATATCTTCATTTCTTTCTCCGTAAGCGTTCTCTGCAGTAATATCAAATTCGAAAGAGTCACCCTTCTTCATTCCAAGAAGATTTTGCTCAAATTGAGGTAATGATTGCTCATATCCACAAATATATACAAAAGGAGTTTCTCCACCTGCTGTCTCTACAATCTCTCCGCCTGCCTGAGTTCTTAACTCATATGCTACAGATACCTTTTTGTTCTTAGTAATCATATTATTATCTCATTTTAATTTATATTCTATTGCAAAGTTATACAATTATTTAAACCTCACCATTTTTTTTAGTAATTTCGTAATCTTAAAGACATAACTATGAGGGAAAAGCAAGATAAGAAAAAAGTTCGCAACAGAAAAAATATTTTAAAAAAGAGAATTATTAAATTCTGTCTTATCACAGTAATAATAAGCATCTTAGGACTATTTTCATTCATTGGAAGCATCTATCTTGGAATGTTTGGAGAACTTCCTACATACAATGAGCTAGAGAACATAAAAAATGATGAGTCATCAAAAATATATACTGTTGATAATAAACTTATCGGAAAATTCTTTCTGCAAAACAGAACAAACATTGGTTACAACAATATATCCCCTCATGTATTTAACGCTCTGATAGCTACAGAAGATTCACGTTTCTATGAGCACAAAGGAGTTGACAGTAAAAGTTTATTAAGGGTTCTTGTAAAGACCATTATAATGGGTGACAGAAGTGCTGGAGGAGGAAGTACGCTTAGTCAACAATTAGCAAAGAATTTATTTGGAAGAGAAAGTCACCGTTTTCTAAGCATGCCCATAAATAAATGCAAAGAAATGATTACAGCTTCTCGCCTTGAGAAGATTTATACAAAAAAAGAGATAATCACTCTATACCTTAACACAGTGCCTTTTGGCGAAGATGTATACGGTATAGAAAGTGCTGCACAGCGATTCTTTAGTAAATCTGCAGGAGACTTAGCGATAATAGAAGCAGCTACACTAGTAGGAATGTTAAAAGCTTCAACCGCTTATAATCCTCGACTTCATTTAGAACGATCAACACAAAGAAGAAATGTTGTTCTTAATCAAATGCTAAAGAACAATTTTATAACTTCTATTCAAGCTCAAAACCTTAAGAAAGTACCACTAATACTAAGATACAAAAGACTATACAACAACTCAGGAACAGCAACATATCTAAGAGAGAATCTTCGTCAAGAGTTAAAAAAAATCATCAAAGACTATAACCTAGCAAATGGCGATGAATATAATATGTATCGCGATGGGCTAAAAATATATACAACTATTGATTCTCGCCTTCAGAAATACGCAGAAGAGGCTGTACATGAACACATACGTTCAATACAAAACACCTTCTATCATCACTGGGGAAAGCGTGAACCATGGTATAAAAATCGATCTGTTGTTACATCTGCAATGAAAAGATCTCATAGATATATCTCACTTAAAAAAGCTAAAAAATCAAGTAAAGAGATAAATAAAATCTTTAATACAAAAGTGAAGATGGAGGTATACTCCGCATATAAGGGAGACAAAACTGTATTAATGTCACCTCTTGATTCAGTAAAACATTATCTAAAGATTCTGCACACTGGATTCATTGCTATAAACCCTAGAAATGGTCAAATAAAAGCATGGGTTGGAGGTATTGACCATAAATACTTTAAATATGATATGATTAAGGCTAAACGCCAAACAGGGTCTGTCTTTAAACCTATTGTTTATGCTGCAGCTCTAGAAAATGGTGAATCACCTAATTCATACTACCCAAATAAAAGAACTGTTTATAAAGACTATCAAGACTGGTCACCAAGAAATTCACATAACGATAAATACGAAGGGTTCTACTCTATGAAGGGAGCCTTAGCACAATCCATAAATACCGTTGCTGTTGAAGTACTAATGAAAACTGGATTTGATAAAACAATATCATTAGCAAAATCTATGGGAATAGAAGGTGAATTATCAAGATTCCCATCCCTAGCACTTGGTGTATCAAACAGCTCTCTATATGAAATGGTTCAAGTCTTTTCAACATTTGCTAACAATGGTGAGTGGAATAAACCATACTATATAAATAAAGTAACAGATAAGAATGGTAATATATTATACGAAAACAAAGAAACAGAAAGCAGCATTGTGATGGCTTCTGATAATGCTAGTATAATTAATTACATGTTAGAAGGAGCTGTAAATGAAGGAACAGCTAGAAGACTACGTACAACATATGGTCTTAAGAATTGTATGGCTGGTAAAACTGGAACAACGCAGAATAATGCTGATGGATGGTTTATTGGCTATAATCCTCATATTGTTGCTGGAGCAAGAACTGGAGCAGAAGATATGCGTGTTCATTTTAGGAGTACCTATCTTGGCCAGGGAGCAAACACAGCTCTACCAATCTTTGCTTTATTCATGAAAAAGGCTCTTAAGGATCCTAATTTTGCTTATTGGAATGACATACAATTCCCAGGAATAAGTATTCAATCAGCTCATAATATTGATGTCCCTATGTTTAAAAAGACATTAGAAGAAGAAGACAGCGGTATAATGGGTAAGATTAAATCTATCTTTAAAAGGAAAGAGAAGAAAGTGACTGAAGAGAAAGTAAAAGAAGAGAAGAAAGAAGAAAAACCAAGTATTTGGAAGAAGATAAAGAATATCTTTAAGAAAAAGAAGAAATAAAAAAAGGAGCCATATGGCTCCTTTTTTATTTTAATTATTAAATCTATTTTATCTTTTCAAACTCAAACTTACCTTCAATTCCTTGTTCATCTACGCTTTTCCCTTGTATCAAACTATCTGTAACAATATCACCACACCAAGAGTCAAGCTCATATTCTATCTCACTTTCTGAGTGAATAAGATCCCATTCAGTAGCATCTAGAATAAATTTATTGTTAATAACAACCCCCTCAACAAACTCCTGAATCATAAATGACTCCTCTTCATGAAGGCTATCAGTAAAAATAATTCTACCTTTTACTCTAGTTCCCTCTTGAGAGATATGCAATTCTCCATTTGCAAGACCATATCCATAATCTTCAGAATATCTCCATTTTCCAGATAAATCAACTTTAGTACTCATATTATAAATATCTAACTATTAATCTTAATTAGTAATTCTACGCATCTCTTATTAAATAGATTCATTACCTCATCATTCTTTCTATCAGCAAGATACGAGGCGCGCCTCATCCCTCCAACATATGATTTATGAAGCAGGCCAAATCCAAAAACATATCCAGTAAAGTAATATTTATAATAAATCTCATAACCTCCAATAAAGGCAAAACCTGCACAAAGACCAAAAGCAAAAAGTCCCTCTGTAATATTACCCGAATACATATGACCTGCTCCCGGAATAAACCTAGACCAATTCTCTGCAGTCTCAGATGAATATTTCTTAGGAATATTCTTTATACAATAAATAGAATCAATAGAATTAATTGCCTCCTTCTTTCTATCGTCACTAATATCTGAAACCTCTACATAATCACTAAACACCTTCTTAGCTTGATCCCACTTTCTTAATGAATTTAAACTCAATATATATGTAGGTAAAATACACATACTACGAGAATAATCTTTCTCGAAGAATTTAAGCTTACTTACAGAAAGATCAATTTGGTTATAATCTTTCTGTATAAAAGCATTTAATATTCTCTCATAAATTATCTTAACCCTAAAATCTGGATTGGCTCTAAAGAGATTAACCCTATCAAGCTCCTTAATAGCCTTATCACTCTCGTTCATAAACCTATAACACAAAGCTCTTCTATACGAAGCCTCTTGCTGAAGAGTAATATCCTTAGAATAAAAGCTAGTCCTTGCATACTCAATAGATGCTTCAAGAAAATGATTATCCTGAAAAAGAGAGTCTGCTTTTCTAAAATCCTGCGCCGAACTACTTAAAGAAAGTACGAAGAGGAATATGTATATTAAAAAGTATCTTGTTTTTATATTCATCATCAAATTCATTTTCAGTTATCAAAACTGTAAAGTATGATCCCCAGATATTACCTATATAAAAAAGAGAAAAAAGAGAACTTGCTATTATCGTTCTATAATCTTTTATACCATTCTTATTATACTGCTCCAAGGTAACAAGTCCCAAACCTGCACAAGCAAAGAAACTAGACAAGCCCTCACCTGTCTTTCCTGCATATATCTTACCAAGTCCAGGAATGATTGTAGACAAACCAGCAGCTAATAATGGTGATTTATATTTATGAGACTCTAATACCTTAGAGTACTTATATAACCTATGCGATTGAACAGACAAGTAATACTTTGTAGTATCTACCATCTTCATATTTTTATAGAAAGTCTCATAATCTCTTTCAAGCAATGAAACACCAGCCTTTTCAAAAGAAACCAGAGATGATTTTTGCAAATCATCAAGAATAAGCATTGCCTGCGAATACTTCCCTATATGAGCATAGTTATAAGCAGCGAATAAATGTGATTGTGTATAAAAGCTTGATTTTTTAGATATACTCAAGAAAGTATTTGCTGATTCATTCAAATCTTTCAATGAATACTGACTCCAACCCTTATAAAAAGTAATACTATCTTTTATATTCTGAGAAGATAAACTAAAATCACCTCTATCAACCTCAAAAATACACTCTTTATAAGACTCGGTTTCTGCAAGGTGCTTGACAAATAAGACATCAAGTTTTGTTTGTCCAAAAGAACAAAAAGTAAAAGAAAGGCAAGTAAATATTATTAATAATTTATTCATACGTCTTCACACTATACAATTCAACAAAATCATTACATGTATGATTTTTCTCATCTATTTTCAATACATGAATACCTGTAGCTGAAATTCTGTTACATCTTGTTAGTCTATCTGCAGAAAGAAAACACCCTTTTATAAAGCCATATTTTCTTAATGCCAATTTACTAAATTGTGAACATGAAGGATTATAAAGACAATCAGCAGAGAACTGATAGCTAATAGTATTTTGGTAAACAAACAAAAGTCCTCCTAGACTTAGACTTACTGGATTATACTTTATAAGTAAATTCTTCTCATCTTTATAGATATATGGGCGCACATGAGATTTCTTTCCCTTAAAGGCCTTAGAAATGAATCTTAAGTCATCTAGAACTGTCGTCTTTTGTGCATCAACATTATGAAAAGAAATAACTAATAATAGAAATAAAAGACTACTTAATAAGTTTCGCATCTTTGGGTACTTTATAATTTAGATAAGTCATATCAACCTCATCATTAATCTTAATATCTGAATACAATACTCTCCTTACTATTGAATCTGTCTTTGAAGTATATGTTATATCAGTTATTCTCTTTGGTAAAATAAGATTACTATTTACCAAATAATCAGTATAATACGTTTTCTTATATACATCACCATTAAAATTATATGTTGCAGAATATATTGGCATCATATTTTCATAAACAATCTCAATCTTCTTTATCTTATCTTTATGAGAGGCAGGTGGAGCCCAATCAATTATCATATAATCTCCATCATTGCGAGTTTCCATCATTGTAAAACCCTCATTTCTAAGACCAAGATCATCATACATATTATTCACATAAATATACAACTCCTCTTTCTTAGATGAAAGATATGAATTCTGCTGTAATATCAATTCATTACTCTCAGGGAAATATATGCTTATCTCTCCCTTACTTGAAACTATCTTAACATACTCATTTAAAGAAGTACTATGCACAACCATCTTTAAATTCTCTCTTGAATAATAACAATCTGCTTGCTCTACTATTTTATTCCCCTTAATAAGAGCTGAAGTCTCTCTATGTAGACTTATCCTATTAACAGACTGTGCAGATAGATTACTAACAATAAACAATGTAATACAGAAACTTAATAATACTCTCATAATAATATAAAATTTAGAGGCTGTCTGAAAAGACAACCTCTAAGATAAAACTTTTAATGCAAATCTTCTATAGCTATTGCCACATAAAGAATTTAGGATTATTTACATACTTACTAATGTCTTTATTGTCAATCAACAACACAATAAAGTCAATAAATGGAACAATACCAAAGATACCACCACATGTAAGGATATATCCAATTCCTGTTAAAGGTTTTGTACCTAGATAGAAACGGTGAATACCAAATCCTCCAAGAAAGAAAGCCAATACAGCTGAAACAATAGGATCTTTCTCACCTACAGTAACTGTTGCTGAATTTCCTGATTCAAGCATTAAACCTTGTGCTACTACACTCATATTCGCTATGTCAGCAGTTTCAAACATTGCATCAACCTTTGCATTGTCTAACTTGTAATTTGCTGCATTCATATTGCTTAAAGCAACAAAAGAAACAAATAATAATACTAATAATTTTTTCATGAAAATTATATTAAGTTTATAAAAATCTACATATGGACAAATTTAAAAAAATAATTATGAAAAAACAATGTAAATAAATACAGAAGTCATTCGTTTACATATAAAGCAAATTAATCAACAATATTCTTTTTTTGATTCCTCCCAAAGAGAATCCATTTCAGCAAGGCTTAAATCTTTTATATTTCTCCCTTGTTCAATAACTTTCTCCTCAAGATATGAAAAACGCTTTAAGAATTTTCTATTTGTTCTCTCTAGAGCATCGTCTGGATTAATATCATAAAGTCTGGCTGCATTTACAAGCGAAAACATAACGTCTCCAAACTCATCTTCCATCTTATCCATATCACCAGACTTGAATTCCTCTTTAAGCTCACTTATCTCCTCTTCTACCTTATCCCAAACTTGTTCTTTCTCATCCCAATCAAAACCAACACCCCTCGCCTTATCTTGCATACGCATAGCCTTAACTAAAGAAGGTAAAGCTGAAGGCACTCCCTCCATAACACGTTTCTTACGTCCTTTCTCCTTAAGTTTTAATTGTTCCCAATTGCGTTCTACCTCCTTATCATCCTTCACTTCAACATTATCAAATATATGTGGATGACGATAAATCAATTTTTCACATAAAGAATCAATAACTTCTTTCATTGTAAAAGCCTCTTTTTCAGTAGCTATCTTAGCATAAAAAACAATATGAAGAAGAATATCTCCTAATTCTTTCTTTATCTCAGGCATATTACCATCGCAAATAGCATCAGAAAGCTCATAGGTTTCTTCAATCGTTAAGGTTCTTAAACTTTCCATTGTCTGCTTCTTATCCCATGGACATTCTTCTCGAAGTTTATCCATAATATCAAGTAATCTACTGAAGGCCTCTTTTCTTTCCATTTTTATATTTTATTAATTCTTTAGAAACAAAAATTTATTCGTATTTTGCAGAACCAAAATTAGTGAATTTATCTCTATTTAATTATGATAGAAACTAAAATAAGTATCGGCAGTATTAACCCTGTTGATTTTTACGGAGTTAACAACACTAAACTACAGATCATCAAGAATTTCTTTCCAAAGATGACTATCTCTGCGCGTGGAAATGAAATTATTGCCAAAGGTGATACTAAAGATCTTAAAATATTCAATGATAAGATTGATTTACTTATTGAGCATTTTAATAAGTATAATTTGCTTACAGAAGCAAATATCAAAAGAATCATATCAGAAAAATCACCTCAAATAAAAGATCCTGAGGACCCGACTAATATCATTCTTTTCGGCAACCGTGGGAAAATTATTAAAGCAAGAACAAAAAATCAATCTAGACTGGTGGAAGAATCAGAAAGGAATGATTTACTCTTTGCAGTAGGACCTGCAGGAACAGGGAAAACATATACAGCAATTGCTTTAGCAGTTAGGGCTCTTAGAAATAAAGAGGTTAAAAGAATTATCATTTCTCGTCCTGTTGTTGAAGCTGGTGAAAGTCTTGGTTTTCTACCAGGAGATGTCAAAGAGAAGATAGATCCATACCTTCAACCTATATACGATGCTTTATTAGATATGATTCCTCCCAAGAAACTTGCGGATTATATGGAGACTGAAGTTATTCAAATTGCACCACTTGCATATATGCGAGGACGTACTCTTAATGATGCATTTGTCGTTCTTGACGAGGCACAAAACACCTCTAACTTACAGCTAAAGATGTTTCTAACTCGCATGGGAAAATCAGCTAAATTCATTGTTACAGGAGATATGACACAAATAGACCTGCCCCGCATTAATATGTCTGGTCTAAAACAAGCATTTAGAATTCTTAAAAATATAAAAGGTATTGAATTCATTGAATTTGACACCTCTGATATTGTAAGACATAAACTAGTAAAAGACATAGTAAAAGCCTACGGGAGGGATAGCAAAAACAAAGAAAAATCAGAATCAACAAATAAAGAATAATTTAATTTCAAACACTATATAATTAATCAACTATGAATGCAATTGTAAAAACTGATTTCAACTTTCCAAATCAAAAACACGTATACAAGGGAAAGGTTAGAGATGTATACAACATTAATGACGAATACTTAGCAATGATCGTTTCAGACAGAATCTCTGCTTTTGATGTTGTACTACCAAAGGGAGTTCCTTTCAAAGGACAGATGTTAAACCAAATTGCTGAAAAATTCTTGGATGCCACTCAAGACATTGTACAGAACTGGAAGATTGCAACTCCAGACCCAATGGTTACAGTTGGGCATATGTGCGAACCATTCAAAGTTGAAATGGTTATACGTGGATACTTAACAGGTCACGCTTGGAGAGAATATAAAACAGGAAAAAGAATGCTTTGTGGTATACCAATGCCAGAAGGAATGAAAGAGAACCAAAAATTTGAGAAACCTATCATTACACCTACGACAAAAGAAGATGTTGGTCATGATGAAGATATATCTAGAGAAGATATTCTTGCTAAAGGCATTGTTTCTCAAGAAGACTATGAGGCTCTTGAGAAATACACTTACGCTCTTTTCGAAAGAGGACAAGAAATGGCTGAAGAGAGAGGTCTTATTCTAGTTGATACTAAATATGAATTTGGTAAAAAAGACGGAAAAATCTATTTAATAGATGAAATTCATACACCAGATTCTTCAAGATATTTCTATGCTGAAGGATACGAAGAAAGATTAGCTAATGGAGAAGCTCAAAAACAGCTTTCTAAAGAATTCGTTAGAGAATGGTTAATGGAGAATGGATTCCAAGGTCAAGATGGTCAAGAAATTCCTGAAATGACTCCTGAAATTGTGAATGGAATTACTGATAGATATATGGAATTATACGAACATATCACTGGAGATAAATTCATTAAAGATGAATCAAATGATGTTATAGCTCGTATAGAAGAGAACGTTACAGCCTTTATCAATAAACTATAAACAATCATATAAAAAAACTCCCCATAGTTTAATCTATGGGGAGTTTTTTTATCACTACTTTTTACTTTGCAATTAATGTAATTGTTATCCAACAATCATATCAGCATTCTCTTTCTTAGAGATAACAATTCTTTCTATTTCATCACTCTTTGAATAAGTCATTCTATAAAAATCTTCAATCTCTTCAAATTTAACTTCTGGATACTTTACAACTGCGATAGCTTCTAGCTCTTCAAATTCTTTTATTGTTATTACATTTCTATACAACTTAGCTTGAAGACACTCCTCTCTTTCCTGAACTTCAGAATTAAAACCGTTATAGAAATCTTTTAATGCATCAAAACCATCATCTTGTATATCTGATTCCACAATAAATAATTCTTCCCTAAATTCTTTCTCAAATTGAACATCCAAATTATTTAATACATCTTCCATAACTAATTCATTTTGCGGTTTATATTTCGTTTTCATGCACTATTGTACTAGCTCGTTCTCCAAAAGTTTATAAAAAGTACAATTATTTTTAAACAATATCATGAATAGACAAATTATTTACATAAAGGGTAAGTTTTTATACATGAAAGGCACAATATATCTACTTCTAACATAAAAAGTTACAACATACAAGCCCCATACCACTAGGGACATACTCAAAAACCTTTCCTATACTGACTTATGGTAAATACTCCGTATGAATATTTGACATCGCAGCAAAAATATTACTTCTCACGTGTGGATTCAACTCCTCAAGTTGAGCCACTAACTGCTTTGCTTTATTTCTTTGAGTCTTATTCTCATGTGGACAATACTTAACCTGCTTCTTAAAATTCTGATATTCAGCATATTTAACAACATCAGAATCTTTATGATATATTAATGGACGTATAAGAGTAAATAAGCCCTCAAACATACTAAGTTTTGGAGGCATAGAACTCATTATTCCATTATTTACCATATTCATTAAAAGAGTCTCTATAGCATCATCTTTATGATGACCTAGAGCCAATTTATTACAATTATGCTCTTTTGCTAACTCAAAAAGAGCCTTTCTTCTATTCCATGAACACACAAAACAAACTGGCTTATTTGATTGCACTGAGAAATCTACTTTGATTTTCTTTTCGACAAACTCAACTCCTAAATTATCACAAAATCCCTTAAGGTATGTTGTGTCTGTCTCATACTCTATATTTTCAACATCAATATGAACAGCTACAACAGTATAATTCTCCTGTTTACTCTTAGCACGTAAAGCCAACACTTCTAAAAGAGCCAAAGAATCTTTACCTCCTGAAACACCGACAAGAATCCTATCCCCATCTTCTATCAATGAATAATCACTAATTGCCTTCCCTACTCTACGAAAAAATTTTCGCATAAATAATGTCTTCTGCTTCTCTTCTGTTATAGCCATACTCGTCTATATTAAAATCTATTAACTATCACACCTTATATATCACCCGCGAATATCCACATATTTTATCTTAATTCATAATTCACACCTAATAATTCACTTATGTATTAACACTGTTATTGTATGTTAAGTAAGTATTATATTCATTTGCATTTACTATTTTTGTAAGTATATGAATAAAAAGACTCTAAATAAGATTATTCTTTTAGTAAGTGTTTCTATTGCTATTCTTATTTCTCTACAGACGTGGAGAATTATAGAATCGTATAGAATTTATAAAGATCAAGTTCATAAAGAACTTGATGCTGCACTATTTAATGCATTAAAGAAGGAGACACAAATTCGTTACGACAAATTCAAAAAAGAATATGGCCATATCATTGATTTTGACAAAACAGATGATCAATCAATGGAGAATTTTATGAATATGGCTATAAGTAACATGTTTCCTGAAGGTAGTCATCTTGAATTAGAAAAGCTTAAAGAAATATGCTCAAGCGAACTTCGCAAACGTAAAATACGTTCTAAATTCCAATTTGAGATAGAAGATCTTTTTAGGGGAACTAAAATACGTTATCCTAATAAAGCTAATTATGTACCTGCTGCTCAATCAATACAGTATAAAGTTGGTAGTGTAGGTCATAGCAGAATCTCTCTCAGTATTTCCAATATAGATTCATATATATTTAGTAATCTTAAATGGTCCCTTGGAGCAACTATAATACTGATTCTTTTTAATGCTGGTTGCTTATTTTATATGCTATATACTATAATACATCAGAAGCAAGTATCTGAAATGAGGAATGACTTTGTCAGCAATATGACTCATGAATTCAAGACTCCTATTGCTACAATAAGTGCAGCTAATGAAGCCATAACAACCTTCAAATCAATGGGTGCTATTGATAGAATAGACAAATATATCGATATCTCAAAAAATGAAACAAAGAAACTAAACAATCTAGTTGAAGAGATTCTAAATATATCTGTTTACGATAAAAAAGAGTTCGACCTAAAACTTGAAAAAGTTGACATAAATGAACTTATAAAAGATAATATCTCAAAATTTAAACTTAAGAACGAAGATTTTCATTTTGACTATAGTGGATGTGATATTAGACCAATTATGGTGGATAAATTTCACTTTCAAAATGCAATAACTAATCTTCTTGACAACGCAATAAAATATTCTGAGTCAGTTAAGATTGTTGAAATAAAACTATTTAAAGAAAAGAATAAGCTTGTTTTAGCTATTAAAGACTATGGCAAGGGTATCACTAAAGATCAACAACGCTACATTTTTGACAAATTCTACAGAGCACATACTGGAGATATTCATCAAGTAAAAGGATTTGGACTGGGATTATCATATGTCAAGAAAATTATTGACAAACACCACGGTACTATTAGTCTTAAAAGTCAAGTTGGGAAAGGAAGTGAATTCTTTGTATATTTACCTATAAATCAAGAAATCTCATAAAATATGTACAAGATACTATACGCAGAAGATGAAGAATCATTAGCAATGATTGTAAAAGATACGATGGAAGTCAGAGGTTATGACGTAACATGGTGCAAAGATGGAAAATCAGCCCTTGCTGCTTTCAATCAAGAAAAACCAGATATTTGTGTCTTTGACATTATGATGCCTGAGATGGACGGAATAACTCTAGCTAACGAAATAAGAAAAATAGACAATATCGTACCTATTATTTTTCTTTCAGCTAAATCACAAACGACTGATGTCCTAATTGGATTTGAATCTGGAGCAAATGATTATATCAAAAAACCTTTTAGTATAGAGGAATTATTAGTTCGTATAAAAACAATACTATCACGAGATCAACTTATTGCACATGAATCACCTCTTGATTCAAGTACATTCATTATAGGTGAGTATACTTTTAATTACGCAACACAAGAATTATTTTATCAGTCAGAGAAAATACAAAAGCTTACCTCTAAAGAGAATGAGATTCTAAGAATGCTATGTGAGAATAAAAATCAAATACTAAAACGTAAAATCGTCCTAGAAGAACTTTGGGGTGATGATGGATTTTTCACAGCAAGAAGTATGGATGTATTCATTACAAAACTTAGAAAGTACCTTAAAAAAGATGAACGCATTGAAATAATTAACGTGAGAGGTGTTGGTTTTAAATTTATTGCTCCTTGATAAAATCAAATGTAATAATATAAAATAAGTCCCAATATAGCTCTAACATCGACTATATTGGGACTTGTCATATAGATCAACTGACCTTTTGAAATTACCTATAGAAAGACTTACTAAATAAAACTAGTATTGGAAAGATCTCCAAGCGACCAAGTATCATATTAAATGATAAATAAATCTTACCAAATACTGAAATATCTGCAAAATTCTCAGTTGGACCAATAATTCCTATACCTGGACCTATTCCACCGAGAGTAGTAATTATACTACTTGATGATGATTTAATATCCAAACCTGTTGCAGTCATTATAATAGTCCCCACTATAAATGTAAGAAAGTATATAGTAACAAAAGAAGAAATACTATTTACAAGAGTCTCAGAAAGAGTGTTTTTATTATACTTAACAGTCATCACTGCATTTGGATTAGCTAATCTATAGAACATGCACTTGATTTTCTTGAACACCACCACATAACGTGCAACTTTTACTCCACCTCCAGTAGAACCAACACAAGCTCCAATAAACATACTACAGAAAATCAGAGCAACACAAACAGTTGGCCACACTTCATAATCAGCCGAAGCAAAACCAGTTGCAGTAATAATGGATACAACCTGAAAGAGAGCATGACGAAAAGCTAGTTCAAAATCATTATTAAAAACATTCAATGCGAAAAGAGCAATAACTAAAGAGATTCCTAATGACAAACCAGTATACCACCTAAACTCTTCATTCCTCCATACCTTTCTATACTTACCTAAAACAACAAGAAAATGTAAGGCAAAATTCATTCCAGATAGAAACATAAAGACTATAACAATATATTGAATAGCTGGTGAAAAGTCTATAAGACTTGTGTTTTTAGTAGAAAAACCACCAGTTGCTATAGTAGCAAAAGAATGACAAAGAGCATCATACCAATTCATTCCAAAGATCTTAAGAAGAACTGTTTCAATACCAGTAAGTGATATATAAATCCCCCAAAATCGGCGAGCAACATCAATAAGCTTTGGCTTAATCTTATCTACAGAAAGAAAAGCACCCTCCATAACCATAAGGTTTATACCATTACGCTTGATAAAAGGAATAACAGCTACAACTAAGACAATAATTCCCATTCCACCTAACCAATGAGTCTCTGCTCTCCAAAACAAAAGCGACTTGGGAAGAGCCTCAATATCATTCAATATAGATGAACCAGTTGTTGTAAAACCAGATACAGTCTCAAAAAGTGCATTGACAAAAGACGGTATCTGCCTAGACAAGACATAAGGCAGAGTTCCAAAAAGACAAATTAATAGCCATACAAGAACTACAGCTACGAAACTATCCTTAAGTGATAATTCACTTTTGACATTATTTCTCACGTATATAAATAGACCAAAGCTTGTTATAAAGGTTATAAAGAAAGCCTCAAGGATAGCAAGAGGATTAGTTTCACCAAAATATAAAGCCACAAAATAAGCTAAGAGCATAAACACACTCTCAATAAATAAACAAAAACTTAGTAAACCTGAAATTCTTTTTATATGAACACCCCTCATCAGCAATAAATTAAAATACAATTATACAAATAGACTTATTTATATTGTATTAGCTGGAGGAGCTATATCTCCTAATAATATATACTGTATTGAATTCATACTAATGATTTTAAGTGGGCGCAAAAGTAAAATAATAAATTTAAACTACTAAAAAATCCAAATCAAAAAAAAAAGTTAAAGCTAAGTTCGTATGCTTAACAGTATAATTTATTGGTCTATATTCACACTCAGAAATAATATTTTTTTTACAAAAAACAACATAATGAGAAAGATTACAAGTTTACTTAGCTTGGTATTTTTAATGATGCTACCAACATTAGTGTCAGCACAAAAACCAAACTTACACCAGCCAGTTCCAATGGATAAGGCTATCAGAAAAGGAGTTCTTCCTAATGGAATGACTTACTACATTCGTCATAACGAAGAACCTAAAGATAGAGCTAGTTTTTACATTATACAGAATGTTGGAGCTTTATTAGAGAATGATAACCAAACTGGTCTTGCTCACTTTCTTGAGCACATGTCATTCCAAGGAACAAAACACTTTCCAGGTAAAGGTCTTCTTAATACTTTAGAAAAAAGTGGAGTTAAGTTTGGAGATAACATTAATGCAGGAACAGGATTCAGTGAGACTGTTTACAATCTTTCTGAAGTACCAACTACCGATCCTAAATTAGTAGATAATTGTTTATTAGTGCTTAATGATTGGGCTAATTATCTAGAATTAAAGGGAGAAGAAATCGACGCAGAAAGAGGAGTAATCTGTGAAGAGTGGAGAACAAGAAGAGATGCTTCATTTAGAATGAGAAATAAATATTTCCCAGTTATCTTCAAAGGTTCTAAATGGGCTGAAAGAGATATCATTGGTGATTTAGATATCCTTAAAAATTTCAAACACAAAACTATTAGAGATTTTTATCATGACTGGTACAGAACAGACCTTCAGGCAATAGCTATTGTTGGAGATATCGATGTTGATGCCATTGAAGCAAAGATAAAAGAGATGTTCTCTAAAATTCCTGCAGTAAAGAATCCTCGTCCAAGACCTGAATTCAAGATTCCTGAGCATGAAGAGACAAATTTTGTACTTGCAACAGATAAAGAGGCTATGAACTCTAGTGTTGAAATGATTATCATGCATGAAAAGCCAGCTGTAAAAGATATTGCATACTTAAAAGACGAAATTACTGTTCGTTTATATAACATGATGCTACGTTCAAGAATTTCTGAGATTATGCAGAAAGGTGAAAATGCATGCGTAGGTATGAGTTCTAACTTTAGTAGTTTTGTAAGAGGATATAGTTTATACAACATTCAAGCAACTGCTAAACCAAACAGAGAAGCTGAAGCATTCAAACTAATTTACACAGAAAATGAAAGAGTTAAGCGCCACGGATTCTTAGCTGTTGAACTTGACAGAGCAAAGGCTGATTTATCATCATATATTGAAAGTGATTTCAAAGAGAAAGATAAAATCTCTAACGATAGTTATGCAAGAGCAATCAGAAATGATTACTTACAAGGTGAAGTAGCAACAGATCCTATTTTTGATTACCAATTTGGAATGTATGCTGTTCAGTCAACAAGTTTAGCAGAAGTTAATGCACTTGCTGAGAAATTCATGACTAAAAAGAATAGAACAATTGTTA
>Ga0193960_1000231_pt1 | contig 23509 bp, 20 predicted proteins | sample FB_3_MG_FD_140338 | JGI IMG/M metagenome (GOLD analysis project Ga0193960, IMG submission 140338) | Microbial mat bacterial communities from the Broadkill River, Lewes, Delaware, United States - FB_3_MG | ecosystem: Environmental > Aquatic > Freshwater > River > Microbial mats | place: USA... | reverse complement strand
TTGATTTAACAAATGAAGTTGTAATACCAGAACCTATTCCTTATGAAGAATGGATTGTACAATTTGATGATCTAAATATAGAGATTCCTTTTTCTTTATTAAAATCAAAAGTTGATTCAACTTCTTATGAATTACAAATTAAATTCCAAGGTTGTTCTAAAAAAGGTTTATGTTATGCTCCTATGAAGGAGAATTTCAAACTAGATTTTTCTGGATCAAATGTTAATGTAATTGAATCAAAAGTTACTAATACAGTTTCTAATACAAATGAAGTAGATACTAAAATTGAAGAGAATGAAACTGATTTAATTGCTAGTACATTAAAAAATGGAAATGTTTTATTAATATTAGGTACATTTTTTGGATTTGGTTTATTACTATCTTTAACACCTTGTATATTCCCAATGATTCCTATTCTTTCTTCTATTATTGTAAAAGCTGGTAACAATAAAGAATTAACAAGTTCTCATGGTTTCTTCCTTTCTTTAGTGTATGTATTGTCAATGTCTGCTGCATATACAATTGCAGGTGTAGTTGCAGGGATATTTGGTGCTAACTTACAAGTAGCATTACAGAATCCTTATGTACTAACTGTGTTCGCTGGTATATTTGTAGCACTTGCTTTTTCTATGTTTGGATATTATAAACTTGAATTACCTCAAAGCTTACAAAATAAGATAAATAAAACAACTGATGGTCAAGCTAATCATGGAATTACAGGTATTGCAATTATGGGATTCTTATCTGCTTTAATTGTAGGTCCTTGTGTTGCACCTCCATTAGCTGGAGCTTTAGTTTATATTGGACAAACTGGTGATGCATTACTTGGTGGTGCTGCATTATTTGTAATGAGTCTTGGAATGGGTGTTCCTTTATTATTAATAGGTGCAGGGGCAGGTAAATTCATGCCACGACCTGGTGGATGGATGGATTCAGTATCAAAAATCTTTGGTATTGTAATGTTAGCTGTTGCTGTTTGGATGTTAGACAGAGTACTTGATGCAAGTTTAGTTATGTATTTATGGGCATTATTATTAATTGGAACAGCACTTTATTTAAAAATTTATAAACATATATTGGCTCAATTAATTACAATAGTTATTTTAATTTATGGTGTAATTTTATTTGTTGGCGCTGTAAGTGGTGAAACAAATCCTTTAAAACCTTTAGGAAAATTCACTTCTGCTAAGGGTGTATCTGTTTCACAAAATGAATTAAAATTCTCATATGTGAAAAACTTAAAAGAGTTAGATTTAGCTATTAAAGCTTCAAGTAAACCAGTGATGTTAGACTTTTATGCTGATTGGTGTATTTCTTGTAAAGAGTTAGAAAATATTACATTCAAAGATGAAGCAGTAATCTCTAAATTAAAAGGTTTCACACTTTTAAAAGCTGATGTAACTGAAAACAATGACGATGATAAAGCTATGCAAGCTAAGTTTGGTGTAGTTGGTCCTCCTGCACTTATCTTTTGGGATAAAAACAATAAAGAGATTAAATCTTCTCAAATTGTTGGATATAAAAATGCAGAAGACTTTTTAAACATTATAAATAAACACTTCTAAATCTTATAAAAGTCCTAAAAATCAAGGGCTTTTATATAAGATTTGTTATACTTCCTAAAATTATTACCAAAGGTTTTTTATGAACTTTAATACTATTTTAGGAAGCGTAGATTTCCTTGAATTCTTAAGAGGTAAAAAGGCCTCATTCCTTTTAAGCGCAAGTGTTACAAAAACTTGTGAAATCCCAAATATTTCCCAAGCAGGTATTCCTGGCAAATTAGATTTAACTCCTACATTAGATGCAGAATTTTTATGTACTAAAGAAGTACGTTCTCTTGATGATATAGCACAAACACCAAAGGGTGTTCCAACTCCTGCACTTATTACAAGAGCTACACATGAATTAAGTCCATTTTCAAATATTGAAATTTTAGATTTAGGACTTAGTGCAAAACCAAAACTAAGATATTTTAAAACTTATGGTTTTGATTTAGAACCATCAAGAAGAATAGATGATAAAGCCTCAATTAATGCTATGGAAGTATTCCAAATGGGTGTACAGTTTGCACAAGATTATGAATTAAAAGATGATTATGTAATCTTAGCTGAAAGTGTTCCAAGTGGTACAACTACAGCACAAGCATCTGCAATGGCTTTAGGATATAAGTGTAAAAACTATTTTTCAAGTTCTTTCAAAAATAGTCCTGAAGATATAAAATACCTAACAATCAAAAAAGCCTTAGCTAATATAAATGAAGATGATGATGTATTTGCAAAACTATCTAATGTATCAGATAACATGCTTATTTTTAATGCTGGATTTGTATTAGGTTCAACTTCAAAAAATATGAAAGTGGTACTTGCTGGTGGAACACAAATGGCAGCTGTATTACTAATTGTAAATTCTGTATTGGAGATGATGGGAGGATCAATTGATTCTTCAAATATTGCTTTGTGTACTACTAAGTGGATACACGAAGATGAAAATTCAAATATCAAAGCCTTATTAGCACAATTAAAATTCCCAGTTAACGCTTATGCTAGTGATTTTGATTTTAAAGAATCAAATCATCCTGCACTAAAACTTTATGATGAAGGTGAAGCAAAAGAGGGTGTTGGTTGTGGTGCAGCTCTTTGTTATGCAGCAATCAATGGTATAAATAAAAAAGAGTTAACTCAAAAAATAGAAAGTTTTTTAGGATAGTCTAGTGGAAGTATTTATTTCAACATTTTTAAAAATGTTTTTTATTATGACGCCGTTTTTTGTACTGTCTGTGTTTTTGACAGTTACTTCAGATGCAACAAATCATGAAAGAAAAGTATTAGCTATAAAAGTTACTACATCAGTAATTATTATAAGTTTAGTGCTTCTATTTTTTGGAAAACATATTTTCTCTATTTTTGGTATTACTCTAGATGCTTTTAGAATAGGTGCGGGAGCATTACTATTTTTGACGGCAGTTGATTTAGTAAAAGGTAGTAAAGAAACAACTAAAAATAGTGAAGATAAAGCATTAAATGACTTAGCTGTAGTTCCTCTTGCTATTCCTGTTACAATTGGGCCTGGAACTATTGGTATTTTACTTGTAATGGGGGCTTCTTTTGAAACTACTTCATCTTTAATTGCAGGTAGTTTTGCACTTATTTGTGCTGTAGTTGTTATTGGACTTATGCTTTATATGTCAAGTATTATTGAAAAGATTGTAGGAAAACAAGGGCTTCTTGTAATCTCAAAAATTACAGGTCTATTCTTAGCCGCACTTTCAGCACAAATTGTGTTTACGGGTGTGAAAAACTTTTTAGGATTATAATATGAAAATATTCTATTTTGGTGGGCAAAAATCAGGTAAGACTTCAAAAGCTAGTACTAAAGCATTAGAATTATCAGGAAATAAAAAACCATATTATGTGGCAACTTACGATAACTCTTATAATGATGAAGCTATGCAAGATAGAATCAATAGACATATTGATGAAAGAAAAGAAGAGTTTCTTAGTATTGAAGAGCCAAGAAATTTACTTCCTCATATAAAAAAGAATGAAACATATCTTATTGATTGTATGACTATGTTTATTCTAAATAATATGGATGATGGAATAGATAAAATGAAAGAGCAACTTGAAGAGTTGTTCAAAATAGATTGTAATATGATTTTTATTCTAAATGATATTGGAAATGGAGTAATTCCTATGGATAGATACAGTAGAGATTTTGTAGATGTATCTGGTCTAATTGGTCAATATTTAGCACAAAATTGTGATGAAGTTTATGAAGTAAAATACTCATTGGAGAAAAAACTAAAATGAAACAAGTTTTAAATGCATTTTATTTTGCACTTTCGTATTTTTCAACTATTCCTGTGTGGGTTAAAAATATGGAAATTAATAATGAAACATACAAATATACACTAGCTTTATTACCTTTAGTTGGAGCTATCTTAGCAAGTATTGTAATAGGTATAAATTTAGTTTTACTAGAGTTTTTTAATCCTTTATATGCCTCTTTTGTTTCTGCTACTATTTATCTATTTTTATATGGTTTTTTACACTTTGAAGCTGTTTGTGATGTGGTAGATGCCTATTTTGCAGCTCATGGTGGAAAAGATGCTTATACGATTATGAAAGAGCCAACTATTGGAGCTGTTGGGGCTTTATATACTTTTTCCTTAGCTTTATTAAAAATTGGAGCGATTACGTATTTACTTTATGAACAAGAGTATATTTTATTTTTAGTAGTACTTACTTTTTCACGAATTAACTTTATTTACTTATTAGGTTTTTTCAAATTTAATAAAGATAGTTTTCTTTCACTTGCTTTCCAAGATGCAGGTGTTGGAAAAGTAAAACTATATGCTTTTATTTATGTAATAATTGCTTTTCTAATTTCTTCTCATGTCTTAATATTATTTGTGTCTTCTTTGGTTTTATTCTATTTTATTTTAAGAAGATTAGATAAGAAATTTGGTTTTGTAAATGGTGATTGTTTAGGTTATACCTTAGAGCATACAGAATTAGTTTTATTAAATATTGCATTGGCTTTAGTTCTATGAATACATTTGAACATGGTGGGCAAATTGATAGTTTTGCAAAAGAGCTTGGATGTGAAATAAATGAAGTTATTGATTTATCTTCAAATATTAACTTTATCAAACCAGAAGTAAATATTGATTTTAATAACTTAAATATTTCTGCTTATCCTGTATATGATAAATTGTATGAGAAAATTGCAAAAAACTATAAAATAAAAACTTCACAAATGGAACTTTTTAATGGTGGAAGTTCTGCTATTTTTACTCTATTTAAGCATCTTGATTTAACTCACTGTACTATTTATTCTCCTGCTTATTTAGAATATAAAAAAGCTTGTGTAACTTTTGGATATGAGTTAAGAACTATTAATAGATTTGAGAATATGTTATTGCCAGTAAAAGAGGGTTCACTAGTAGTATTTGTAAACCCTTCCACTCCTGATGGGACTTATTATGATATGGATGTTTTGATAAATTACTGGATTGAGAGAAATTGTACTATTTTAATTGATGAGAGCTTTTTAGATTTTTGTGATGGTAAGTCTGCTGTTTCTTATATTGAAAAATATGATAAATTATATATATTAAAATCAATGACAAAGTTTTATTCTAGTGCGGGTATTAGAGTGGGGACTTTAGTTTCAAGTGAAAAGAATATTGATAGTATTAAAAGGTTTGAACCTATGTGGAAATTATCTCAATTTGATTCAAATTATCTGCAAGCTGCACTTGATGATTATACTTTCAAAAGAATTTCAAAAGCTATAAATGTAAAGAATAGAATTGAATTAGAAAAGATACTACAAAACTCACCTTTAGTTGCACATATCTATCAAAGTAGTGCAAACTATATATTAGTAAAACTAAAAGATTTAACAGCTAAGCAATTGCAAGAAAAATTAAAAGCATATAAGATAATGATAAGAGATTGTCAAAATTTTGATTATCTAGATGAAACATATGCACGAATTGCAGTGAAAGCTAGTAGTGCAAATGAGATTTTAAAAAAGGCGCTTGAAGAGTTATGTTAATAGACAATAAGTTTTTAAAATATTTTTCATTTTTATTATCCTTTGTATTTATAGGATATGTGATTTATATGATAATTACTTCTTTTTTCATAGTTAAGAATCAATTTATTGATATAGGTGATAGTACTTATGTAAATCAAGTAAGAGTTGATGAATATACAAATAGGCTTGCAAATCATTTATCAAAAGATTGTAAGTCAAATGAGAAGTGTGAAGTACAAAAAATGCTTGACTTTACAACACATATTCCATATAAAATAAATGAATCAATAGCAAGGTCTTCAAAACAAGTAGTTAAACAAAACTTTGGGGATTGTGATGATAAATCAAATCTTTTAATTTCTATGTTAAAAACTAAAGGTTATGAGGCATATTTTGTATTAGTTCCTAAACATATATTTGTCATAGTAAATCTAAAAGACAAAATAGTAAATAAAAAAGCTTTATATGTAAATGGAAAAAGATTTTATATTTTAGAAAGTACTGCAACTGCTTCAAAGATAGGTTTTCCTTTGAAGTATAAGTTTGATGAAATAGAAGCAATAATAGATCCTTTTAAAAATAAAAAATTAGTAATAGAAGATTTAGAATATAAGTAAGGAATATCATGAGTTTAATAAGTTTAGAGTTCAGTGAGATTATAGATGGAAAAGTAAAAAAAAGACAAATAGAATTTTCATCTTCACTTATTAAAGAGTCATATTCTTTAAGCTCACTATTTATAACAAAAGTAGATGGACAGTCTATGCAACCAGTTATTTTAGATGAAGCTTTAGTTGTTGCTGATTTATCTCAAAATGAGTATATAGAAGATGGGATATTTTTAGTTTATTATGAAGATAGAATGTGGATAAAAAAAGCTAAGGATATAAGTGATGGTAAATATTTTGTATCTATAAATCCAGACTATTCACATTTGGTATATAAAAAAGAAGAAGTAAGAGTGATAGCAAAAGTTTTGCTTACTTTTACGAATTTGTAGGAGTAAATTATAAAAAATAAAAAAATTAGAAATTTAATCTCACTATTTACAATAAGCTTTTTTGTATTTATATTATGGGTGATATATTTAGCTAATACAGGTAGTCAAAGTATTTTTTTCGACTTAATTAAATCTATCCCATACGGGGATAAAATTGGTCATATACTTTTATATGGAGTATTATCTTTTGCTCTTTCTTTAGTATTCAATTTTAGAAGTTTTTTTATAAAGAATATTAAATTTTATTATGGGATAGTAATAGTTGCTACTTTTGCTTTCATAGAAGAAATTACTCAAGCTTTTTATCCTAAAAGAACATTAGATATCTATGATATTTTAGCTGATATAATTGGTTTTGTATTAGCTTCTATAATTTTAAATCTCATAGAGAAGAGAATATATAAAAAGGTAAATGATATTAATGAATAACATATCAATATTTGGCACAAGCTCTGATGCTGGAAAATCAACTATAACATTTGTAATAGCAAGAATACTACAAGACTTAGGATATAAGGTAGCTCCTTTTAAAGCACAAAATGTATCTAATAACTCACATGTATGTGATGATGGTAGTGAAATAGCAATAGCCCAGTACTTTCAATCTGAAGTATTAGGAGTTGAAACTTCATACCATTTAAATCCAGTACTTTTAAAATCAGGAAGAGGTTCTTCAGCTTCTTTAATTGTTGAAGGTCAAGTAGTAGCTAATAAACATGTTTTAGAATACTATAGGGATTTAGATCTATTAAAACCTGCTGTTAAGAGATGTTATGAATACTTAGATGATAAGTATGACATAGTAGTAAACGAAGGTGCAGGAAGTCCAGTAGAGTTAAACCTAATGGATAAAGACTTATCTAATATCTTTATTGCAAATGAATATAATACAAAGATTATACTAGTAGCAGATATAGAGAAGGGTGGAGTATTTGCTTCTATATATGGAGTTTATCACTTATTGCCAGAGAAACTGCGAAATAACGTAGTAGGTGTAATAGTGAATAAGTTCAGAGGTGACCTATCTCTTTTTGATGAAGGTATTAGAATCATTGAAGAAGAGTTTAAAATTCCAGTATTAGGAGTATTACCATATATTCCGTTTAACTTAGGATTTGAAGATTCAGCATCTTTGAAAAACTTCGTACAAAAGCCCGTGAAGAAAAAACTAGATGTTGCTGTTATCTCATATCCTTTTATGAGTAATTATAACGATATAGAGCCTCTAATTGCTGATGATGAGGTATTTGTAGAGTTTGTGGATTATAATCTTTCACTTGATAAGTTTGATTTAGTAATTCTTCCTGGTTCAAAACTAGTAATCAAAGATTTAAAATGGTTAAAAGATATGGGACTGTTTGACCAAATCAAAAACTACAAAGGGCATATTTGTACTATATGTGGTGGATATGAGATGATGTTTGAAACCCTAAATGATAAGTATGCTTTAGAAAATAGCGAGCCTTTAGTGGAAGAGGGCTTTGGATTAATTCCAGAGGATATAGTATTTGAGAAACAAAAGGTTTTAAAGAAACAATCTTATGATTTGTTTGATTGTAAAATAGAAGGTTTTGAGATACATCATGGGGTTTGTGATAATTATCCATTATCTTATGAGTCTGATAAATTCAAAGGAACATTTGTACATGGTATCTTTGATAATGATAAGTTCAGGTCAGAGTATTTTAAATCAATCAATGAGAATTATATAGGTTATAGCTTCGAGCAGTATAAGAAGAATACAGTAGATACATTTATAGATGAAATGAGAAGTAGACTAGATGTGCAGAGGATAGAGCAGAGTGTTTTATAGTATTGCTTTAATAGCTTATGTTCTAGATTTAATTTTTGGAGAGTTTGAAAAACTAAAGTTTATCAAACATCCAATTATTCTAATAGGAAATTATATTTCTTGGTTTCAAAAGAAGTTTTATAAAGACTCAATATTAAGAGGTGCTTTTTTAACTATCTCCACAGTATTAGTAGTATTTATAATCTCATATGTTTTATCACTAATTGATAATGTATTTGTTCAAGGTTTCTTAGCTTCTTTTACATTAGCTTCAAAGATGTTATATGACAGTGTAAAAGATATAGTAAGTAGTGATGACTTAGATGTGAAAAAACAAAAGATTTCATATTTAGTAAGCCGAGATACAAGTGAGATGTCTAATAGTGATGTAAACAAAGCAGCAGTAGAGACATATGGTGAGAACTTAAGTGATGGAGTAATAGCTCCCTTGTTTTATCTTATATGTTTTGGAATAGTGGGTGCTTATGTATATAAAGCTATTAATACTTTGGATTCTATGGTAGGTTATAGAAATGAAAAATATGAGAACTTTGGTAAAGTATCTGCTATATTAGATGATATAGTAAACTATATACCAGCTAGGATTACAGCTGTGTTAATATCTCTATTTTTCTTCTCAAAAAAAGCTCTTTTAGAGTTTGGGAAGTTTGGGAAAAAACATGATAGTTTAAATGCTGGTTTACCCATCTCAGCTATTGCTTTAGGTTTAGGTGTTAAACTTGGCGGTCCTACTTCTTATTTTGGGAAACTAAAAGAAAAGCCATTTTTTGGTAGAGGTAGAGAAATAATAGAAAATTATGATGTGCTAAATGCATTATCAATAAAAAGAAAACTAGATATATTTATAATAATTGTATTAATTTTAGGAGTACTATGATGACTTATGAAGAGTGGTTTATACAGCAAGGTAACCTTCATGCAAATGTAATGAAGAAACTAACTGATAAATCAATTGATGAGGTTATAGAGTATTTTAGATTTGACAACATGGTTAAGAATGAACCTGATTTTTGTCCTTTATACAAAGACAATAAAAAATGCCATGATTACGAAGATTTAAACTGCTACTTATGTGCCTGTCCAAATTTTAGATTTAAGATGGAAGGTTTCGAAGAAGTTGAAAGTAGAACACTATTTTCAAAGTGTAATATCAATTCAAAAGATGGAGCTCAGTATAAAGGGGATGATTATATTCACCAAAACTGTTCTGGCTGTATTGTGCCTCATAGGGCCAAGTATATTAAAAACAAATTCTCAAGGGATTGGTTTGAGGTTATGAAAGATGTTAGAGGCTCTTAGGCTTCTATCATCTTTATCACGAAGTGGTTTTTACCATCTTCATAGTAGTGAGTTAATTTATATCCATGTAGATTTACAATAGTCTTTACAATATAAAGACCAAGTCCAAATCCATCACTTCTTTTTTCTTCTTGACAGAATGCTTCTGTATAATATTCTAAATCATGTTTTAGAGGTTCACCAAGTGAGCTAATATTTATCTCTTCTTTATTTGCTAAGATAATTGCTTTTTTATTTGGTGAAAATTTAATAGCATTGTCTATTAAGTTTTTAAGTGCAATGGAGAACATAGAAATATCAGCTTCAAATTTAAAATCTCTAATTTTAGTAGCAATATTTTCAGGATTTACCATCATGATTTCTAAAGTTTTAGTATAAATATTAAAGAATGACGAATACTCTTTATAAAGAAGATTATTATGAGACGTTAGTTTTTCCACTGTTGCTAACTCTTTAATAATATCATCCATTCTTTTAAATGCTCTTTGCAGGTTTAATCTAGTTTTATCATCATCTAAACCTTCTGCAATGAACATGGCTTTTGTAATTGGTGTTTTAAGTTCATGCATCATATTTCTCATAAATAGATCTTTTGACTTAGTTTGATTATTTATAATTCCTAGAGCTTCATTAAAACTTTTTGCAATAGTTCCAATCTCATCTTTTGATATAACTTTTACTTCAATATCTTTATTTCCATTTGAGAACTCAATAATTTGACTATTTAAAAGCTTTAAAGGTTTTAATTTCCTTTTTAAAGTAACAAACAAAAATAAGAAAGTAAGTAGTGATAGAATAAATGCAAATATAATTATTGTCAAACTATTTGTATGATTTCTAATATCTTTTAACATTAGATTGTAACCATATTGTTGAACATAAATATAATAGTTTTCATTGTATTTATAAACTCTATAAGTACCTAAATAATTTTGTGTAATAGTAAGTTCTTGAGCTTTTGTAATAATCTCTAATTTATGATCTCTATCTTCAATAGGTTTAACTTTAAACTTTTTAAATAGTGCAAAAAGCGATTCTGAATTTGGGAAACTTTGAAAAGTACTTAGAAAATTTTCAGCAATAAGTTCATATCTATTTTGTAGATTTATTTCATGTCTTTGTTTATCAAATTTAATAAAAAATGAAAAACTAATGATTATAGCTATAAAGGCAATTGAAAAGATGATGTTAATAAATGTGGAAATAGAGATATTTCTTATCATACTAGCTGATATCCAATACCTCTTACTGATTTTATATGAGTTTTACTATCGTCTATTTTTGATAGTTTAGTTCTTATTCTTGAAATAATTACATCAATATTTTTTAGTGATGAATCATCTTCTATATTATCACTAGCATAGATAAAATCTTCCCTAGCAACAACTCCACCATTTCTTTGGATTAGAAGTTTTAAAATATCATATTCTGCTAATGTTAAAGTAAGTGCTTGAGTTTTGAAGAAAATTTGCATATCATCTTCTTTTACTTCAAAAATACTATTTCCTAGTTCTTCTTTTTTAGCTTCAGGAGATATTGTTTCTACTCTTTTTAGAATAGTTTTGATTCTAGCTTGAAGTTCTCTTGGATTATAAGGCTTTGGAAGATAGTCATCTGCACCTCGCTCTAATCCCATAACTTTATCTAAAATATCATCTCTTGCTGAACTTATGATAATTGGAATATTAGATTTTTCTCTAATTTTTGGAATTAATTCTAAGCCATCAATTTCAGGAAGTGTTAAATCTAAAATTAGAAGTTTATAATCTTTATCAATACTAAGCATAGATAATCCATTGTATGGACTATCTGTGTTAGTTACCTCTATATCAAATGATGCTAAATAATCACTGATGATTTGAGCTAACTCTAAATCATCTTCTATCATTAATACTTTAATAATGGTATATCCTTTTATTTTATAGCAAATAGAATAGTTTGTCCGTATCTATTGATATAAACTCTTTTATGTTTATTATTATACTTTCTTAATGCTGACTCTACGTCAGAAAAGCTCTTAATTTCGATATCTTCTATCTGAATTATAATATCTCCAGCTTGGAAACCAGTTTTTTCAGCTTTTGATTTTGGTTCAACATCAGAAATAAGTATACCTTTTATGTCAGTTGAAGGAAGTCTAAACTTCTTTTGCATATTTTGGTCAATATTACTTAGTTTAAGTCCACCTAATACTTTTCCATCTTTTGATTGAACTTGAGCAAGAGTTGTTCTATCACCTAGAACGATTTCTAATTCAATATTTTTCTTATCTCTTTCGATTTGTAAAGTAATTTTTTGATTTGGTTTAAAAGAAGCTACAACATTTTGTAATGAAGTTCTATCTTTAATATCTTTTCCATTAATAGAATAGATCAAATCTCCTCTTTTAATACCATATTTAGCTGCTGGAGTATCTTTTGATACATCTAGAACTAAAGCACCTTTTTTATGGTTATATACTTTTGCTAAATCTTTATCTAAATCATTTATTGCAACACCTAAATAACCTCTTGTTACTTTACCATCTGCTACTAGTTTTTTAACTACATCTTTAACCATTGCAACTGGAATGGCAAAGCCTATACCATTGTTACCACCAGATTTAGAAATAATTGCTGTATTTATACCAATTAAAGCACCTCTAGAATCAACTAAAGCACCACCTGAATTACCAGGGTTGATTGATGCATCAGTTTGAATATAGTTTTCATATCTATTTATCCCAACTTTATTTTTATTAAGTGCTGAGATAATACCTTGAGTTACAGTACTTCCAATTCCAAACGGATTACCAATAGCAAAGATTAAATCCCCTATTTGTAAAGAAGTTGAATGACCAAATTTAATAGGTGTTAATTTTTTTGCCTCAATTTTAATAACAGCAAGATCACTATCTGAATCTTTTCCAATAAGTTTTGCATTATATTCTGTTGGGTTATTTCCAATTGTTACTGTTATTTCTTCTGCATTATCTATTACATGATTATTTGTTACGATATATCCGCTCTTAGAAACAATTACACCAGAACCTAGAGATCTTTGTACTTTATTTTGTTTAAATTGATTACCAAATTGATCTCCAAAGAATTTTTTGAAGAATGGATCATTAAACATTTGTTGAGGAAGATTTTGCATTCCTGAATTAACATGTCTTTTTGCAGAAATATTTACAATAGAATTAATAGAATTTTTAATACTGCTATTAAAAGACAAGATTTCAGTTGATGATGTTGGAGCTATTCTCTTAGGCTCTTTTTGCATCATTTCAAAATTTATTGATTCAGCAAATAGTTGACTTGCAATTAATGTTGATGCAAATAAAAGTTTTTTCTTCACGATATATCCTTTTAAATTTTTGATTAGATTAATTGTAGAGTATAAGAGTAAACTATTTTTCAATCAATAGTTAATAAAGGGTTAATATAAATAAGGGATTTAATCCCTCATTTATATTATAAGTCAGTTTTTAATACAGCACCAGAACTTGCGTTAGTTACTAAAGCTCTATATTGTCCTAACCATTTAGATTTAAGAGGTTTTTTAAGAGGTTTGAAGTTAGCTCTTCTTCTTTCTAATTCTTCATCAGAAACTTTTACTTCAAGTAAATATTGGTCAACATCTAAGAAGATATCATCTCCATCTTCAACTAAACCAATAACTCCACCTTCAGCAGCTTCAGGTGATACGTGACCAATTGATGCACCTCTTGTAGCTCCTGAGAATCTACCATCAGTTACTAAGGCAACAGAATCACCAAGACCCATACCCATAATAAGAGAAGTAGGTGCAAGCATTTCTTGCATACCTGGACCACCTTTTGGACCTTCATATCTAATAACAACAACATTACCAGCTTTTACTTTTCCACCAATGATTCCATTGATAGCTTCTTGTTGTCCATCAAAACAAACAGCTTTACCTGTAAATGCTCTATCTCCTGTAATTCCAGCAGTTTTAATTACAGAACCTTGAGTTGCCAAGTTTCCATAAAGAATAGCTAATCCACCTACAGGTGAATATGGATTATCAATAGTATGAATAATATTTGTATCTTTGATTTCAGCATCAGCAATCTTTTCAAAAAGTGTTTCACCTGTAATAGTTAAGTTATCAACTAATACATTATTTCCTCTTTTTGTGATTTCTTTCATTACTGCACTTACTCCACCAGCTTTATTAATATCTTCCATATGTACAGTTGATAATGATGGAGAAATTTTAGCAATATGAGAAACTTTTTTAGAATATTCATTAATATCTTCTAAGTTAAAGTCAACACCTGCTTCTCTTGCAATTGCTAACATATGTAATACTGTATTTGAAGATCCACCCATTGCCATATCAACAGCAAAAGCATTTCTTACAGCATTTTCATTTAAGATATTAGTTAATTTGAATTTTTCTCTTGACTGTTCATCTTTAGCAATTTCACAAATTCTTCTAGCTGCTTGTCTATATAATACTTCTCTCTCTGGAGTTAAAGCTAATATAGTTCCATTTCCTGGAAGTGCTACACCCATAGCTTCCATTAGTGTATTCATAGAGTTTGCTGTAAACATACCTGAACAAGATCCACCACTTGGACATGCATTACATTCGATATCTTTTAATTCTTCTTCTGTAATATCACCAGTTTCATATTGTCCAACAGCTTCAAATGCTGTTACTAAGTCAATAGGTTTACCATCTTTAGAGTAACCTTTTTCCATTGGTCCACCAGATACAAAAATAGTAGGAACATTTACTCTTAATGTACCCATTAACATACCTGGTACAATTTTATCACAGTTAGGAATTGCAATTAATGCATCTAATTTATGTGCATTTGCAACTGTTTCTATAGAGTTTGCAATTAATTCTCTTGAAGGTAATGAATATAACATACCATCATGACCCATTGCAATACCATCATCAACACCAATAGTATTAAATTCAAATGGCACACAACCATTTTCTCTAATTTCGTCTTTTATAATTTCAGCAACTTTATTTAAAAAGAAATGTCCTGGAATTAATTCAATAAAAGAGTTTGCAACTCCAATGAATGGTTTTTCAAAATCTTCGTCTTGTAATCCTGTAGCTCTTAGTAAAGATCTGTGGGGTGTTCTATCAAACCCTTTTTTTATCTCATCACTTCTCAATTGTCTATCCTTTGTCGTATTTTACATATGTATTTAATATGTAAATATTATATAGCTTTTACAGTTCATTTTTGATTAAAATTTATAAATTTTGAAAATTTTTAACATTTCTTCAAAAAAGCCTTGACAAAATAAAATAAACACACTATACTTCCACTCCAATTTACGAAGACTACTTCGAAAATTGCTAATAGAGTGCGAGTGTGGCGGAATAGGTAGACGCGTTGGACTTAAAATCCAATTCCGGTTTCGGAGTGTGAGTTCGATTCTCACCATTCGCACCACTTTATAATAGTAGAGAGTTGACAGAGTTGGTCGAATGTACCGGTTTTGAAAACCGGCGAGGTTAACGCCTCCGAGGGTTCGAATCCCTTGCTCTCTGCCACTATTTTTCAAATAAATCATTTGTTTTTAACTGTTTGATTTATTTTCTTTTGGAGCTATAGCAAAGCTGGTAATGCCCCGGATTGCAAATCCGGTATGCGTTGGTTCGAGTCCGACTAGCTCCTCCACCTTTTTTAACAAAATCACAAATTATTTAAATTTATTTTTTTAAGATTCTCAGAAAATAGAAATATTAGAATTGAATTCTATATCCTACCCCTGAAATATTTACAATTGTTTCTTTTCCAATTTTTTTTCGTAGTTTGTTTAGTAAGTTTTTTAAAGCAGAATCTGTTGCTTCAAAGGAATCTTGCCAAATATTTAGTTTTAGCTCATCATGAGATACTATTCTATTGTTATTTTGAATTAGATAATCTAACATATCTAACTCTTTAGATGTTAAAGTTAATTCTTCGTTAGATCTATGATCATATAATCTTTTGTACAATACATTATAATTGACATTATTTGTAAAACTAATAATATATCTAGAATTATCAATAATATCTTCTACACATTTTAATAAAGCTTGATTTAAAGCTTTAAAATCTATAGGTTTAGTTAGGTAATCTATAAGTTTTAATTTTGTAGCTTCTAAAAGGTATTCTTTATCAGTATAAGCACTAAGTAATATAATAGGTATAGTTTTATCAATATTTCTTAAGTCTTTAACAAATTCGATACCACTTGTATTTGGTAGATTTATATCTGAAATGATAATATCCACTCTTTGTTTTATTAAAATATCTTTTGCAGCCTCTGCTGAGTCAACATCATAAACTTTCTCGCAAATTAACTCAAGTGCTTTTCTTACGTTTACTCTAATATTGTCTTCATCCTCAATATATAGGACAGTTAGCTTCTTTAATATGCTATTTAGACTCTCATCACCATAATTTTCAGGCATAAAAAACCTTTTTATAAAAATAATCTTGTGTATTATACCAATTATTTTTTTAAAAAACTTATATTTAATTAAGAATTGTTGAAAAAAAATGACACAATACATTATAAAATGCTAAAAGATGCCTATTTTATAAGAAAGTTTTTTACCAAAAGGTAATAAAATAAGCTATAATTAATCGAAAGTTAAGTGAAAAACCTATAGAGTAACATAAAAAATTATTTGACATGTCTTAAAAAAACAAGGAGTTAATATGTACTTAAGCAGAATACTTAAATTTACTTGTATATCTATTATCGCAAGTACTTCTCTTCACGCGCTAAGCTTGAAAGAAAGTGTAAGTAAAGTACTGGATACAAATCCAGAAGTTATTGCTGAAAAAAGCAACCAAAAAGCATTTAGAAAATATATTGATGAAAGAGAAGGTAACTATTTACCTAGAATCGATATAGATGGAAGAATTGAAACTAGTAATAGTCAAAAAGAATATGACTCAACTAGTACATTATCAGATGGTTCAGACCAAGAAGATGGTTATAATTTTGGTATTGCTTTAAATCAAATGCTTTATGATGGTGATTTAACTCCAAGTCAAATACAAGAAGCCAAACATAATTATAGTGCAAATAACTATAGAACTAAAAGAAATATTGAAAATGTAGTATTAGAAACAATTACTGCATATAATGGTTTAGTTCAATATAATGAAGTTTTAAATCTTACAAAAGAAATGATTCAAACAAACGAAGAAAATCTTGAAACTGCTAAAGAGAAAGAATCTATTTCTGGTGAAATTTTAGAAACTTATCAAGTTGACTCTAAATTAAACTTTGTAAAAGAAAAATATTTAGAAGAAAAAGACTTAAAAAGTTCTAGAACAAGTACATTTAAAAGATATGTTGGAATGGAACCAGATGGAAAAGAATGTAGACCATCAATGGATTTATCTAAAGTACCAACAAGTTTACAAAAAACAGTTGAATTAGCTGTTTTAAGAAACTATGAAGTATTAGAACAAATTGAAAGAATTAAAGCACAAAGAGCAAAAATTGCTCAAGCAGATGCAAAATTTTTACCTAATTTAAATTTAGAATTAAAAGCTTTAACAGATAGTGATTTATCACTAAATGAAGAAGGTATTGAAAATCAAGTATTTGGTAGAATTAACTTAGCATGGAACTTGTATAATGGTGGAGCTGATTATGCTGTATCAAAACAAGAAGAATTATTCTTATCTGAGCAAAAAGAAAGACTTGATGCTATTACTAAAAAAGTAGTTGAAGATGTAAAAGTTACTCATCAAAGACTTATGAAAAATAAAGATAGAATTGATGTGCTTAAAAAATATGTAACAGCAAATGAAAATATTGTTGAAGTATACAAAAGTGAATTTGAAGCAGGAACTAGAACATTTGTTGATATTTTAGATGCTCAAACAGTTTTATATGAAGCAAATAAAAGCTTAGTAAATAGAGAATTTGAATTATATTCAAACTATTATAGTTTATTAAATTCATTATCAATGTTAAGTGACTCAATTAATGAATCTGAAGTACAAGCTTGTTCTACAACTGTAAATACAACACAAATCGCATCAACAAATGATACAAGTGTTGAAAAAATGGTTGAGAAAAAAGTAGAAGTATCAGATGAATTAAATACTCTTTTAGGTGATGATACAGTATCAAATGAAACTGTAGAAACAGCTGTTGAAGAAGTAGTTGAAAATAATGATACTGTAAATACAGAATCAGTAGTAGAAACTTCTGTTGCAAAACTTGGTGATGTTATTGAAACAACAACTAGTGAAGAAATTATTAGTGAATCAACTTCATTTTTAGATGCGCCAGCAAAATACTACACTATTAATATTACAACAACTAAAGGATTAACAAAAGCAAATAAGTTTGTTAATGATAATTCTTTAGATGAAAGTGCTTATACTTATGAATTTGGTCCAGGTATGAAAAGTGCAAAAGTTATCTATGGTGTATATCCTTCTGTTAAAGAAGCAAATGCTGCATTAAAAGCTTTACCAAAAGCTATTAAAGCAGGTAAACCATATATTGATAATGTTAACAAACACCAAAAACTATATGCAAAATATCACTAGGACTTAACTAGTACAAAAGGTAAAGATTGGAAAATACTGACTCAAATATAACTGAGAATGAAACGTTAACAAACCTTAAAGACCGAAGAAAAGTAGATGACCTGTTAGGTTGTCTACTTTTTTTATCTAAATACTACAAAAGAGAAACTTCTGCTGAATCTCTAACTTTTGGTCTTCCTATTCATAAAACTTCAATGAATATCTCAATGTTTCATCAAGCTGCAAGCCGTATTGGTTTAATAACTAAAGCTGTAAAAAGAAAAGATTTAAAAGGCATCACAAAATTAGCACTTCCTTCTATTTTAATGTTAAATAAAAATAGAGCATGCGTTTTACTTGATTATGATTTAGAAGCAGGTACTGCTAATGTAATTTTACCAGGTCTTAGTACTGGTGAATCACAAATGAGTATTGAAAAACTTGAATCGGAATATCTTGGTGAAGTTATAATTATAAAACCTGAATACAATTTTAATAATAGAATTGAAAAAGAAGTAGTTGTTGATAATCCTAAAGAATGGTTCTGGGGAACTATGCTTAGAAATAAAGGTATTTATAAACAAGTAATTATTGTATCTCTATTTATTAATATATTTATTTTAGCAACACCTCTATTTACAATGAATGTATATGATAGAGTTTTACCTAATAATGCTATTGAAACCCTTTGGGCTTTATTTATTGGTATTTCTATAGTTATGTTATTTGATTTACTTTTAAAAGTACTACGTTCCCATTTCTTAGGAATTGCTAGTAAAAGAGCTGATACTGTAATGTCAAATAAGATATTTAATCATATTCTAAATATTAAAATGGATGCAAAACCTTCATCTACTGGGCAATTTGTAAGTAGACTACAATCTTTTGAAAGTGTAAGAGAATTTTTTACAAGTGCAACTATTGCTGCTATTGTTGATTTACCTTTTGTATTAATATTTATTTTAGTAATTATGTATATTGCAGGGCCTTTAGCATATATTACAATTGCAACAGTTTTAATTTCAATTGCAATTTCATGGTATTTACAAAGACCTCTAAAAACTATTATTGAAAAATCAGTAAAAGAAGAACAAATAAAACAAACTACTCTTATAGAAACAGTTGCTGGTTTAGAGATTATTAAAAGTGTAAAAGCTCAAAATAGAATGAAAACACATTGGGATCAATCTATTAATAAAACTGTGCACTATGCGGATAAAGGTCATTTTTTATCTCAAAGTATTACTTATTTAACTGCTTTTATCTCTCAGTTCTCTAATATTGCTATTGTTGCAGGTGGTGTTTATTTAGCTCAAGAAGGTGAAATCACAATGGGTGCTATTATTGCAGCTATGATTTTAAATGGTAGAGTTATTTCTCCTGTTTCTCAATTAGTTGGTATGATTATTAAGTTTGATAAAACAATGTTATCTTTAAACAATCTTGATGAAGTAATGAAAATGCCTGTTGAGAAAGAAAATAAAGCATATATTTCTAGACCAAACTTAAGAGGAGATATTGAACTTAAAGATGTACAATTCTCATATAAAGATCAAAATCATCAAACTCTAAAAGATATTAATCTTAAAATTAAAGAAGGTGAAAGAATTGCAATTCTTGGTAAGATTGGTTCTGGAAAATCTACTTTATTAAAAATGATTATGAATTTATATGAACCAACAAAAGGTTCTGTTTTAATTGATGGTTTAGATACAAGACAAATTGATCCAACTGATTTAAGACAAGCAATTGGAGCAGTTCCTCAAGAGCCATTCCTTTTTATGGGTTCTATTAAAGATAACTTGACAATTGGGGAACAATATGTTTCAGATGAAGAGCTATTAAGAGTTTCTAAAATTGCAGGATTAGATGAGTTCTTAGGAAAGCATGAAGCTGGATATGATTTACTTGTAGGTGAAAGAGGTGAAGGTCTTTCAGGTGGAGAGAGACAATCTGTTACTCTTGCTCGTGCACTTATTTCTGATCCTAATATAATTATGTTAGATGAACCAACAAACTCTATGGATAGACAAACTGAAAAAGCATTTATTAATAGAATGGAAAGTATTGTTCAAGATAAAACTTTAGTAGTTGTTACTCACAAAACTTCTTTATTACAATTAGTTGATAGAGTTATTATTGTTGAAAATGGAAAGATTGTTGTTGATGGTCCCAAAAATGAAGTATTTAATACAAAAGCAGGTTAATTAAGATGGAAAAAAAAGAAGATAAGTTAGAAGATATTTTAACTGGTGATTCTACTGATAATGAACATTTAACAGTTGCTGATCATAAAAATACAGAAGAAGAAGACAAAATTGAAGAAGAGAAAAAAAAGAAGTTAGAAGAAACTATTCATCAAGAATATACAGAAGAGACTTTTCAAGAAGTTAAAAGAGAACCTCAAAGAGGTTTTTTTAACTGGGTAAAAAGACTTTATGGTTTAACTGATGATGAAGAAGAAGATTTATCTTTTGTTTATGGGAATTATTCTTCTGCAAATGAAGTACCTTCTAGAAGATCAAATTTAGTATTTATATTTGTGATTGCTATATTTACTACTTTAATAGTATGGGCAGCTTTTGCAGAAATAGATGAGTTAGCACGTGGAAATGGGAAAGTAATACCAACAGATAAAATTCAAACTGTTCAATCTCTTGATGGTGGTATCATCTCAGAAATTTCAGTAAAAGAAGGTCAAATAGTAAAAGCTGGTGATCCTTTAATGAAAATTGATACTACGAGATTTCAAGCAACACTAGAAGAGAGTAAACAAGAGTATTTATCTCTATTAGCAATAAAAACTAGATTAGAAATTGAATCTACTATTAATGTTAGGAAAAATTTGCCTACACTAAAATTTAGTAAGAAAGTTTTAGCGGACGGTTCTAGATATGATAAGAATGAAACTTTATTATTAAAAAATAGATTTAGAGAATTAAAATCTTCTATTAGAGTTTTAGAAAATCAAGCAAGTCAAAAAAGACAAGAACTAAGAGAGATTGAAAGTAATATTAGAAAACTTAGACAAAGTTTAGAGTTTATTAAAGAGCAAAGAAAAACTATTAAAAAACTTGTTGCTAGAGGAATTAAATCTAAGTATGATTTACTTAATATTGAAAAAGAGTATACACAAACAAAAGGTGATTTAGATACAGCTAAACTTTCTATTTCAAGATCTAAATATGCAATTACAGAAGCTCGAAGTAGAATTAGTGAAAAGATTGATACTTTTAAAGCTGAAGCTTCTAATGAACTTCAAAAAACTGCTAGCCAGATAAATAAGTTTGAAGCAAAATTAGTTGGAGATGAAGATAAGGTTGCAAAGACAATAATTACTTCACCTGTTGATGGAATCATTAAGCAGTTAAATTTAAATACTATTGGTGGAGTTGTTCAATCAGGAATGGATTTAGTTGAAATTGTACCGTTAAGTGATGCATTAGTAGTAGAAGCAAAAATTGATCCTAAAGATATTGCATTTATTAATCCTAGTCAAAAAGCTATTATTAAAATAACAGCGTATGATTTTGCTATTTATGGTGGACTTGATGGTAAAATAATTGAAATATCAGCTGATAGTATTATTGACAAAGAGTCAAAAGAAGGAAAGAGTTATTATAGAGTTTTAGTAAAAACTGATAAGAACTTTTTAGAGAGAAGAGGGAAAAAACTTCCTATTATACCAGGTATGATTGCAAGCGTTGATATTGTAACTGGTAAAAAAACTATACTTGATTTCCTTTTAAAACCTATTTTAAAAGTAAAACAAGACTCATTACACGAGAGATAACTATTTAAATAGTTATCTCATTATTCTTTAATAACTAAATAATAATTTAAATTTTAATAAAAATAAAATACCTTCAAAGTTAATTATAACTAAATATAATTTTATCAAACTCCCTAAAATTAGTAAATAATGTCAAAATTCTGTAAAAAAAAACTTTTTGGAGACTTTATTACTATAGTATTAGAACATAAAATAATTTTTATTCTCTTTTGAATAGAAAGGTTGGTTCAAAATGGTTTCAATTAGTGAAGATTTACTTATTGATGATGAAGTTGTTGACATTTATCAAAGCGAATGGATAAAGGATTCAACACAAATACTAGATAGCATTACTTACAATGTATATCAAGGTATTGGAGATTGCTCTTTAGTGAAGTTATTGATTCAAGAAGAGATTGTTACAGAACTGTAAAGATAGAAATATAAAAGGATACAAAATGAAATTGACTATTAAAAATGGAAGTGGATTAAAAAAAGTAATAGATTTAAACAATGATGTTGAGTTTGATGTTGCTAAAGGTGAGCAATATATATTCTCAAATGGATTTACTAATTATGTTTTAAATTTTAAAGATAATCAAGAATCTATTCAATTAATGTTTAATGTTGATGGGAAGACTATAAGAGTTGAGTTAAAAGGAATTGTTCCTTACTTACAAGAAAATACTCCTGCAACTTCAAACCCAACAGCTGTTATTATTAATAAAAATGTTGAAGATAAAGATTTAGATTCTATTATTGATAATAATGTTTTTAATGGTAGTGAAATTTTAGATAGACTTGAAGTATTAGCATCTAAACCTGTTGACTTAGGAAGCAATCAAGGTGAAGATAATTTAGCTTTAATTTCTGATTTTCAAACATTATTAGATTCATTAGGAGCAGCAGCAGCGGGACCTGATGCTGGTGGTGAAACATCTAATGGTTCTACATTTAATTCTATTTTTGGTGCAGCTCAAGATTCATTAACAGGTATTGCAGAAACTGATAGATGGGAAAACTTAAATGAGGCAATTTCTTCTATTCCTGTTGATACTGGTAATACTCCAGCCGGACCTGTTATCCCTACTATTTCTATCTCTGATGCTTCTATTAATGAAAATGAAGAAGTGTTAGTATTTACTGTAACTTTAAGTGAAGCAACAACTACAACTGTAACTGTAGATTTTGTGTCAAATGATGGAACAGCTCAAGCAATTAAAGATTATATTGCTAAAAATGGATCAATCACTTTTGAACCAGGTGAAACAAGTAAAACAATTGAAATTGATGTAATCAATGATGATATTTATGAAGGTAATGAAACTTTAACTATTGATTTATCAAATCCATCAAATGCTACAATTGCCGATGAGCAAGGTGTTGGTACTATTATTGATGATGAAACTCCTTCTAAAGTTGAAAGTATTACTGATGCAAAAGAGACAGAAGGTACAGATTTAACTCACACAGTAACAATGTCAAATACATCAGATGAGCCAAAAGAGTATGACTTTGATGTAAGTGATGTAACAGCAAAAGCAGGGGAAGATTATA
>Ga0193960_1000229_pt1 | contig 23632 bp, 17 predicted proteins | sample FB_3_MG_FD_140338 | JGI IMG/M metagenome (GOLD analysis project Ga0193960, IMG submission 140338) | Microbial mat bacterial communities from the Broadkill River, Lewes, Delaware, United States - FB_3_MG | ecosystem: Environmental > Aquatic > Freshwater > River > Microbial mats | place: USA... | reverse complement strand
TTGTTAACACTGATAATTTTTGCATTTCTATCACAAACTACGATAGCTTCTTTACTTACTTCAATAATTTTATTTCGCGTTGCCAGTTCGTTAAAAAGCGCTTGTTTTTCCATTTCCTTCTTTATCATGCCACTAAACAGCAAAAATAAAGACGTTGCTTCTTCCTCTGACTCAATCGCATTATGGTAAAGCGCTACCAAGATAGCGTCTGTTTTTCCATTTTCAGCTTTTAACGGAACACCGACATAACCGGTAATATTCAAGTCTACGAGTAATTGATCATCTGGATAAGCTTCTTGGCAGTTTTCTGTGTAGGAACACACCCCACCTTCTGAGACATTTTCACAGGGTGTATGCTTTAAGAGATAAGTAAAATTTTCTTGTATCTGACCTTGAGAGGCAAGAGATACTGTGGTTGCCTCGGTGGCACTATCATTAATGGAAGCAATAAAAACAATATCTGCTTTTATGGCTTTAGCTAAAGATAAGCAAATAGTATCTGTAAAATTGTCAGAAACTGAATGAGATAAAGAATCGATTATAGATTTAACTTTTTCTTCTACCACAATTTTCCTTATTAATTTTTATTAACTTCCAATGTATTAATAGAATTGCATGGAACATTCAGTACCCACAAATATTTTATGGGTATTGGTAATACTTTACAATACTGCCAAATATAATTAGTCATTAAAATACAGAGTTTTAGGTAAAACTCCTTTGCGATAGAACAAACAAAGTATAAAAAATACCTTATAGTATTTATTAGAAAAGATAACGCGGCATTGATAAAATTTTTAACCGTAACAAGATAAATGACTTAGCTATTATTCAACAATAACAGCTGTTTCATCTAAATTTAACGCAGAACCATCAACAAACTTAAATTGGTTAAAACCAATTTTTATCATGTCACCATTTTTTAATAATTGTCGTGAAATCAATCTTCCATTAAGTTCAGTACCATTAGTGCTGTTTAAATCTTCTAGCACAACAACACTACTCCCTTGCTCATAAGGAACTTGCTTGACCGTTAGACGAGCATGTTTAGAACTTACCGCTCGATCTTCAATATGAATATCACAAAACTTTACGCGACCAATAAGAAGCTCATCTTGGTTTAATTCCCATTTATTGATAACAACGTCTTCTACAATTAAGGCTAAATAAGCCATAGTTTACCCCTTCCCCTTTTATGCTTTATTCTTATACGTGCAACTTAGCATTTACACAGATCTTTTCTATTATATGCAAATTAACCCGAGGGTTAAATTATCTTTGCTAGATTGTAACACTGCTTGAGCAACCATCTTACTGCAAACATCCGTGTTTACCTCTTTATTAGTGTACTCAACAAGAAACTGCTTGATATCACTTTCTGACAAAAAATCATGTAAACCGTCAGTTGACAACATGAAAACGTCACCAGAATTAATATGACTAGAAACTGCATCGACTTCTACATCCGCTTTGCTACCTAAAGCTCTTGATAGCAAGTTCTTAGTATTTGAATTTGCCGCAGTACTGGCAGTAATAGCGCCTTTGTTCAATAAAAACTGTATCATGGTGTGATCTTCAGTTAATTGAATCAGCTCTTCTTGATGTAATAGATAAGCCCTAGAATCACCGACCCAAGCAATATAACAACTATCAGCATCAAAAATAGCGACAACTCCTGTCGTCCCCATTCCTTCATATTGACTACATTGTTGCGCTTTATCGTAAATGTTTCTATTAGCTTCTTTAATAATCTGGCTAGCGTAGTTCTGCCACCCCTGATTAGGCTTTTCAGTTAATGTGGTTAATTGTGCATTAACATAGTCAGTTAATAAATTACTCGCTACCTCACCTGCTTTGTGTCCTCCCATACCATCAGCCACTATCATCCAGCACACTTGTAATGCATGATTAAAGCCATGACAAATAGCGTCTTCATTATTCTTTCTATGAGGACCTTGCTCTGTTAACGTATTTATTGATGTCATCATATAATGGGTGCCTGCTTAAAATCACGTTTTAAGGCATTAATGAGTGCTTGTTTAAACTCTTGCATTGATTGATAGCGTTTTGTCGCGTCTTTTTGCAACGCTTTATTGGTAATACGTGCTGCACTTGGGGGTAAATTTACATTATGCTCAGTCACTTTAATTTGTTTAGCATTACTGATTTGATAAGCAACACTCACCACGGAATCCCCTTCAAAAGGTAGTTGACCGCTAAGTAGCTGATAAAAGGTTGCCCCTAAACTGAAAATATCACTTCGGCCATCAATACTGCCTCCTGTAATTTGCTCTGGAGACATATAATAAGGACTCCCCATAATAACACCTGTACTGGTTCGGCTATTATCAGTTACATAGGCAATACCAAAATCAGTAATGGTGGCTTTTTGCAAATCATCATCATAAATAATATTGCCGGGCTTAATATCACGATGAACTACACTTTGCCTATGAGCATATTCAAGAGCATCTGTAATTTGGATCATTAATTGATAAACAAGAGGTGTTGGCAATAACTTATCAGTGTGGATAAAGTGAGACAATGGTGCGCCGGTTAATAAGTCCATGGCGATATACCCTAAGCTTCCCTCATCACCTACATCATAAATTGTCACAATATTAGCATGGCTTAATCCGCCCGCCGTTTCAGCTTCTCTAAAGAACCTTTGCTTAGCTTGACTCACTTCTTCTTGATCAACACTGTCACTGAGTTGCAAAGACTTTATGGCCACATGACGATTAATTTTAGGGTCAACTCCGCGATAAACAATCCCCATTGCACCTTTGCCCAATAAACCTTCCACTTGGTAACGACCAAAATGCTGAGGCTTAAACGCCTGTGTAACAGAAAGTTTCGCTTGAGTTTGTGCTAAATCATCTTGCGATGAAAGAACCATGGTTGCTTCTAAATCATCATGCTCAAATGCGTTATTCGAGGAGTTAATGACCAAAGTAGCTGCTAAATCAGACTCTACATCATTATTAAACTGATCAGTATCTTGCAATTGCTCACTTTGAGAACTTTCTACTGAATCAATAAGATCAAACGAGTTATCAAGCTCATGAGAACTATCATGCTCTTTCGATGTTGTTTGCCAATTGATTTGGTGCAGATTACTTTCTGTGCGCTTAGGTGCTGTATAGTTTTGAGCGATGCAGTTCTGGTTATCATCACCATCAGCTAATGAAACCGTCTCTTTATTGGTAGCTTCATTAACAACTCTTTGTTCTCGTTCACTAATTTGCTTCGCAGTTTTAGCATGTAATAACGCTTTTTTATGCTCAATAATTTTTGCATGACTTGCTTGGTGTTTAAGGCCGCTTTGCTCGTTCCAGTTATATAAGCAATGAGCAACCTCTGAGAATTTGCTTTTTTCAGCTTGCAAGGCTAATTGATATACCCTTTCTTGAATTAATTGGTGCACTGCTAAGTTTGCTAAAGAGTTGACTAACTTATCAACCTGATTTGCTAAAGCATACTCTTGAATTCTTTCAAATAATAATTGCTCATTTTTTTGCTGTAAGCTTATAAAAATTGATTCTTCATGATGAAAAGCGATAAAAAATGGCCAAGATAAAACAACAAACAATGCCATTGGAATAATAACAAACAAGTGTTGATTAATAGCTAAACTGTACTGCATAACGAACAATACAATGATATAGCCAAACAACATTAAGCTCTGTTTAGAAAATTTTTCAGCTCTAAAGCGCCAAATTAAATATATTCCAACAAAAAATAAGCCTAGAGATGCGATAAAAATAGTGAGTGAAGGTTGGGTAGCGCTGCTAAGCACAGCAGAATAATCTATAGCTGAATTTGCACCACTTTGCTCAACAAGCCATACTAGGTTTGATTGATTTACCTCTGAAAAATAGCCTGCACTAACTGACCATAAACTAGCCAACCAAAAGCAAAGCAATAAATAAAACCACCCTGTTTTATATAGTGGCAGAGTACTTTTTAACATTCACTCATCAAGCCTATCTTATTGAAGTGAATCACATTACTTTTAGAATCAATTGATTAAAAAGGAAATACATATAATGTGCTTCAACTAATTTATTATTATTATTTGTTAACCTAATACCTTAGGCACTAAGTCTTTCGAGTGTAACAAATATCATCATGAAAAAAAGCCCTACGAGAGGTTATTTTCTTAACTGATAATCAATAAGGGGCTTCATTGATTGGCTATAGCTATCCTAGTGTCTTCTCAAAATAAAAGGTAGGTAAATCATTTAAGTTGATAGTTGATAGCTGCTTGAACCCTAAAAATGCTAACAAGTTATTTGAGGCAAGGTTTTCAGGTGATGTTACGGCAGAAATTTCTTGTATGTTTAATGTTTGCTTTGAATATTTAAGCACAAATTCACAAGCTTCTTTTGCATAGCCCTTGCGCCAAAATTGCGGTAATAAGGCATAACCTAAATCTGGTAGTTTAAGTTCATCTCTCTTAAGAAGCCCGCACATACCTAATGGTTCAAACGTTTCCTTTAATGCAATATGCAGTAAGCCAAAACCGTACTTTTCATAACTTGCCATTGGACCATCTAGCAAATACCTTTGAGCATCAGCTAATGTCCTGACTTGCTTATCACCAATATTTTTTATGAAGGATTCTTCATTTAATAGAGTCAAAATAAACTTTGCATCATATAAATTTAACTCTCGAATAATCAATCGTTCAGTTTCCATTGCCTTCATCGGTATCACTTCCTCACTTCACATTGAACAGCCTCAACATCATGTATACCATATACATAAAACAATAAAAACTAGAGCGTGTAGAACTTTACTTTAAAAAATCATACTTAACAGAAAAACACCTGCATATTAACGTTCATATTGCCATTGCTGATCAATCTAGTTTTTTAATATCGTTTAAACGCATGGATAATGCTTTGTTAGGTGCTATAGGTATTGCAATTAAAAAAGCCTGAACAAATACGCTTTATTCAGGCTTCTAACTTTTATCGTTTACGTGATTAAATTAATACGAGTCTAACTTTTCACGATATCATCTAACATACCAACAATAGATGGGTGATAGCCAGTTCTAGCTTCTTGGTATATCTCATTTGCAAGTGTTGAGTAACCCGCATCAATTAAGCTTTTATAAAGCGGTTTTACAAACTTACCACGCCCTATCGTTTTAAGATAAGCCGCCACGGCTTCAAGAACCTGTTCAACGTTATTTCTCACTGCAACAGTAAACCAAGCAAAGGCTATCTCAGCATTTTTTGATTCAGTAAAAGCAAAACAATTATCTAATTCCTGTAATTTAGTCACAGTAAGCTTGTCAGGTAATGTTGTTAAGAAATATTGCCAGTGATGTACTGACCAACCTACTACCGTTAATGCTGTAGCATCTGCCCCGTCAAGCCATAGTTTTTGCTGTTCGATCACTTTATCTAAACTGTTTGACGTTGGCGCTACAAACCAACTAGGCATGCCAGTACCATGTATCCATTCTAATAACTCTGCTTCTGAAATTTTGTCGCTATGATCCACTAATAATGTTTGCCTGGCATAAGCAATAAAATCTTCAGTCGTAATGGCAGTAAAGGCAAAATGTTCAACATAAGTTAATAAAAACTTATCAAAATCTTCTCGTCCTAACCTTCTTTCCAAATCATGAACGAACATTGAAGCTTTATCATAAGTAAAACGATCAAATGCATTGTTCGGATCTTCAGTTTGCACATTCGCCGTTACCGTTTGTTTCTCAACAGGCATAGTCTTGAATTCTTCCATTAAGCGGCCATATTCAAGTACTACTTCAAGTTCAGCCATTTCTTTACCATAAACAGCTTCAACAATACGGTTAGTAAAATAAGTGGTAAACCCTTCATTTAACCATAAGTCGCGCCATGTCGCATTGCTGACTAAATTGCCTGTCCAAGAATGTGCAAGCTCATGAGCAACTGTTGATACTAGGCTTTTATCACCCGCTATTAACGTAGGCGTCATAAAGGCCAAACGCGGGTTTTCCATACCGCCAAACGGGAAACTTGGCGGTAAGACAATCATGTCATAACGTCCCCAGCGATAAGGGCCTAACAAACTTTCAGCAATGCTTATCATTTGTTCAGTATCTTCAAATTCTTTAGCACAAGCCTCTAGCATGCTTGGCTCTGTGTAAACACCACTACGCTCGCCTATAGCTTTAAACGCCAAGTCACCACAAGCAATTGCCATTAAGTGAGTAGGAATAGGCTCAGGCATACGAAACATGAATACACCTGGATACTCAATTTCATTATTGCTTTCAGCACACATGACCACAGACATATTTTGCGGTGCCATAACCTTGGCATTGAAAGTTACTCGTGCTTTGGGGCTATCTTGCAGTGGTATCCAGCTACGTGCATTTATAGGTTGAGATTGGCTAAATAAATAAGGCTGTTTCTTTCCAGAAGTTTGAGCAGGAGTTAACCATTGCAACCCTTCTGCCTGAGGACTAGTTTTATAATAGATTTTTACCCATATATCATCGCCGATTAAATCAACCACTAAACGACTACCTAAAATGTCATCTGCTTCATCTAAGGTAAAACTCAAAGACTGACCTTGGCTGTTTTCAATACGGTCAATGAGTAAATCACGAGTATCAAGTACTAGTTGCGTTGCTAATTGTTCTGACTGATGTTCAATAGCAAGGTTTGCATAACCAGACAGCTCTTTTTTGTCAAAACTGATGGCAAGGGCTAAGTCAAAATGAGTTACTTTAACTTCATTTGTATTGGCGTAAGAATGATAGTCATGAGTGAAATCAAATTGGTTCATGAGTTATAGATCCGATTTTTATGTATAAGTTATTTGAAATTATTTGAAATGTATTCAGCTAATGCACATTTTATAACATGGTTTTATAAATAAAGGCCTGATTTATATCAGGCCTTTATTCGTTAAATTAACTGATTAGCTGGTTGCTTGAGCAGCATTACTCTCATCTGATACTTGCTTTTGAAGTCGGTAAACCCATTTAGCATAGAGATATATACCGACACCAGAGATAGCCCCAACCGTAGCAATAATATACCAAGCCATACCAATATTATTTGCTTGATATAGCGTATCCGTCATGGTTTGAGCTGATTTACCCGTAAACTCAACTAAGGTATCAAAGGCTTCACCATTTTTAATCGCCGCAACTTTATCAGCTGCCATGCCCAGATCTAATAAATAATCACGTGATAGCAAATCTTTTGAGGCATAAACATCATATAACCAAGGACCTAATTTACCTTCTAATGTCCAACCAATCCCTTGAGGTAACATTACAAAACCAAGGTACATTGCTTTTTTATCAGCAGGAGCAATGTTACCCATAAATTCACCCTTTTTCGGGCTAAGTAACATCTCCCCTAAGCTAAACACAGCAATAGCTACAAGCATTGCCCAAGCCATTGGGGTAAAGCCAGCTAAAAACATTGCGATACAACACAAAATACACCCAGCTAGCATGCTACTTAAAATTCTAAATTTAGCTGTCATACCGGCGACGATAAAACAAGTTGTAGCAATCATAATGAAGTTCACACTCATCATGTACTCTGGCATTACTTTAGTACCTGTATGGTTTAAGCCCAATAAGCCAATCCAAATCGGGTTTTGTGTGCCACCTGCACCAAATAAATCGGTGACTATTGTGCTGGTATTAACCCAATCTTCAATATGCTTTGGCAATACATCAAACATCGCATTAAACATAAACCAAAAGCCAGAGAACGCAAACATATAACCAAGTACTAATGGCTTAGTTGCTTCTCTAAAAGCTTCTTTCCACAAAGCATTTTGTTTTACTTCACCTGATTTAATTTTCTCTTTATGGGCCAAGCGCTCTTCTCTACCTGGCTCTTTATACATTAATAGTAAAATGAAGTTTAACGAGATAATGGCAGCACAAGTATAAAATAGATAATTCCAACTAAGTTGACGTAATTGCACCGCAATTAACGGTCCTAACCAGCCACCAATATTTACCAACTGATAAAATATGCCCCATGCCATGGTACTGGTCTCACGTTTTACCGACTTAACCATAGTGCCTTGGATACCGGGTTTAAAAATACCTGTACCAAAGGCAAGTAACATAGCTCCCATAGTGAAACCTAAGAATGAAGGAAACATTGCCATGGTTAAGTACGCGGCAATTTTTATTACCGTTGAAATAGCGATAGTTTCTTTATAGCCGATGCGATCTGCGGTACCACCGAGTAAGATAGGAATAAATGTTTGTGTTAAGGCAAAAATAAACATGATGGTACCATAATCACTCATGGTTAAGCCTAAACCACCTTTAGAAACCGCATCTGTCGCGTATAAACTTGCACTGGCTTTAACACCATAATAAGCAACACGTTCTACTATCTCCATGCCACCAACCAGCCAGAAAATATAACCTAAGCTTAAAATGGAAGCCCACAAACCGAGCTGTTTAACATCTTTTAAGTCATTTTCTGCGTATTTATTATTTTGACTCACTTAAACACCTTTTTATTAACTTTTTTAAAATCGCATGCAATATACATTAAAAACAAAAAAAAGCACAGTTGTGATTAAACAACTGGCTTTTCTAATTTTCCCTGATATCAAAATTGAGGGAATTGCTTCGTTTTTTTAACGCTTACTTCGTAGCAATAGCATCAATCCACGCACTAACATTCTTATCTAAAACATCCATAGGAACAGCACCGCCTAATAAGACAACATCATGAAACTCATTCAGTTTAAATGCTTCACCTAAAGCTTTTTCGGCTTTGTCTCGTAAGCTTAGAATCTTAAGCATACCTAATTTGTAGCCAAGTGCCTGTCCAGGCCAAACCATATAACGTTCAATCTCAGAAGTTACATCAGATTCTGCCGAACCGGTTTTTTCACTCATGTAGCTAATAGCCTGTTCACGCGTCCAACGTTTATCATGAATGCCTGTATCCACGACTAATCTAACTGCCCTAAAGAGTTCAGCTTGTAAACGGCCTAAATTACCAAATGGGTCATTCTCATACATACCTAACTCGTAGGCGACTTGTTCAGAATAAAGCGCCCAGCCTTCTATATAGGTATTATACGGGGCCACTCTGCGTAAAAATGGCATATCGGCTTGTTCCATATTCAAGGCAATTTGCCAATGATGCCCAGGGTTTGCTTCATGATAAGTTAATGTTTTTAAAGAAAACTTAGGATTTGCTTTCATATCTCTAAGGTTTATCCAATACACACCGGGTTTACTTCCATCAATAGCAGGAGCAGTATATTGGCCACCCGATGCTCCATCTTGCACCTCAACAGGGAAGGCTTTTACTTCAACATCATATTTAGGAACTGAGGTAAATACTGGCGCCATTTTCGTAGTAATTTCGCTGATATAACCATTTAAGTCACTCAGCAATTCTGCACGACCTGCATCAGAGTCTTCATATAAGAAGCGTGCTTCTTCATTTAGTGCCACCATACGCTCACCAACACTACCTTTGCTGTAACCTTGAGCGACTAATATGGTATCCATTTCTTTTGAAATACGGTTAACTTCATCAACCCCTATTTGGTGAATTTCACTAGCACTTAATTCACTATCTCCCAACTGCTTAATTGCATCTTGATAATAAGCAGCGCCATTAGGTTGTGCCCATATACCAGACTCGTTTCGCCCTTTCTCCAATAATGCTTTGGTCGCCACAGTAGCATGTTCAAATGCAGGATAGACAACCTCAGCTACTGCTGCTGTTGCTTTAGTAATTAATTCACCTTTTCTTTTATCAGTTAAGTCAGGCACCGATTGTAATTTTTCTTTAAACACTTTAACAAAAACATGGTTTTGTGCTGGCTCATTGACATAGTTAGTCAGGTAATTTAACGCTCCCTCAAGGGTTACTTTGGGAGGTAACCAGTTTTGTTTGGCATCAAAAGCCTGTTTACTAACAACACTTTCTACTACATCAGCAAACTTTTCTAAACGCGTTATATAATCAAGAGCTTGCTGCTCATTTGTTATCGCATGATCATTTTGCATTGTTCTTGGAATATCAATTAATGGGCCATTAATTTGATTAATAATAAATGGCGAAAGTCCCATCCAAGTGTCAATAAAGCCAATAGTAAAGTTAGGGTCACCGGCAAAGTATCGAGTAATACTGCGCATAACTTGCTGATTGATTGTAGTCTGTGAAGTTTTGTCTGTTAACTCAGTATTGGCTATTTGTTGTGAGATTGAATATAAGTTCTTGCGTAATTTTGCTTCTGTTTCAGGGCTAAAATCTTCCATTTTGTCATGAGCGTAATAGCCAATTTCAGCCTCATTAAGACCGTACATAGTGGCCGACAACGCCCTTTCTTTGAAAACAGTTTCACTTGCTTTTTTAAAAAGCGAATTCAATGCAGCAACATTATCCGTTGATTTTTCTTGCTTAGTGTTAACTTGAGTCGCAACAGGGGCTTTCGTTTGTGCTACTTGGTTTTGTGTATTTGTTGATTGTTCATTATTACAACCACTTAAAAGCAAAGAAGCTAGTACAGCACTTGCAATGACAGTATATTTCATCTCTATGACCTATTATGTAGTGAGTATCCAAGTAAACACGGAATTATCACCTGATTTGTTTTTATAAGAAAAGCTAACTCGATAAAGCAATGGTTAGCTATTGCGTTCAAATTAGAGCAAAGCCTTTAAGTAAAGTAAACCTAAATACACAGATGGTGATCTTTCTGCTATAATCGCGCGCTAAAATTTATTTGTCGTTCTTCGATTTTCGCCGAGTTTACTACGGCGAGATTTTAACAGGTTTAGAGCTATTACATGACATCATCAACGCAACATGCCCTATTTGATTATCCTAAATATTGGGCTGAGTGCTACGGCACTGCACCTTTCTTACCTATGTCTAGAAAGGAAATGGACAAATTGGGTTGGGACAGTTGTGACATTATATTAGTCACAGGTGATGCCTATGTTGACCATCCCAGCTTTGGTATGGCTATTATTGGCAGAATGTTAGAATCTCAGGGTTTTCGCGTAGGTATTATTGCTCAACCTGATTGGCATTCAAAAGATGCTTTCATGCAATTAGGCCAGCCTAACCTATTCTTTGGGGTTACTGCGGGTAATATGGATTCAATGATTAACCGCTACACAGCAGAAAGGCGGATTCGTCATGATGATGCTTATACTCCAAATGATGAAGGCGGAAAAAGACCTGATCGCGCTGTTACCGTATACACACAACGCTGTAAAGAAGCGTATAAAGGTGTGCCTGTAATTATTGGCGGAATCGAAGCAAGCCTACGTCGTATTGCCCATTATGACTACTGGTCTGATAAAGTTCGTCGCTCAGTATTATTTGATTCAAAAGCAGATATATTAGTCTACGGAAATGCTGAACGCCCTTTAATCGATATAGCACACCGTATCGCACGTGGTGAAGAAGTTAACAAAATCACTGATGTTCGCGGCAGTGCCTTTTTAACTAAACAAGCTTTACCTGGTTGGAAAGGAATCGACTCACGCAGTATTGACCGCCCGGGAAAAATAGACCCTATTCCGAGCCCTTATGAAGAAATAACACCTAACACTTGTGATAGTAATGACACTAACAAGGTTAGTGACGTTGAAGCTTTAGCAAAGAAAGACGTAACTAAAACTCCTCAAGCAATTGATATTTCAACCTATAAAAACAAATCTTGGCGAGAAAAAGAAAAACCATGGCAAACCACATATATCAATTTACCTACTTTTGAACAGGTAAAAGATAACAAAATACTCTATGCCCATGCTTCACGTATTTTTCATCAAGAGGTTAACCCAACCTCAGCAAAACCATTAGTTCAACGCCACGGCGAACGGTTAATTTGGTTAAACCCACCAGCAGAGCCGTTATCCGAAGAAGAAATGGATGGTGTCTTTGGTTTACCATACCAACGTAGACCTCACCCAAGCTATGGGAACGCAAAAATCCCCGCTTATGACATGATCAAAACCTCCATAAATATTATGCGAGGTTGCTTTGGCGGCTGCACTTTCTGCTCAATTACTGAACACGAAGGCCGTATTATTCAAAGTCGTTCGCATGAATCAATTATTAATGAAATTGAAGATATCAAAGAAAAAGTGCCTGGATTTACCGGTGTTATTTCTGACTTAGGCGGCCCTACCGCCAACATGTATCAGTTAAATTGTAAAAGTGAAAAAGCCGAAGCAACATGTCGTAAACCTTCATGTGTATGGCCCACTATTTGCGGTCACTTAGATACAGACCATACGCCAACCATTGAACTTTATCGCAAAGCAAGAAAAGTTAAAGGCATTAAAAAAGTGTTGATTGCTTCTGGTGTTCGTTACGATTTAGCCATTCAAGATCCTGAGTATGTCAAAGAATTAGCAAGTCATCATGTCGGTGGCTATTTAAAAATTGCGCCTGAGCATACCGAAGATGGTCCATTAAATAATATGATGAAGCCTGGTATGGGTAGTTATCACAAATTTAAAGAATTGTTTGATCATTACTCAAAACTCGCAGGTAAAAAGCAATATTTGATCCCTTATTTTATTTCAGCACACCCAGGCACCACTGACAGGGATATGATTAATTTAGCATTGTGGTTAAAAGAAAATGATTTCAAACTAGATCAAGTACAGAACTTTTATCCATCACCACTGGCCAATGCAACGACTTTGTATCACACTGAGCTAAATTCTTTACGCAACATTACCAGTAAAAACTTAGCTAAAGATGATGCAAATGTGCCAGTACCTAAAGGCACTATTCAACGTCGCTTGCACAAAGCTATTCTTCGATACCACGACCCTGCTAACTGGCCATTATTACGTGCAACATTCAAAAAAATGGGTCTTGCTAATAAACTCATTGGCTCCAAACCTGGTTGTTTAGTGCCAAATGAAACCCGCGCAGAAAAGAATATGCAGCAAGGAAAAGGTAAGAATAACGCTCATGGTTATAAAACATCGCCAGGGCAACAACGACAAAATAAAGCCAATCAAGGTAGGAATAGTTTCAATAAGAAGCAAAGTCAAGGTAAGCAAGGCTTAACACGCTTTAGTGACAATCAATTTTCAAAAGATGACTCGCAAAGCCAGACAAAAAACAAGAGACAAAACACTAATAAAAAGCGAAAGCCATCACGACATCAATAGACAGATGATATAAAAAAGAGCTTAACTTGAGCTGTTAACACTTAACTTAAGCTCCTTTTACATTGTCTTTATACTTAGGTTTTCGTCTGATTAAACAGTCCTAAAGCACTCGCTGTCATAGCTCTAACCCCAGTTTCTATCGCCACAGGGTAATCAGGTGCAAATTTACTTGAATGTAAGGAAGGTAAACTTTCACCGGTTTTCTTACTACGTTTATATTGTTCAGAGTTAACACCACCTAGCCAAAAAATAGTAATAGGAATTTGCTCATCTGTTCTGCCATAAAGACCAAAATCTTCTCCGGCCATTACGGGTTCGCTTTTTTCTACTTGTTCGATACCCAGCTCTTGTTCAATAAATTGTTGAACATTAACGGCTAATTTAGGGTCGTTATAGGTCGAAGGAATAGACTCCTCCTCATGAACATGGACTTTGGGATGTAACTCTTCAGGTAAACCAGCACTTAGCGCTATACCTTTACTAATGCGTTTTATCGCAGATATTTGTTGATTTCTCACTGCACGATCATAAGAGCGAAGTGTTAACTGTAACTTCACTTCATTTGAAATAATATTATGCTTAGAGCCACCGTGAATAGAGCCTACTGTGATAACAGAAGGTTTCAATGGAGAAACCTCTCGGCTATTAATAGTTTGTAATGCTAATACTAAGCGCGAAGCTATAACCACAGGATCAATGGTCTTATGAGGATAAGCACCGTGACCTCCTTTACCTTTAACCAAAATATCAACAGAGTCGACGTTTGCCAGTGCATAACCTGGCGCAATGGCCACTTTACCTGCTTCAACAGACGCACTAACATGTAAACCCAAAACATGGTCTGGTTTAGCAAACTGAGAATATAAGCCCTCTTTCAGCATCGCCTTAGCACCAGCCCCCACTTCTTCTGCGGGTTGAGCAACCATCATTAGTGTACCTTGCCAGCTTCCTTTAGCTTTAACTAACTGCTCTGCCGTACCAATAAAGCTGGTCATGTGGATATCATGGCCACAGCCATGCATCACACCCACTTTATTGTTATGCTGATCAAGCGTGGTCACTTTGGACGCATAAGGTTTACCGGTTTGCTCAATAATAGGCAAACCATCGGTATCAGTTCGAATCATCACCGTTGGCCCATTACCATTTTTAAATATGCCAACAACGCCAAAGCCACCGACTTTCGTTGATACTTCAAAACCCAATTGACTGAGCTCTTTCGCTAAGACCCTCCCTGTTTTCTCTTCATGCAACGACAACTCAGGTGCTTGATGAAGCTGTAAATATAATTGTTCTAATTTTGCTAAATCATCACTCACACTCAGCTTTAAAGTGCTTGCATGACTTTGATAACTAGCTAGCATTATTGCTAAGCCTGTAGATAAGCATATTTTAAATTTTTTCATTCATTCAAACCTGTGTTGTTTTAATATTTTTATTGATTCTCAAGTATTAATGACATTACCACAATCATAAAAATAATATATTCATCAAGTTACCATAGACATAAAGCAAAAAAGCTCAATTTGTAAGACAAATTGAGCTTTTTATATTGTTACTAAATTAATTACATAGCGGCATGTTCCTTATCAAGGGCTAAAGTCGCTCGTCTATGAGTGTCAAATGCTTGCAACACCTCATTTCGACTAATTGTCCCTAGTAAAGTCCCTTCATCATCAACCACTGGGTACAATTTGGGTTTACTTTTAAGCATACCTTGTGCAAGCTCCAAAATAGAATCATAAGGTTTAACCGACAGTACTTCTTTTCGCATAATATCGCTTACATAGGCCGTTAACTCATTGTAGTAAATTGTATCTAGCATTTTTGAAAGCACATCGCTTTCTGAAATAAACCCTAATAATTTATGATTATGATCTATCACCGGTCCACCTATTTGCTTCGTCTTTAAAAATCGTAACGACGCATCAACCAATGCCATTTCTGGTGTAAAAGTGATTGGGTAGTGGTTCATATATTCTTGTACTTTTAATGACTCCATCATCATTCCCTAGCTAATTTTAAAGCAAGTTTCTTCAATACAACGTCTCTATATGTAAATGTAGATAAAGCCTAGCAAAAAGGCCAGTTTTTCATAAATTTATTAACTTATAGACAAGTCTTTAAGTAAAGGTAAATTATTTTTGACTGTTAACTACATGACTCAAGAGTAAAAACAACTTTCTATTCTATAAAGATGTACTATTATAGCCGCCTGTATTATATCTAAATAATGGATGTTTATTATGTCTAAGTCTCAATGTACTGGCTGCAGTCACGTAATCAATGGTACTGTCAGACACTGCCCTATGTGCGGTTCAACAATGAAAATTGTGAGAGAGTCTAATGAAAGGAATTGCCCCAGATGCCGACATCCATTAGAAATTCACCAATACAATAAATATCAGCTTGATAGATGTACAAACTGCGAAGGACTTTGGGTAGAACCAGAAAAATTTACTGTTTTAACCAGTGAGTTTGATGTTTATCGTGATGAAACATCTGATCCTAATTACATCAAAAAGCCTACCCCAAAAGCTGAAGCATACTTACCTTGTGCCTGCTGCGAAAAGTTAATGACTCGAAAAAACTTTAAAGCCATTTCTGGCGTTATTATTGATAGTTGCATTCATTGTGGTATTTGGCTTGATAAAGGTGAACTTATGCAAATCCGTAGTTTTGTCGCCAGCGGTGGGCTGGATAAAGCACAAGATAGAAACATTGACCGTAACAAAGACAATATTGATGTGCTAAATGATAGAGTATCTGACTTAGAAATGATGGAAAAAATGCTGAACAAGTTTAGCCCCAAACGGATATTTTTTCGCGGCTTTTAAATTAACATTTGATAAGTTAATGAGCTTATTATTCAGCGATATTTTATCTAGTAAGGTGAGCTATTAGTGTTTATAGCTTCTCTTTAAGCGTTTAGTCTATGCTATAAATACTCTTAAAATTCAACAACCTAACTGTCAACAATTTTTACACTTTAAAAGCACCACAATCAAATAAAAAAGAAAAACACTTAGAATTCAACATGATAACTACTTGGCTTAATAATTGCCGATTTATAGCTGATAAGTATTAATTCAAATGGAGTTATAAAAAAATGAAAAAAATTATTTGTTTGCTTACTATTTTATTTGCAAATATCGCAAACGCAGGACTAATTTTTGACGATAGCGTATCTGGTGAACTTACCGTTTCTTGGGAAGAAAGCTACACCCTTACTTTGGATCCCGGCTCTAGTTATGTTTTCCTAACTTTTAAAGACATCTGGAATACAGCCGATGGAGAGTCATATTGGTGGGATAATGATGTCATCGCAATGACAAGTGAAGTTTCGATAAATGCTGGCTCATCAGTACTTGCTCCAATTTGGACTGGTTGGCAATTTAGAGGGGCCGATGAAGGTGGTACGTACAATAATTTAGATTTTGTTGTCGGTACTAGTAACTTAACTTCATTAGGGCTTTCTGTTGGAGATATTTTATCATTCAGTGGTTCAATGACAGTTAACACCCTAGAAGCAAGTCGTCGTATGCCAGATAACTTTGGTTCTACAACTTCATATTTAGCTCGTGGATCTGTAATTTATTCTGATGTTGTTAACTCCAATGCTAATACTGTATCAGTTCCTGAGCCAGCCTCATTAGCTATTCTTGGCTTAGGCTTAGTTGGAATTGGCTTTTCAAGAAAAAAGAAAGCAGCATAAGTAATTAATTTAAGATAAAAACCAAAGCCTCGTCTCCTTCGAGGCTTTTTTATTTGCTAAAGTTAAATCTCATTCAAGAAAGTAAAAGTTAGAAGTAAACTTAAATTATTTAAGGTGCCCTACCCTTGAGTTAGTAATCAAATTAAGTTCAATTGAATATGAACTAGCACTCACATATCATTTATTTCAACCTTAGCGATATTGCTTTATTTAAAATCACCCAAGGCTTATAAATGTCAAATTGCATCTAGACCCACCCCACCTTATTATGCGGTAATATTTACCTCAACACGTACTAATGTTGATAATGGCTATGATGAAACAGCAAGTAAAATGGTTGAACTAGCTAAGCAACAGCCCGGGGTTTTAGGGATTGAATCTGCACGAGATAGTCTTGGTATTACCGTCTCTTATTAAGCTTAGAGGCAATTAAACAGTGGAAGTCAAATACAGAACACATAGAAGCTCAGAAGGAAGGACGTAATTCTTGGTATGCATCTTTCAACGTTCGCATAGCTAAAGTAGAGCGAGATTATAGTCTTGAAAAAATAATTCTTACATCAATTAAGTACCTTATATGTTTTTAGGTTCAATAAATTCTAAACCGCGTAAACGCTGTAATCTACAAGTAAATATACGAGAAGATAAGTGTCCTCATTGCTATAACCTTACGCATAAAAGCGCACAATACTTAAAAAATCTTATAAGAAAAAACTCGTTGAGTTAAACTCTAGCATGGGTAATGTTTTCAGCCTTCTAGCGGTTATTTCTCTTATTGTTTGTGCAATATTATTTTTATCGTAATTATTCAAAAAAGTGATTCAAATATAGCTAACATAGTCTTTGACAAGTTTGTTATTAACATCTTTTAGATGTTTAAATAGAACTATGAAACAAAGCAATAAAAACAAGACGAGAGTTTAACTATCTATCTTGAAATACATTGAACAAGCTCTAGCAAGTTTTTTCAACGTTCCAACATCAGCTTCGGACCATTGAGTAGCACTGCCTATGCTTTCACAGCAGATAACACCATAAGGTTCAAAATCTTGATGAAGGATATAATCAAGTAATGAGTAAATATCATGAGGAATAAAATAGCTATCATTAAAGCACTGAGTTAGCTCATGTGTTCTTGCTTGAGGAGCGTTAATGACTTCTTCTTTTAAAATACCTTGAAAATAAGCTAAATAATCTTCTTTTTTAAGTATTTGACCAAAAGAAAATGAGTGTGTCGTTGTATCAAAACAAATTAATGACTCTATAGAGGCCTTATCGGGACAAAAGCGCCATAAGCTTACTCTGTCTGCACCTTTTACAAGTTTTAACGTGGTTAAACAGATTTCTTTTAACTTATCTTCAACCGTCATATTCGGGTGAGTAAGTTTTGTCATTAATTTTGTGTATTGATCCATAAACTTGTAATACCTAATAAAAATCAGCCATACAAGCATATTGCATGGCTGATTACAGATTTAACTATTTACTCATTTTGTGACGTGCTTGATGCAGTTTCTTATAACTTTCTATTAACCTTAAATGCTTATCTAAGCCTTCAAGTTTCATACTGGTTTTAGTTAAGCCATAAAAGGTCACATCACCTGTGATAGAGCCAACAACATTTTCCATGGTTTCTACACCAAACATACGATTAAAGTTATCAATAAAGTGCTCTAGCGCTAAATCCTCAGATAAAGTCACTTCAAGCACTGCATGTATTGCTTGATAAAATAAGCCACGCTCTACAGTATTATCATTGTACTGAAGGAACTCTCCAACCAACTCAATCGCTTCTTCATGCTCACCTAACGCTAAATAAATCAGTATTTTAAGCTCTAATATTGTAAGTTGTCCCCAAACAGTGTTTTCGTCAAACTCAATACCAATTAAGGTTATAATATCGATATAATTATCTAACTGACTTTCTTCTAAACGCTCAACCAAACTCACTAACGCGCTTTCATCGAGTGAGTGAATATTTAAAATATCTTCTCGATAATGTAACGCTTTGTTGGTGTTATCCCAAATAAGATCTTCTGCAGGGTAAACTTCTGAAAAGTCAGGCACTAAAATACGACAGGCCGTTGCGCCAAGCTGATCAAATTCAGCAACATAGGCTTCTTTACCTAATTCAGCTAAAATCGCAAATAATTGTTGGCACTCTTCTTCATTAGTGCCGGTAAAATCCCATTCATTAAATTCATAATCATGATTAGCACTGAAAAATCGCCAAGAAATGACTCCCGTTGAATCAATAAAGTGCTCAACAAAGTTTTCAGGCTCTGACACCGCCATACTATTAAACGTTGGTTTAGGAACATCGTTTAATCCTTCAAAGCTTCTACCTTGTAATAATTCAGTTAAACTACGTTCAAGGGCAACTTCAAAACTGGGATGAGCACCAAAAGAAGCAAAAACACCACCTGTTCTTGGATTCATCAACGTGACACACATCACAGGGAATTGACCACCTAGTGACGCATCTTTAACAACGACAGGAAAGCCTTGCTCTTCTAGGCCTTTAATACCTGCTAATATGTTCGGATATTTGACTAAAACATGCTCTGGTACATCTGGCAAAACTATTTCATCTTCAATAATTTGTCTTTTTACTGCACGTTCAAATATTTCAGATAAACACTGAACTTTCGCTTCAAATAGATTGTTCCCTGCACTCATGCCATTACTTAGAAATAAGTTTTCAATTAAATTTGAAGGAAAATAAACGGTTTCACCATCAGAGTGCCTTTGATAAGGGATAGAACAAATACCACGCTCGACATTACCTGAGTTAGTATCGATCAGATTCGAGCCTTTAAGCTCGCCTTCAGCATCATAAATACTTAAACAATAGTCATCAAGAATATCAGCTGGCAACTCATCATTGGCACCTGGCTTAAACCACTTTTCATTTGGGTAGTGTACAAATTCACTATGTGCGATGTCTTCACCGAAAAATTGGTCATTATAGAAAAAATTGCAATTTAATCGTTCAATAAACTCACCTAAAGCAGAGCATAATGCACTCTCTTTGGTTGCTCCTTTACCATTAGTAAAACACATAGGTGATGCCGCATCACGGACATGTAAAGACCAAACATTAGGAACAATATTTCGCCATGAGGATATTTCTATCTTCATTCCTAAATCTGCCAAAATCCCTGTCATATCTGCTATGGTTTGTTCAAGCGGTAAATCTTTACCTAGAATAAAAGTGCTCTCATCTCCTTCTGGCTTTGCCATAAGCATTGCTTGCGCATCTTCTTCAAGGTTTTCAACCGTTTCAACTTTAAATTCAGGTTCTGTTTGAATAACCTTCTTTACTGTACAACGATCGATAGACCGTAATATCCCGAGTTTATCTTTTTCTGAGATACTTTCTGGTAATTCAACCTGTATTTGAAATATTTGATTATAACGATCTTCGGGGTCAACAATATTATTTTGAGATAACCTAATATTATCAGTAGAGATATCACGAGCATTACAATACACCTTAACAAAGTAAGCTGCACATAAGGCTGAAGATGCTAGAAAATAATCAAAAGGACTGGGTGCTGAACCATCTCCTTTGTAACGAATAGGTTGATCTGCGATAACTGAAAAATCATCAAATTTTGCTTCAATTCTTAGGTTATCGAGATAGTTTACTTTGATTTCCATGGGGTTATGTCCGAAAATTACTGGGCTGATAAAAGCCTATGCTATATATCGATAACATTAGCGAGTATTCAACACAGTAAGTAATTATAATTGTCGTAATTATCAGCTTTTTTAACGTAATAGTCTTGGCTTATTTACTTAATAAACACAATTAAATACGTAAACATGTCGATACGTTAACCAACAACTTGGTTTCTACCAGACTGCTTAGCTTTATAGAGGTTTTCGTCAGCGACTTTAAGCATTGCGTCTAAATGCTGCTCTTTATGGCTATTAAAGCCAATACTGACTGTCATTGATATTTTTGCTTCATCACATATTATGACCTGCGCAGAAATTTTTTCACGAAACTCATTTAATATGTTGATGGCAATATCATCGGTTACGTCATTAAATAAAATAACAAATTCTTCACCACCAATACGAGCAATAAGATCTTTTTCAAAATGCTCTGCTAGCTGTTCTGAAAAATGGATTAATAAATCATCACCAGCCTCATGGCCATAGTTATCATTTATTTGTTTAAAATGATCAATATCTAGCATGGCAACACTAATATCGGTTTCATTATCTATCGCTTGTTGAAAAATCTGCTTTCCTTGCGAGAAAAAGTAGCGACGATTATACAGACTTGTTAGAAAGTCCCTATTGGCAGCATTACGAAGTGCTTCCATATATTCGAGCATACTGATGTTTTGATTAACGCGACAAAGTAGCTCTTCGTATCTAATAGGTTTAGCAAGAAAGTCATTAGCGCCATATTTAATAAACTGAGCACCTAAATCAGTATCACCACTAGCTGATAAACCAATTATAGCTAACTGCTCTTTTGAATAGTCTTTTCGCAAGTTTAGCGTTAAGGTAAAACCATCCATATTGGGCATATGATAATCAGTTATGATTAGATTAATACCTGAGTTATTCTTATAAACTTCAAGAGCTTGCACACCATCTTCTGCGACTAGCACTTCAAAGTTTTGCATGGTTAACATATTCGCTATCATCGTACAGCTAATGGCAGAGTCATCTACAACTAAAACTTTATGATGGCAATTATTATAGAGGCGACCAACAAGCTCGACTACGTACTCATACGCATTAATGCTGTCTTTAATAATGTAATCTATAACGCCTTTTGGCAAAATGGAGGTTTTATCCCTTTCACCAAAAGTACCCGTTAAGGTAATCATTTTAACGTTAGCTCTATTGAGCAAACTAACAATTTCACCATTAGGCGCATCAGGTAAGTGTAAATCACATATAGCAAGATAATATTCGTGACGGTGTTTACTTAAAAGTGCTTTAGCTTGTGCATAATCACTCGCAGTATGAATCTCTATTTTATATTTATCCTGTATAAGCCCCTTTAACATTAACAGCATTGATTCTTGATCTTCTATCAATAAAATGGGCTTATCTATGGGAATTAAATGCTTAGAGTTATCTTTTTTTCTTACATTATCTCTAACTAGCACCATGAACTGACCTTCGATATACAAAATAAAGCAATATTACTTTAAGTATAAGTTAACATTAAAATAATGCATAACAAACAACACGTTATTATATATTCATATAAAACTTAAATAAGCAAAAGATAGCAAATAAAATTTAACTTTACTCTGTTTCAAAGACTTAGCAAGTATTGATAATAAAATGTTCTGTAAGATTTGACTCTCTACGTGAGGGTGCGCGTATGTTAGCTATTAAGCTAATGTCTGAAAATAGTTTCTTTTATGAGGAAAAGTTGTCTTAGTTCTTTATCGAGCAAAATGAAAACGACAATATAGCAATGCACTTTTATTGTCGATTAACTCAAACACTGACACCGAACATTGTCATTAAACAAAAAAACGCTGAATATTTAACATATTCAGCGTTTTAATCAGATAATATAATTATGATTTACTTAAATAAATCAATCACATTAGCCAAGTCTGTTTTACCTTCAGAAATCTCTTCCTGTGTTAAACCAGACAATTCATGAGGGAAAACTAACCACTCATCTGACTCATGAATATAGTAATCAGGTTTAATATCTACTTTACTGTTTTGAGGCTTATACCAAGGACAAGCAATGCGAACATCTGATGGCATATTCTTACGCGTCAGTTTTTCTAATTGTTTAATCAAAGCATCAATACTTCTGCCAGAATCAAAAACATCATCAACAATTAACAGGCCATCACCAGCATTAGCATTTTCAATAATATAATGAAGGCCATGCACTTTAATTTCTTTGCTTTGTTGGTTAATACCATAATAAGAAGAAGTACGAACGGCGATATGATCTGTTTCTACTTTTTTAAAATCAAAGTATTCTTGAACCGCGATACCTATTGGCGCTCCACCACGCCAAATTCCTACAATAAATTGTGGGCGAAAACCATCTTCAAATACTTTTGCTGCAACTCTGAAAGAATCTTCTAATAATTCTTGTGCAGTAATAAATCGTTTTTCCATTGAGGAGTAAACCTTGTTTTATTTCTTTCTAGTTAAACTTGCTTAAGCAAGCCTATAAAAAAGCAATTATAGCGTGCTAATTGCCAATTATAAAAAGAAATTCTCTAGATATGTTGATCAATAAACACAATTTGCTTAAAAATAGTGTTTACCGCTGCCTGGTAAAATTGATGATTTACATTTTGATAGGTATCTGTCGATTTATGATAGTTTTTATGTGTACCAACACCGTAATAAATAAAAGGGATTTTTTCTCGATAAAATGCGCCATGATCACTGGCAATCTCCCAGCGAATTCGTCCTCTGCTAGCATCAAACCTGTCTTTTGATTTAAAACCTTTTTTAACAGTAACATCGCTATTTGATAATAACGCTTGCCATTTAGCCTGTAAATTACTAGTGAGTAAGGTAGCCAAATTACGTTCAATATAGCGTAAGTATCGCGTAGTTCGATCCCCTGCTATCATATCAAAATTCATATTAAGTACAGTATTATCGACAATAGCCTTATTATCTTGGACAAAGGCCTTAGCCCCCGACAAATTAAACTCTTCAGCGTCAGTGAAAAGAAAAATTACACTGTAATTCAGCGTTTTAACCTTTAATCTTTTAGCAAACTCTAATAGTGCGGCTGT
>Ga0193960_1000222_pt1 | contig 24223 bp, 21 predicted proteins | sample FB_3_MG_FD_140338 | JGI IMG/M metagenome (GOLD analysis project Ga0193960, IMG submission 140338) | Microbial mat bacterial communities from the Broadkill River, Lewes, Delaware, United States - FB_3_MG | ecosystem: Environmental > Aquatic > Freshwater > River > Microbial mats | place: USA... | reverse complement strand
CATTATGGTAAACAGACAATAGATCAAGAAGATATAGAAAATGTTACAAAAGTTTTAAAAAGTAATTTCATTACAACTGGACCCAAAGCAGGAGAATTTGAAAATCTACTTGCCGAATATTGTGGAGCAAAGTATTGTATTGTTGTTGCTAATGGTACTGCTGCATTACATTTAGCTTCTATCGCATTATTAAAAGAAAATGATAAAGTTTTAACGACAGTTAATTCATTTTTAGCTACTTCAAATTCTATATTATATGTAAACGCCAAGCCAATATTTGTTGACATCACTAATGAAGGAAACATTGATTTAGATTTATGTGAATCTGAACTTAAAAAAGACCCCTCGATCAAAGCAATTTATGGAGTTTCTTTTAGTGGGAACATGCTAAATCAAGATAAATTAAAATATTTAAAAGAGACTTATAATATTAAAATATTAGAAGATAATGCACATGCAATAGGTGCTGTTTATAATGGTATAAAAGCAGGAAGTTGTACAAACTCAGACTGTTCAATATTTTCTTTTCATCCAGTAAAACATATCACTACTGGAGAAGGTGGTGCGATTACTACAAATGATAAAGAACTTTATGAAAGAATCTTACAATTAAGAGGACATGGCCTTGTAAAGACAGAGGATATGAAACCTTGGGAATATGAGATGAGAGAACTTGGATATAACTATCGTATTACTGATATTCAGTGTGCACTAGGTATTTCACAACTTAAAAAATTACCCTTATTTGTCAAAAGAAGAATTGAAATAGCTAAAAAATATGATGAAATTTTTCAAAATACAATTGTTACTCCTTTATATACTTTTAATGGCCACTCGTCCTATCATCTTTATGTGGTTCAAATAGATTTTGATAAACTCGATATAACAAAAGAGGAGTTATTTGTAAAACTTCACAAAAAAAATATTTCTATTCAGCTACATTATATGCCTATTAATAAACAACCGTATTACAAAAATTTAGGGTATGGAGATGAACAAACACCTGTTATGGACCAATATTATAAAAGATCTTTTTCAATTCCTATCTATCCTCTCTTAAGTGATGATGAACAGAATTATGTTATAAAGACACTATTTGAGCTATTAAATGGACAATAACGCCATAGCAATTATACCAGCACGAGGGGGAAGTAAAAGAATACCAAAAAAAAATATAAAAGATTTTTTTGGAAAACCTTTAATCGCTTATAGTATTGAAACAGCTTTAAGAAGTAATCTCTTTGAAAAAGTTATAGTAAGTACTGATGATGAAGAGATAGCTTCTATTGCCAAACAATATGGTGCTGAAGTACCTTTTTTAAGACCAAAAGAGTTAAGTGATGATTTTACTGGTACTGGAGATGTAATCAACCATGTCATAGAATATTTAGCCATAAAGGGAATAAAATATAAATATATTTGTACTATCTATGCAACTGCACCACTTCTTCAGGCAAAATATTTAATCCAAGGATTTGAAAAATTAAAAAACTCAAATGCAAAACAAGCATTTTCTGCGACTTCAATGCCTTTTCCAATTCAAAGAACATTTAAAATTAATAATAATGAAAGATGTGAAATGTTTACTCCTGAACATTTTTATAGTAGAAGTCAAGATTTAGAGGAAGCTTTTCAAGATGCAGGTCAATTCTATTGGGAAAATTCAGAAGTAATAAGTAAAGAGATTCCTTTTGGGAAAGACAGTATTCCAATTATCTTGCCAAGACACTTAGTACAAGATATTGATACACTTGAAGATTGGAAACAAGCTGAAATTATGTATCAAGTCATTAATAAAATAATCTAATTTTAAGAAAAGTATAAGTAAAATACTCTTACACGAGAAGGAATAATCATGAATACAAAATATGCTCTTTTAAATCTTATGCTATCAGATATGGAAAAACAAAATGAACTTTACAAACCAACAACATTTTGGAAACTTGGTTCCCAACTAATAATCGATGAACTTGCATCTAATGATATTAAAGATTTTAGAAAACTTCATACAACAAGAAGTCTTTTTGTACCAGGATATACGGCAGTAGATTACCTTGAAAATCCTCAAAAATACAATAAAACTATTGATGACTTTGATAAAATTGTTGGTGATAAAAGATTTGTAATTCGTTTAGAAAGAGTGTTTACTGGGTATACTAGTGTTTTTAATGATTATAGAGTTTTAAAATCGAGTAATATAGAAAAACCCCCTTATACTTCAAATGTTTCTGAAAGTACAGTTGGAAATCCCTTAGAGCAACACAAAATAGATAATAGAAACTTTTCTAGATCTTTTATGAACTATTTATTAGGTTTAAACTTTTTAAAACAACATGTAGATACTAGTACAATTAAAAAAGTTATGGAAATAGGTGGAGGATTTGGTACTTTAGGTGAAATATTACTAAAAGATACAAGAAATGATGCATTTTATATTAATGCAGATATTCCACCTGTTGGATTTGTTTCTTCATTCTATTTAGAAGAGATATTTGGAAAAGAAAACGTTGCTACATACGCTGAAACTAAAGATTTGAATATTTTAGATATAGAAGATTTAAAACTAAAATATAAAGCATTAAATATATGTTCATGGGAAGTACCTAAACTAAAAGGTAAAATTGATTTATTTGTTAATTTTATATCTTTTCAAGAGATGGAGCCAAATGTAGTACAAAACTACTGTAACTATATTGAAAAACTAGAACCACAATATATACTCTTAAGAAATATGTTGGAAGGTAAAAAGAAAAAAAGTGATGAATATTCTGCTGGTGTTACAGAACCTATTTTAGGAGAAGATTATAATAAGTTCTTACCTAATTACAAACTTGTTGCATCAGATAGTGAAGTATTTGGTTTTATAACTGAAGATGGATTTCATTCACAATTAAGAATTTATCAAAGAGTATAAATTGTTTAACAAAACTTTTAAAATAGATGGGATAGAAATAGGTGATAATTGTAAGCCATATATAATTGCAGAGATGTCTGCAAATCATGGAAATGATATCAATATAGCTATACAAACTATTAAAGAAGCAAAAAAAACTGGTGCAGATGCTATTAAGATTCAAACATATACTGCTGATACCTTGACCTTAAATTGTAAAAAAAATGAATTTGAAGCAAAAGGTGCATGGGAGGGTCAGTATCTTTATGATTTATATCTAGATGCTTCGATGCCTTGGGAATGGACACAAAAACTACAAGAGGTAGCAAAAAAGGTGGGGATTACCCTTTTTTCAAGTCCATTCGATTTTTCATCAGTTGAATTTTTAGAAAGTTTAAATATGCCTGCATATAAAATTGCTTCTCCAGAAGTTATTGATTTGCCATTAGTACGTAAAATTGCCCAAACAAGAAAACCTATTATTATGTCTACTGGTAATGCTACAATAGCACAGATAAATGATGCTGTAGCTATTATGATTGAAGAAAATGTTCAAGACTTTGCTCTATTGAAATGTACAAGTGAATACCCTGCTAGTCCAAAAGATATAAATTTAGCAACAATACCAAATTTAAAAGATACATTTAAATGTCTTGTTGGACTCTCCGACCATACTTTAGGAAGTGCTATACCCATAGCATCAGTTGCACTTGGTTCAAGTATCATCGAAAAACATTTCATTATAAATAGAGAAACGGTTACAGCAGATAGTTTTTTTTCAGCTACGCCCAATGAATTAAAAGCAATTGTAGATGGAACTCGTATGGTACAAGAAGCTGTTGGAGAAGTAAATTATCCAATAATAGCGAAAAAAGCACAACGAAGTTTAATAATCACTGTTGATACAAAAAAAGGTGAAAAACTTGAAGAAAACATTAACTTTAAAAGCCTCAGACCTGGAGGAGGTATAGAACCTAAATATATATCTAATGTACAAAATAGGATTACAACAAAAAATTTAGAAAAAGGTACATTGCTATCTTGGGATATGTTAGGCGAATTTATTTAAATTATGTTAAATCTAAAAATAGCATTTTTCACAGAGGCTGGTAGCAAAAGAGGAATGGGTCATCTAGTAAGATGCTATACTATCTTTAGTGAATACCAAAAATATAATAATGATGTAAGATTCTTTTTAAATAGTGACATAAACTTTGATTATAAGTTCGATTGTTTAGAATATTTTTCTTGGGAAAACCTTGAGGTATTTGACGTGAAAGAACAGTATGATCTTGTTTTTATAGACAGTTATGAAGCTAATTTAAATGTATACCAAAATCTTTCTAAATGTACGAAAACATTAGTTGTAGTTGATGATTATGGAAGACTCAATTATCCGGAAAGTATAATTCTAAATTTTGCTCCAGATGCCAAAAAGCTATTCTTTCCTATATTAAAAGATAAGTATCATTATCTTTTAGGATTAGATTATATACCTATACGAAAAAAATTTTATGAAATCAAAAAGAAAAAAGAAAATCGAATTTTTATCATGCTTGGAGGTGCAGATACGTCAAACCTCTCTGTTGAAATCATTGAAATATTAAAAGATATAGATATTACAAAAGTTCTAGTAATAAATAATGATAAAAATATCGACCACATACAACAATACAAAAATGTACAAATATTGTATAAACCAACAGATGATGAACTAATAATAAATATGGCAAACAGTAGTATAGCAATAACAACAGCAAGTATGACAGTATATGAACTTAATTATTTACAAGTACCTACCATTATTATAGCCACTAGTGAAAATCAACATATTGGTTTATCTCAACTAATAAATCATCAAATTGCTAATTACTCTATTAATATTAAAAGTGATTATAAAGATGTACTTATTCAATATATAAATAATTTAATGCATACGTATAACACCATCCAAAAAATAGATGGTTATGGAGTAAAGAGAATTATTGAACAAACAATGAAGTTGGTAAATAAATGAAAAAAGTTTTAATTCTCGGAGGTAGCCATAGGGACATCCCTTTAATTAAAGCATGCAAAGAGCTTGCTTATTTTGTTATCACACTTGGTGATAGAGATTATTATCTTGGTCATAAATATGCTGATCAATATTATAAAATAAACTTTAATGATTTAACAAAAATCAAAGAGATAGTTAAAAATGAAGAAATCGATTATTTGATACCAGGAAGTGGTGAAGAATCATATCTGAATACTGTTAAACTTTCTGAAGAATTAAATATGGGTCATTTTGATAGTTTAAAGACAGCAAATTTAGTACATAACAAATGGAGATTTAAAGAATTTTGTTTAGAAAATAATATCTCTGTACCCAAAGGAGTATATGTTACATCATCTAGTTATATAACAAACCTAAATGATATGAACTTTCCTATTGTCATCAAACCTACAAACCTTTCTGGAGGTCGTGGTGTAGAAGTTGTACATACATTAAAAGACTTACAATCATCACTAAAAGTCACTGAAAAAGTTTCTAATGAGATATTTTTAGAAGAATATATAGAAGGTGAATTAATAGCATATTCAATTATACTAAAGGAACAGGATATTATTTATGATTTTATTGCATCCGACAAAACATATCTCAATCCTTATTTGATAACCTCTGCATTTCCAAAAAAGTTAGATAAGAAAGTAGTAAAGCACATTCATACTGAGGTTACAAAACTTGCGAAACTATTATCTTTGTCAAATGGGATGTTTCACCTTCAAATACTTATAAAAGAAAATATACCTTATATTATAGATGTAACAAGACGAATACCAGGTGACTTTTTCCCTGATTTAATGGAACTTGCTGATGGAGTTGAATACAACAAAGCAGTTATACAAGGATATACAACAGGAAATTTAAATGCAAACTTACTAAAAAACACAAAACAGAACTTTATTATTCGTCATTGTGTAATGCCAAGTGAAAATGGTATTTATGAAAATATTGTTATTGATGAATCGATAAAAAACAATATTATCAGTGTATTTGACTTACTAGATAAAGGCTACATAATAAAAGACTATTTACATACTCAAATTGCAATTGTTTTTATTAAACTGAATAAATATAATGAAACTGTGTTAGATAATATAAACAATCTAATAAAAGTATCCGTGAAAACAACACATGATAAATAATGTTTTATTATTGACTAGAATAAGTCATGGAAATGTCAATTCAAAGCCAGAAACATATTCTATTTGGGATGCATACAGAGATGGTCTCTCTTACCATATTAAGAACTTTCATGCTCTTGATTATTATGATCTTTATTTCACATATGGGAAACAACAATTTGAAAAAAAAATAGAACAAAAGGTTAAAAAAAACAACATTCAATTTCTTTTTATAGGATATATGGCAGAGGACTACACCTTTGATTTAAACTTCTTATTGAAGTTAAAAAACACTTATAATTTATGTATTATTAATACTTCACAAGACCCCGAAACATTTTTTGAAACAAGAGATAGATACTATAATCAAATAGCTGATTATGTTCTCCCTTTTACAGTATTACCAAATGGCTGTATTTATAAAAACTATAATATAGACACTGTTACTTTATATAGTTTATATAATAAAGATATGTTTTTAGATAAACAACTAGAAGAAACTATTGATGTTTCATTTATAGGAAACTGTAACAAAGCAAATCGTCAAGAGTACATAAAGTATTTAAAACAAAATGGTATTAATATCCAAACATATGGAGTTGGTTCTGATAATGGTTTTATCAATCATCACGAGATGATGAATATAATTAATTCAAGTAAAATAAATCTAAATTTTACAGAAAGTGCATTTAGTACAGAATTTGATTTTAATACAAATACAAATTTTACAATAGGAACAAAAATCAATTCCAGAATTCAACAAGCAAAAGGTAGAATAGTAGAGATATATCTCACAAATTCATTTTGTCTTAGCCAAGAAGGACAGGGGACAAGAGCACTATTTGATGATGAAAGAATCATATTTCAAAACAAAGAAGACTTACTACGAAAAATTAAATATTATTTAGACAATGAAAATAAAAGAAAAGTTATCACAAAAAAACTATATCAAGAAGCACTCCAGTATGATGCAACTAATAGATTTAAAAAACTACTTCCTAAGATACTATTCAAATCAAAAAAAATAAATAAACTTTATATAGATGAAGTATTTATAAAAAATTATACTTCATACCATTTTTTATTTATGTTTAATTTTTTATTTAAACGGAAATTTAAATTAGTATTTGAAGAGATTAAAGTTTTTTTTAAATACAAAAAAGTAGATATTAATACAATAAGATATCATCTTAAAATGCAAGCTATTTATGCCTATAAAAGATATAAGAGTATATCAAAATGAAAAATAATACCCTCTTCATGTACCATTCATATAACAATGATTATAGTAAATGTTTAAAAAACTGTTCTCAGAATTTTATTGAATTTAACTACATAAAAACTATTAAGGAAAAAGGGCAAAAAAACCTCAATATTTATTTAAAAAGTTTACTGGAAATTAATAATATAAATAATATATTTATACTTTTAGATCAATGTGATTGTTCCCTTGATATCGATTATTTAAATATATTAAAACTAAAATACTCTACAAAAATTATCTTTATTTTTCAATCATCACAAAACTCTTTTGAATATATTGATAGATATTATGCTCAAATTGCAGATGTAAGTATTATTAGTAATCTACTTTATATTCAGGATTTTTATAATATGCTTTGTATCCCTACACAAATTATTGACAACCATAAATATATCACTTATAATAAAAATCTACAAGTTGATTTTAATTTAAGTAAAATCTTGAAGCATAATATTTTTTCTTCAAACCTTATAAATTTAAGTATAAAAGTACATCATGAATATATGTATGATAAATTGCAAAAGTGTACAAATTATCTTACATCAATAAATTATCAAGAAAAAATGTATGAAAAATATCTTACACATAATATTTTAAATATCATGAATAATTCAAATCAAATTAGCCACACAAGTGATATTATTAAAGATAAAAAGTTTATCTTTTCATTTGAAATTTACAACATTTACTGGTGTCTGTACAGATACATTCTAACAAATAATATTATTGAATTAAAACCATTATTGAGAATCAAATACTTTTTTTATATAGGTAAGATAGTTAAACTATTTACAACTATAAAAAAAGATTTTAATGCACCTGCTTTGAAAAATATAAACATTGCATTATTTAAAGAGTATACGATATGAAAAACTTCGACTATTTAATTGTAGGCGCTGGTATAATAGGTATGACAATAGCGCATGAGCTGAAACAAAAATATCCAAATAGCAAAATTGTCATTATAGAAAAAGAGAATGAGGTTGCACTCCATGCAAGTGGGAGAAATAGCGGAGTCCTTCATGCAGGATTTTATTACTCTAAAAATAGTTTAAAAGCAAAATTTACAGTTGAGGGAAATAAACTCATGAAAGAATTTTGTAAAAATCATGGCATATTTATCAATGAAACCAAAAAAGTAGTAATTTGTTCAAACGAAGAAGAATTACATGGAATTTATGAGTTACATAAAAGAGCAAAAATAAATAATGTAGATACTTCAATCATAGATGAAAAAGAACTTGAACAAATAGATCCTAATATAAAGACATATAAAAAAGCTCTTTATTCTCCAACTACGGCTTCAATTGATCCTACAACAGTATGTTTAACATTAAAAGAAGTCCTAATCAAACAAGGTGTACAATTTTATTTTAATACCCATTTTAAAGATATCGATATCAAATATAATTATTTAATAAATAGTGCCGGCGTATATGCTGATAAAATTGCAAAAAGCTTTGGATTAGCAACAAACTATACGCTGCTTCCCTTTAAAGGAATATATCTAAAATACACAAAAAACAAAACATGTATTAAAACAAATATTTATCCTGTTCCAAATCTTCAAAATCCATTTTTAGGAGTTCATTATACTATTACAGTTGATGGAAGCATTAAAATTGGACCAACTGCGATACCTGCCTTTTGGAGAGAAAACTATAAAGGCTTTAAGAATTTTAAACTAAAAGAAATGATAGAGATACTATACTATGAAACGAAATTATTTATTTTTAATAGCTTCAACTTTAGAAGCTTAGCAATAGATGAAATGAAAAACTACAATGACAAGAATTTTATTCAAAAAGCAAAAAATATGGTAAATACTATTGATGATAATTTTAAACCAATTCCAGCAGGAATAAGAGCTCAACTACTAAATACCAAAACAAATGAGTTGGTACAAGATTTTGTATTAGAACATGGTACAAATTCAATACACATACTAAATGCCGTAAGTCCAGCATTTACTTGTAGCTTTGCTTTTGCTAAATATGTAGTTACACAGATAGATCAAAAAAGGGAATATAAACAATGAAAAAAAGTATGAAAATCCTCATCCTCCTACCAACTGTTGGATATGATGCAGATAGATTCGGATTTCAAACAAGTGGTGATTTTCCCACAGGTTTAGCTTATGTTGCTTCCGCACTTAAAGCAGCAGGACATGATGTAGATGGACTAAATCCAAATAATGATGTTAGCTACACTTCTCCAAAAAAAATGCTCAAAGACAAACTTACTGCAAAACTACAAGAAAACTCTTACGATGCAGTCTGCTTAGGTGGTCTTTGTATACATTTTCAATTCCTTGAAGATAGTATTGCATTGATTAGAGAAGTTTCTCCTCAATCTAAAATAGTTATTGGTGGTGGGATTGTTACTGATGATGCCTATTTTATTTTTGAAAATCTAAAACCTGACTTTGCAATCTGTGGTCAAGCAGAAGAAACTATTGTACAAGTGATGGAAGCCCTTACAAATACACCTAACGAGTATGAACATATACCTAACCTACATTTTTGGAAAGATGGTAAGCATTGTAATACTCCACTTTCACATAAATATGGGAATATCGATGATAGAGCTTTTCCAGATTATTCACTTTTTGATATGGAAGATATGTTAGAACATGGTGGACTTCATAATCAAAATTTATTTCGATATACAAGATCTAAACCAAGAGTAATGTCAATTATTACAGCACTAGGATGTCCATTTAAGTGTACTTTCTGTGTCCATGATACAGTACATAGATATAAAGAGCGTAGTATTCCTCGAATCATGGAAGAGATAGGTCAACTCTATGATCGTTATAAATTTAATGTATTAATAATGCTAGATGAACTATTTGCAATCTATAAAGATCGTTTTCATGCTATCTGTGAAGAACTAATCATTCAAAGAGAACGAAATGGATGGGACTTCGATTGGATGTTCCAGACTCATGCTAGTGCAAATCTTACAGAAGCAGATCTTAAAATGCTTAAAAAAGCAGGTTGTTACTATTTCTCTTATGGTATAGAAAGTGCTAGTCCAGAAGTTCTTAAAAGTATGAAAAAGAAAACACAACCAGAACAAATTCAAAATGCAATAGAACTATCTAGAAAAGCAGAAATTGGATTTGGAGGTAATTTTATCTTTGGAGATATTATTGAGAATTTTGAAACTGCAAAAGAATCAATGTTATTTTTTGATAAGAACTGTAAAGATATGCATACAAATCTAGGAGTAATACATCCTTACCCAGGAAGTAAATTATTTAGTGACTGGTCTGTTGAAAATAATTTTGACGATGCTGATCGACTATCATTCTATCGTCATATTGACAGAGAATTCGTAAACCTTACAAAATTACCCGATAATCATTGGGCACGAATTTCACGTGAAATTTTCACACTTACTGCTTCTAACTGGGAACAGGCTAGCCCAGCTATCTCTTGCGAAGAAGAACCAGAGGGTCCTGATACATTATGGGCAGAAAAAGTAGGTGCAAAAGTATATAAAATACATGCCGTTTGTCCACATTGTAAACAAGAATCTCATCTACGAGAAGCACTTGGTCCAAATAATAGAAAAGAGGCCTTTGAAGCAGCTCAAAAGAATAAAATAATTTTCAATATGAAATATGAACCACCAGTTGACCCAAAAGAAAGAAAAGATGCTGATGATTTAATTGAAGTATTTCAGAATATAGATACGAGTGCAACTAAAGGAAAAGATTACTTCAACACTGGTTGTCCAAAATGTCTTAAATCTTTTAATGTACTTCTTAATCGTTAAAGTCTTTATATGGAAGCTATAATACTTGCTGGTGGTTTTGGTACACGACTGCAAAGTGTCGTAAAAAATGTGCCCAAACCCATGGCAGATATAAATGGACAACCATTTTTGGTATATTTATTAGAGTATTTGATACTAAATAAAATCACTAAGGTAGTTTTATCTGTTGGGTATAAAAAAGAGATTATCGAAGATTTTTTTGGAGATACTTATAAAAACATTCAAATAGTTTATTCAAAAGAAGAGACACCTTTAGGTACTGGTGGTGCTATAAGAAAAGCTTTAACATTTTGTAACCAAGAAAACGTATTTGTGATAAATGGAGATACATTTCTTGATATTAGCTTAGATAATTTAAGAAAATTTCATTATAATATAAATAGTAATATCACATTAGCTTTAGTTCCTATGGAAAATTTCTGTAGATATGGTAGTGTAGACTTAGAAAATGAAAGAGTTATTTCATTTAATGAAAAAAAAGAGTGCTGTAAAGGTTTAATAAATGGCGGAATTTATATTATAAACTCTGATATATTTGACAATCTTAAATTAGCTCAGAATTTTTCATTTGAAGACTATTTATCAGCTAATACTGATAAATTAAAAATAGGTGGTTTTATAGAAAAAAGTGGTTACTTCATTGATATAGGTATACCAGAAGACTATAAAAAAGCACTAAATGATTTTAAGGATATCTTTTGATAATATCACGAACACCACATAGAATATCATTTTTTGGCGGAGGAACTGATTACCCAGAATACTATTTAAATCATGGGGGAAAAGTACTTGGTGCAACAATCAATAAATATTCTTATCTAAATGTTCGACAATTACCTCCTTTTTTTGATCATAAACATAGAATAGTTTATTCAAAACAAGAAAATGTAAATAATTTAGATGAAATCATTCATCCCTCAGTTCGAGAAACTCTAAAATATATGCAAGTAAAAGATGGTATCTCGATACATCATGATGGAGATATTCCAGCAAGAAGTGGAATGGGAAGTAGCTCTGCTTTTACAGTAGGACTTGTTAATAGTATTAATGCCTTAAAGGGTAAGATGACATCTAAAGCTCAATTAACCCAAGAAGCTATTTTTATAGAACAAAAACTTATCAAAGAAAATGTAGGTTCCCAAGATCAAGCATTTGCAGCATATGGAGGATTAAATGTAATCAACTTTATACAAAATGGTGAGATTAGCGTAAATCCAATTATAATGACTCAAGAGAGACTTATTACATTTCAAGATAATATTATGCTTTTTTTTAGTGGACTCTCACGAACTGCATCCGATGTAGTTGATGAACAGATGAAAAAAACCTCTGTAAATATTCCAAATTTAAATAAGATGAAGGATTTAGTTGACGAAGCACATAACATCCTAATCTCTAATAGAAGTTTAAATGAATTTGGTGAACTTCTTAATAATACATGGGAATTAAAAAAATCATTGTCAAGTAAAGTTACAAATCAAGAAATAGATGAGATGTACAATAAAGCACTAAAAGCTGGTGCTTTAGGGGGGAAACTTTTAGGCGCAGGTGGTGGTGGTTTTATGGCTTTTTATGTAGAAAAAAACAATCAAGAAAAAGTCAAAAAAGCTTTAAAAAACTATCTTCATATCCCTTTTAATTTTGATTTTGATGGATCAAAGATAGTAGTATATGAACCAAACTATAAGGAAAAATAAAATATGAATTATGAATTAGCTTATTCAACATTTGATCAAGCAGAAAAAGATGCAATGTATGAAGTAATTGAAAGTGATTTTTTTACTATGGGTAAAAATGTAAAGCAATTTGAAGAAGAATTTTCAAACTTTTTTGGTAAAAAATACGGCGTGATGGTAAATTCTGGTAGTTCTGCAAACCTAGTAGGAGTAGCCGCATTATTTCATACAAAAGAAAATACTTTACAAAAGGGTGACGAAGTAATTGTACCTTGTGTATCTTGGGCAACGACATACTACCCACTTCAACAGTATGGATTAAAATTAAAATTTGTAGATATTGAATTAGAAACACTTAATTATGATATAGCTGAGTTAAAAAAAGCCGTTACCTCAAAGACTAAAATGATAGTAACTGTTTCTGTACTTGGTAATCCAAATTATTATGACGAGATAGAAAAACTCTGTGATGAGAATAATATCATTCTTTTTGATGATAATTGTGAATCAATGGGTGCAAAATATAAAGGAAAGTACACAGGAACATCCGGACTAATAAATACTTATTCTACATTTTTTTCACATCACATTTCAACAATGGAAGGGGGATTAATACTTACTGATGATTTTGAAATTTATTCATTATGTAAATCACTTAGAAATCATGGTTGGACAAGGGACCAAGATGATAATAGTCCAATTTATGAGAAAAAAGAGGATGACTTTTTCGAAGCTTACAGATTTATACTTCCTGGATACAATGTAAGACCAGGTGAACTTCAAGGAGCTTTAGGCTTACAACAAATCAAAAAACTACCTAATATGCTAGTACAAAGAAGAAAAAATGCAGCATATTTTGAAAGTAAATTTAAAAATGACGCTAGATTTATTATTCAAAAAGATACAGGTGAAAGTTCTTGGTTTAGTTTTGCAATGATAATTCATCCTGATAGTAATTTAGATAGAGAAATTGTATTTAAAGCACTTCAAGATGCAAAAATTGGTTATAGAATAATCACAGGTGGAAATTTTTTAGAACATGATGTTATTAAGTATTTTGATTACGAAGTTACTAAATCAACAAATGCGAGTTATGCACATAATAATGGGTTTTTTGTTGGTAATTCACCACATGATTTAACAAAAGAGATAGATATCTTATATACAACATTAAAGGGATTATAAAATGAGTTTAAATATATTAGTTACCGGTGGAGCAGGATACTTAGGTTCGATAATGGTACCTGAGTTATTAAGATTAGGTCATAAAGTTACCGTTGCGGATACGTTTATGTTTGGACAAACTTCTCTTTCAGAAGTTTGTTTTATGGATAACTTTACAATTGTAAAAGGTGACATCAGAAATAAAGAACTACTAAAAGAATTAGTAAAAGACAAAGATGTAATTATCCCTTTAGCCGCACTTGTGGGAGCTCCTTTATGTAATAGAGATGAGATAGGAACATTAACAATTAATAGAGATGCGATACAAACACTATCGGACCTTTTATCAAAAGAGCAAAGAGTTCTTATGCCTATTACAAATAGTGGATATGGCGTGGGGCAAGATGGTATATACTGTACAGAAGAAACTCCGTTAAATCCTATTTCAACATATGGAAAAACAAAAGTTGAAGCAGAAGCGATAATATTACAAAGAGAAAACTCAATTAGTTTTAGACTTGCAACTGTTTTTGGTATGAGTCCAAGAATGAGACTTGATTTACTTGTAAATGATTTTACATATAGAGCTGTTAATGATGGTTTTATTGTAATTTTCGAAGGCCATTTTAAAAGAAATTATGTTCATGTAAGAGATGTAGCAAGAGCATTTATTCATGGTATAGAAAACTTCGATAAGATGAAAGGTGAAGCATATAATGTTGGGTTATCTGATGCTAACCTTTCAAAAATTGAACTTTGTGAAAGAATTAAACAACAAGTGCCAAACTTCACTATTATGGAAGCTGAAATTGGGAAAGACCCAGATCAAAGAAACTACATAGTATCAAATGATAAAATAGAAGCAACTGGATTTAAAACTCAATTTAGTCTTGATATGGGGATCAAAGAGTTAATTAAAGGTTATAAGATTATTAATAACAGCAAGTTTGCTAATGTTTAATAAAAATTCGAAAATATATGTTGCTGGGCATACTGGTCTTTTAGGTAGTGCTATTGTAAAAGTACTACAACAAGAAAAATATGAAAATATTATTACAAAAACACATATAGAACTAGAATTAACCAATAAAAATGAAGTTGAATCTTTTTTTGAAGAAAATGAGATAGATTATATTTTTTTATCTGCAGGAAAGGTAGGTGGAATTATTGGCAATAAAACAAATCCTGCATCATATTTACACGAAAACTTATTAATTCAAGACAATATCTTTGAGATGGCAAATAAATACAGTGTAAAAAATGTCATATTTTATGGTTCGTCATGCACTTATCCAAAAGTTTGTAAACAGCCAATGAAAGAGGAGTACTGGTTAACAGGGGCAATTGAGGAAACGAGCATGGGATATGCAGCTGCAAAAATTGCTGGAATTATAGGTTGTAAATCTTACAATACTCAATATAAAACAAACAAATTTATATGTGTTGTTCCAAACTCAATTTATGGAGCAAATGATAATTTTGATTTAGAAAACTCTCATGTGTTTTCAGCTTTAATAAGAAAAATTGATACAGCAAAACAAACGAATCAAGAGAGTATAACATTATGGGGAAGTGGTAATCCAAGAAGAGAATTTATTTACAGTGAAGATGTTGCTAATGCTTCAATTTTCCTATTACAAAACGCTGATAAATTAGAAAATACACATTATAACTTAGGTTCTGGTACCGATTATTCTATTAAAGAACTCGCAGTTGCTATTTCAAAAGTGGTTGGGTATACAGGGGAAATTAAATGGGATACTACAAAACCTGATGGTACTATGAAAAAACTATTAGATAGTAGTAAATTTTTAGCCTTAGGATGGAAGCCACAAGTAAAGTTTGAAGAGGGACTAGAAACTACATACAAATGGTATAAGGAAAATTATGAGTGATATAAAACTATTAAAAACAAAAGCAAAATTTATTAGATGTGAAACATTACGTATTCATAAACTAGCACCAGAAACTAGAGTTGCTTCATCACTGTCACCCATAGAGATTTTTGTTTCTTTATATTATGGTGATATACTAAATTTTAATTCTAAAGATCCTCGAGACGAAAATAGAGATAGATTTATTATATCTAAAGGTCATGGTTCTATTTCCATGTATCCATTACTTGCTGATGTAGGTTTTTATGATAAAAAAGAGCTAAGTAATGTATGTTCAAATGGTTCTTTTTTAGGTGGGATTCCTGACCCTATAATTCCTGGATATGAAACAGTAAATGGTTCATTGGGTCATGGATTAGGTGTAGGAAGTGGAATTGCTATTGCACTTAAAACTAAACAAAAAAAACAAAATGTTGTAGTACTAACAGGTGATGGAGAACTTAATGAAGGCTCAAACTGGGAAGCTATTATGTTTGCACCTCAACACAACCTTGATAATTTAACATTAATTGTTGATTATAATAAAGTATCAATGCTTGATTTTAGTAAAAATATTATAAATATGAATTCATTAAATGATAAATTCAAAGCATTTAACTGGAAAGTTTATGAAGTAAACGATGGACATGATGTTGAGGAACTATCTTCTACATTAAAAAAAGCTATTAACAATAGAGATAGTCAACCTAAAGTAGTAATAGTAAATACGATTAAAGGAAAAGGAGTGCCATTTTTAGAAACACACTCCTTGAGTCATATATTGTCTGTTAAACCCGAAGATATAGATTCACTAATAAAGGAGATTCAGAATGCAGATTAAAGCAATGAGAGATGTCTTTTTACAATCTTTATATGAAAAGATGGAAAATAATGAGAAAATATTTTTTGTAACTGCAGATTTTGGTTCCCCAATATTGGATAAAATAAGAGATGAGTATCCAGATAGGTTTATAAATGTTGGAATTGCCGAGCAAAACCTTGTAAATGTTGCAACAGGATTAGCACTTGAAGGTTTTACTGTTTACGCATACGCTATTGCTCCTTTTATTACTATGCGTTGTTTTGAACAAATAAGAGTAAATGTATCAGTACTCTCTCATGTAAGGCCTATGAATATAAACTTTATAGGTGTTGGAGCTGGAGTAAGTTATGCTATGAGTGGACCAACGCATCATTGTTTAGAGGATTTGTCTATTATGAAAACCCTTCCTAATATGGAAGTATTTTCTCCAAGTGATTATAAAATATCGGAAGCTTATGTTGAAAGAACATTGTCAATAAAAAAACCTAAATATATCCGATTTGATGCTAAACCTATGATTGCTTTAGAAGATGAAATTAAAAATTTTAATGATGGATTTAGAGTTTTACAAAAAGGTAAACAACTAGCACTAATCTCTACTGGATATATGAGTCAAAAAGCTATAGATATAGTGAAAAAATTTGATATAACCTTAATAGATATTTACCTATTAAATAATTACAATAAAGAAACACTAGAAAAAGAACTTACCAATATCAATACTATTATCACCCTTGAAGAAGGTTTTAAAGGCTGTGGTGGTTTAGATGCAGAGATAAACTTTAATTTTAAAAATAAAAAAATTGTTAATCTTGGATTTGAAAAGAAGTATACTTTTGAAATAGGAAGCCGTGAGTTTGTTCATGAAGAGAATGATCTGGGTATTGATAATATTTCAAATATAATAAGCATGCTTCTAGAGTAAATACAATGATTCAAAATTCTAGTTATTTTACAGATAAAACAATTGTTATTACTGGTGCTGGTACAGGGTATGGTAGAGCACTTGCGATAACTGTGTTATCTTATGGTGCTAATGTGATTCTACTAGGAAGAAGAAAAGAAAAGCTACAAGAGACCATTAGATTATCAAATAACCAGAATAAAGCACTACCTCTAGAATGCGATATTTCAAGTATTGATAATATACAAAATATTAAACAGAAGATTTCAAATATATATAACTCTATTGATATATTGATAAACTGTGCTGCTATTGCTCCAGATAATGATGCATCATTAAGTGTTATTTCAGAACAAAGATGGGATAAAATGATGAATATTAATCTAAAAGCACAATGGTTGATTTCAAAAGAACTATTTAGTATTATGAATAATAATATTGTAAGAATTCTTTTTTTTACTTCAGGTGCAGGATGGAATGATGCTAATGGAGTTGGTCTATATAATATTTCCAAAGCAGCATTAAATTCTTTAACTATATCTATGGCAAAAGAATATGAAATCAATAATCCAGATAAAATTATATCAATAAATGCTATCAATCCAGAAAGTGCTAAAACTGAAATGAATACAGAATCAAATATCTCTGCTTTTGAGATTTGTGATATGGTATTTAAAATTTTATCTACAAAAGAAAATATTCCAAATGGTAAGTTCTTTCGTAGAAATGGGAAATATGTAAGTTTTTGTAATACTCTTGAGTATGAACATGAATTGAAATAAAAGGATTAAAATGATTTGCATACAACAAACTATAAGATTTAAAAAAAGGTATCGCTATGAAAACAATTGATATACTATTTATAAATCCAGGTGATAGAAAAGCAGTATTCCAAGATCTTGGAAAAGATTTAACCGCTATTGAACCACCATTTCAAATTGCATCATATGCGTCATACCTTAGAAATGAAGGTTTTAATGTAGCCATACTCGATTCGAATGCTGAAAACATATCTCCAGAAGAGACAGCTTTAAAGGTAAAAGAATTAAATCCTCTTTTAGTTGCACTTATAGTATATGGAAACCAACCTTCTGCAAGTACTCAAAATATGACTATAACAGGTAAAATTGGTTCCGCAATAAAAAATATCACTAATATTAAAATTGTAATGGGTGGATTACATCCTTCTGCCCTTCCCTTAAGAACATTAAAAGAAGAAGATGTTGACTTTGTAATAGAAGGGGAAGAGCAAATCCCTTTAAAAGAGTTATTAGATTCTCTAAAAACTAATAAAGACTTATCCAAAGTAAGTGGTCTTTGGTATAAGAATGAAAATAAAATACAAAACAATCCAAAACCAACTTTAATAAAAAACTTAGATAAATACTTACCCATAGCTGCTTGGGATTTATTGCCTATGGAAAAATATAGAGCACATAATTGGCATTGTTTTGATGATATAGAAAATAGAATGCCTTATGGTGCTATATACACTAGCTTGGGTTGCCCTTACAAATGTACTTTTTGTTGTATTAATGCTCCATTTGGAGGATCTAGTATAAGATATAGAAGTCCAGAACTTGTAGTAGAGGAGATTGAACTTTTAAATAAAAAATATGGAATCAAAAATATTAAAATAATTGATGAGATGTTTGTCCTTGATGAGAGACACTATATGAAAATAGTAGATTTACTGATAGAAAAAGATTTAGAACTCAATATTTGGGCTTATGCAAGAGTTGATACGGTACATGAAAAAACCCTATCTAAAATGAAACAAGCAGGATTTAATTGGTTAGCATTGGGTATAGAATCAGCAAATGCAGAAGTACGAGATGGTGCATCTAAAAAAATGAGAGTAAAAGATATACAAAGTATCGTAACAAAAATTCAAGATGAGGGTATACGAGTTATAGGAAACTATATTTTTGGATTACCAGATGATACACTTGAGTCAATGCAAGATACTTTAGATATGGCAAAAGAACTAAACTGTGAATTTGCAAATTTTTATTGTGCTATGGCATATCCTGGATCACAACTTTACAATATTGCGTTAGAGCAGGGGTGGGAACTTCCAAAAGAATGGACTGGATACTCACAACACTCATATAATATTCAACCATTACCTTCTAAAACTGTGAGTGCAAAAGAGATTGTAAAATTTAGAGATAATGCTTTTCATGAGTATAATGAAAATAATATATATTTAAATATGTTAGAAACCAAGTTTTGTAAAGAAGTTCGTGAACACATGGAAACCATTACCAAAACTCGATTAAAAAGAAAGATTATAGGAGATTAATAATGAATGATATTGCTATTTATGGGGCTGGTTCATATGGTAAACTATTTTTTAAAGCATTAAATGAAAAAGTTACTTTTTTCATAGATGATTTTGCAACAAATAAAGTACTATGCGATATACCGATAAAAAAACTTAGTGAAATTTCAAAAGATACTAAAATATATATATCAATTCTACAACACTCAAAAGAGATAGAACAAATCCTTATAAAGGATGGATATACAAATATAATAAACTTTACAGACTCTATATTTCAAATGCCAGATATTCTCAAAGAGATCTCCAAAACAAACTATTTATGGTTAGTTAGTGATCATAAAAGAATGATTAATAATAAAAAAATAAAAGAGGTTCATACCCTTTTATACGATAAAAGAAGTAAAGAAATTTTAACACAAATAACGAATTTAAGAAAAACACTTGATACGAAATATTACATAAAACCTTCAGGGATAGAATACTTTCCTGAAGATGTTCCAATTTTAAATAATATTAAAAATGTTAATTTTATTGACTGTGGTGCTTATACTGGTGATACAATAGAGGAGTTAACTAAAAAAGATAAACAGATTGGATATACACTATCTTTTGAACCAGACCAAAAAAATTTATTAAGATTAAATCAACAACTAGCCACTTTAAAAAACAAGTTCCCAACAACTAATTTTATGGTTTATCCAGCAGGTGTATATTCAAAAAATGATATATTAAAGTTTTCTAATAATGGAATAGATTCTAGTGCAAGTTTAGATAGTTCTTCCTCTTTAGAGGTACCTGTTGTATCTTTAGATAATGTAATATTACATAGTAACCCAAACTTCATAAAAATGGATATAGAAGGTGCTGAAAAAGAAGCACTTCTTGGTGCTACTAAAACTATTAAAAAATATAAACCAAATTTAGCAATTTGTTTATATCATAAACCAGAAGATCTTTGGGAATTGCCATTATTAATTAATAAAATTGAACCATCTTATGAGATGTATATTAGAGTACATGAAGATATGTGTTTAAGTACTGTACTATATTGTATTACAAAGGATGAAAAATGTATAAATTAGCATTTATAGGTGGTAGTATTGACTCTATAGCAGGTTATCCACATTTAATAGCATCTCAAATGGATAAAAACTTTGAAGTGCTTGCAGGTTCATTTAGTACTCAGAAAGAAAGAAATTATAGAACAGCACAACAATGGAAAATACCTAAAATGTATGATGATTGGAAAGAGATGATTCTGAAAGAAAAACATAATGTTGATGCCGTTGTGATACTAGCCCCTACTCCATTACATTGTGAAATTATCATTGAATTATTAAAGATAAATATTCCTATCATCTGTGAAAAACCTTTAGTCTCATCAAAAGAAGAGATTGAACAAATTAATAAAGTATATGATGAAAATAAACACTTTTTAATCATTACTAACAATTATAGTGGTTACCCGATGGTGAGAGAATTACATGAAAAAATCAAAAATGATGAGCTAGGAAAAATTCTAAATATTCGGTTAAAGATGCCTCAAGAAAGTTTTCTAAGACCACCAAAAAGTGTAAAATATCCACAAAAGTGGCGACTTGAGGATAGTTTTATTCCTATGATTAGTTTGGACTTAGGTGCACATCTCCACCATTTAGCCTATTTTTTATTACAAGAAGAACCAAACAAAGTATTTGCAAACTATGACAGGTTTTCTAAGTATAATATTGTTGATGATGTAAATATGTTATTAGAATATCAAAGTGGTATAAAAGGGAATATGTGGCTTAGTAAAACTGCTTTAGGTAATAGAAATGGACTACATATTGAGATATATGGAGAGAAAGCCAGTGCTTCTTGGCACCAAGAAGACCCCGAGAAATTAGAATTTTCATACAACACGGGTAAAAAGGTTATCATTGATAGAGGAAGTGATAATGAGATGCTACCAAATAGTTTATATAATAGAATGACTCCAGGTCATCCATCTGGATTTATTGAAGCTTTTGCGAACTTATATAACGATATTGCACATTCACTAGATGCATTTTACAATAAGGAAAAAAATACTCAGAAATATGTCTATGGCTTAGAACATGCCTCAAATGGTATACATTTATTACATACAGCAAGTATCTCTAATGATGAAAAATGCTGGATTTCTTTATAGAATTCCAGAGATAACTCATCAATTTATATAATCGAATCTTTAATGTCTTTAAAGACTTCTATAACACCTTTTGTCCATTGGTTTCTTAAAAGCTCTAAGTTTTCTCTTGTATAGAAATTTTTTTGTTTTAAATTAAGTGCAAAGTTGATGTAGCTATCTACTAAATTTGTATAATCCAAGAATATATTTCCAAATATATCAATAGATAAATCTTTAGTTTTTTCTAATATCCAAATCATCATATCTATTTTTTTTGCTAAAAAGTCATCTCTTGAAATTATTTTTATTTTTTGAAATTTTCTAACACGTTGTATTATTTCATTGAGAATTTTAATATCATTCTTGTAACACTCTTCCTCAAGAACTTTTGATACGCTATCAAATAATTTTTTTATATCATCATCTACTTTTATATTATCTTTACATATTTGAGTAAATGCTTCTTTTTTCATTGGTGTTAGGCCTTCTATATAAGCACCATCTGAAAGGTTAAAAACATTATAATCGAAATGCTTCATATTGTCTATTAATACTTCATAACTATATTTAAATGGTAGCAAAGAACGATTTGTTTTAACAGTATCACGTAAGTTCCCTTTTACTTCAACAACATCTTCACGTGATATAAGATTTTCACTCCTTTGACTTGCATCTAATTCTTCAGTTTGAGTATGTGAACTATCACTACTATATCTAGCTCCTGTCTCTTGATTAAAAGCTGCATCATTACCTATAGTATATAAATTCGTTGCACCTAAATAAAGCATAGCATAAAAAGAGAATGTCCCTACATTTGGTACACTTCCAAGACTTCCTATCTCTTTATTAATAGCAGCAAACTGACTAAAATAATAATTTAAATTTCGTTTACGTAATAATTCCATCACATCTGGATGTTGTTGAGATAAAAGTATTATTACACTATCTTTTAAATATGAAGGATTCTCAGTTGATAAATATTTTGCACATAAATGCGATGGGTCTATAGAAAACACAATATCTGGTATAATATTATGTTTTTCTAGTTTTCTAACAATTACATCTACACTTACTATAACAAATTTGTCTTGATACTTTTTGATTAACTCAATATAGCCATCTAACGATGGTCCAGCACTTATAAGAAGTACTTGTTTTTTTTCAAAAAGTTTTTTCTCTAATATAGTATTTGCTATTAAAAATCTATCTTTGTCTCGTATAAAACCTACTGTTCTTTTTACATTTTTTATTACTGAACTATAAGGGAATGCTCCAGCATAATGATGATCACAATATTCTATTATTTCATTTTTTATATAATCCAAACCTTTTAATAGAATATAATGTTTAATATTATAATTCATATATTTATGATAGTTATAAAAGTTTGTTATTTTTTTTTCTCTTGCCATAACTTCATCACCAATACTAAGAAATAAATTTCTACCATCTTTATGAAATACACTATAATCTGTAGTAAACAATGATAATCTAAAGATTTCTAATTCTGGTTCTATGATCAACGTGGTGTATGATTGAATTTTTCTATCAATCTCTTGAATATGGTATCCTAGCCCTACCCCTATATAAATAAACTTCATAATCTTTTGAAACTCTACATTATCAAGGTCTACTTTGTTATTTATAAAATCAACAACAGGTAGTACTTCCTTTAGCCCATAAGGCATTGCAAGTTTTTGTGATGAACCTTGTTTTCGAAGTAAATCAAATGAACTATTATTAGTACAATCTACATTTAATGCCCTTTGTTCAGCATCTATGTAACTATTTACAGCATAATAATATCCATCATTTTTAAGATTTTTTATATCAAAATAACTGTCTTTCATTTCTAATATGTATTGTTCTTCATATTCTTCTGACGCTATCTTTATAGAAAGTTCTTCAACTTCTTGAAATATATCAAAAAAATTTTCTTTTAAAAATAATAAATTTTTCTGATATAGTTCAACTACCATACTCTCTATTTGACTTAACTCTTCTTGACTCATCTTCATATTTTATCCCTGCTGTATCTTAATTCATGATACCTAATACTTTATAAAAAAACCTAAGTTTTAAACTTAGGTTTTAAATCTATAACTATATACTAATTATTGTAATAGTCTCATTACATTTTGACTTGCTGCATTTGCTTGACTTATTGCATAAGTTCCAGCTTGCGATATTATATTTTGTTTATTAAAGTTTGCAGATTCTGCTGCATAATCAACATCT
>Ga0193960_1000221_pt1 | contig 24279 bp, 29 predicted proteins | sample FB_3_MG_FD_140338 | JGI IMG/M metagenome (GOLD analysis project Ga0193960, IMG submission 140338) | Microbial mat bacterial communities from the Broadkill River, Lewes, Delaware, United States - FB_3_MG | ecosystem: Environmental > Aquatic > Freshwater > River > Microbial mats | place: USA... | reverse complement strand
ATATTTAATCCATTAGGTAGGTTACTATCTGTAAAAGTGGTATTTTCTGTTAATGTTTTTAAAAATATACCGTTAGGTTTAGCCCAATCTATATCATTAGAAATACCCATATCTACACGTGTAGGGTTTGTGGCTCCTGCTTCGACCTCTACCCATCCAGCATCTTTTCTAGCATATTGTTTTCCGTCAATCGGAGCTTCTTCAACTGCTGCTTGTATAATGTCATCTAAAAATGCAATAACACCATTTTTATCTTGTAGGGTAGCCGTTCTCGTAGTTCCACTTGATATTTGGCTTAAATCAAACTCTAATTTTCTTGTTTGGTCTGCTGAATTAAGTATTTTAAATACATTATCTAAAAACTCTGTTCCAGCACCAGCTATTGTAACTCCGTTTATTTTACTAGCAGTACCATTTATCCATGTTTTAGAAGCATCAAAATATCTTGTTGTAGCATCTATAGCTGTAGACACTATTCTAACTGTTTCAGTTGCTAATGTTGGGCGAGAATTAGTGATTGTTCCGTTTACCCCAACATATTCTAAACCAGCAGTTAAACTTGTAGTTGTGTATTGCCCTTTTGCTAGTGCTAGTTTTTCTTCGTCAGCTAAACCATCCTCAATAATTAACCTTAATTCTGTTGTACTTGTTGATTCACTTGTATTATCAGCTTTATAGTACTTACCATCAGTATTTAAATAAACTAAAGTTCCATTTGTTAAGTTTTCACCGTAAGTAATATTATCTAAACCTAAGCTACCATCAACAGTTATATTTATAGTTTCGTTTTCATGTGCCCATAAAATAAATGACATATTCTCAAAATATGATTGAATAAAAGGCATAAAGTTTATATCAACAAAAACACCATCTGTTCTTGTATCTACAGTTTCATTTACAGCATTTCTGAACCTATAGAATCCATCATTAAAATCAATTGCAGGTAACTCCATGTTCGCAAATGTCTCTATGGTTGTTTTACCATTAGCCACTCTAACCGTATAGGCATGACCTGATATTTCAGCATTTGCATTAGTTGTTATAGCTGTTAAATCTAAAGCGTCTATAGTTACCTCTTCCATATCTCCAAATTGATTAAAAGCAACATTATATATGTCAATGTCGCTAATATCTAAATCTGTAGTTGAAATTGTAAAACCGTTTGTAAACCATTCAGTAGATGTATAGCAATTTGAAAAGTCATGTACTATATTACCAAAAGTATCAGTAGTTGAATTGTCAATACTTAAAGAATCTATACTTATAATTTCTTCAAATCCAGGAGTTGAAACACCTGTGTCTCTATCAACTTTAGTACCTGTTATTTTTAAATCACCAACAACATCAGTACCAGCATTAACAACAAACATTAGCTTGCTTCTACCTCCACTAGCCACAATATCATTACCATTACTAAGTGTATCAGCATCGACAACCTTATCTAGTCCACCAAACATATTTCTAAGTGCTCCTTTTTCTATCTTATCAGAAGAAAATGACAATGTTATAGGGTGCTTAACTGTGTTAGAACTGACTCCACCATCTTTCAATTGTTCAATTGTTGTATAAACAGTTTGACCTGTGTCAGCCCTCTCTAAAGGTATTTTATCTTGTGAGTTAACTAAAGATGTTAACGTAGGTAATTGGCTAACTTTCTTTGCTCCATCTTGTATTGCCTTTATAGCAGCCGTGTTATCTATTATTTGTTGTGATTCTTGTGGTGTCGCTCCCATACTATGCTTTTATAAAGTTTGTACCTGTTGTTATTATTTGTGGTGCTTCAAATGTTGCTGAACCACTATCAATTCCTGTTTGCCCTTGTTTAAAGTTAGTGTAACTAATATTTGTTTTAATTAGAGTTGCTGTAACTTCATGTAAATTTGTATTATCTATGTTTTCAGTATCTATATTCCCATCTTTAACATACCCAACTCCATTTACAAAAAGATTTTCACATGATAAAGCTACGACTAATTTTCTCATTAATGAGTTGGATATAACATCAAATTTTATTTCATTTTTCTCATATACTGAGGATTCAACTACAACAGAGTTATCGTCTGTAATGCTTATCTCGTTGTCATCTTGTTGTTTTGGAACAAATCTAATATAAGGAACTCTTATAAAATTAACTATTCCATATTTATAAAATATATCCCTATTATTGTTGTTTGAATAACTTATAGCTAAGGTATTCTTATGCTCTGTGGCTAAACTTATTCTTTCACTATTATGTATTTCAATACCGTTTATTGAGTCTGTAGCTGTTATTACTACATTGTATTTACCAATAGTGAATAAACTCCAATCAATACCAAATTCATAAACCTCATAATCTAAAATATCATATATAGATTGAACTTTAGTATCTGTAACTAATCCATTATAAGAGTAATCAACAACTATAATTCTTTTATTAATTGAATCATCTGTTAAAATATCTTTTATTTGGAAAGTTCCTAAAGTATTAATTGTTATAAATTGACCTATTATAGCAAACTCTGGCAAATTACCATTTAATGTGTATGTTCCTATAATAGAACCAAATTCATCATACTTATTTCCACTTTCAAAGTAAACACCTAGCTTTCCATCTCTATATTTGTAATATTTAGCATCTAAACTTTGAAATCTATTTAAGTTTAGTGATTTTTTAACAACCGATAGAACTGTATCATTACCATCAGAATCCCTTAAAACTGCTGAATTAGTTTCGTAGTTACTTTTAAACTGTATAATTGTTGTGTCGCAAGTTTGGAATAAATTATCAGTTCTATATAATTTTTCAGATAACCCTTGGCAATCTAATGTGTTTTCGTCATTCTTAAATATTGTGCATCCATCCCAAACCTCTTTCTTTGAGAAGTTTATTGAGTTAGCTTTAGATATTCTAAAAAAAGGTTCTCTACTTCCTAACTCTGTTACAGTATATTCTTTACTTTTAACACATCCAAATTGATCTCTTACATATAAAAACTTAGTTCCTAAACCTTGACCTGTAAAAATATTAGAATCTTGCCAATTTACATTATCTAAAGAATATTCTAAAACTAAATTATCTACATTTGTAATATTAACAGTTACAGTTGCACCAATTAAAGAATTAACAGCATTAACTACAATATTTCCAGAATCTAATAATCCGAAAAGGAAATCTCCGACATAAACAACTAAATCACTTACATCAACCATTGATATAGTGAAAGGTACTGCTCTAGTAAGCCCAATAGTCTTTAAAACATTTGGAGTATCTACGGTTACTGTTTGACCATTTATTATTAGTGATTTTATAGGTTCAGTTGCAGTTACATCTAATTGATATTTTCCACAAACATCAGTTACACTTGCAGAGGTAATTGCAGAAACTAAACTAAATGTAGATGGTGTAAAATTTTCAATAATAGAAGTTATAGAAGGAAAATTAGTTTGGAAATCTAAAAACTCATACAAATCACTGGTAAATTGTATTGTAACTTCGTTTGCGACTCTACTTACTGTAAAAGCACTAAAACCATTGTAATCAATATTAAAAGCATCTACATATCTTGTCGCAGAATCAGTACCATCCAAACTTATAACTGGTGGTGCTGTGATTTGATAATTTTGGACCCTATTAAGCACAAATGTTTCCAATAATGTCGTTTCAACAGTATCACCTATCAATCTATATTTAAAAGATAGCCAATCTGCAACATCAGCGTCAGCTCCGAAAGTTATTGTTATTTTACTGTTAGCCATTACGTTATAAGGTTTTCGTTACTTAATTGCATTTTCCATTTACCTTCTTTATTCGGTTTTAAGTTAAGCAAATATCCACGCTCTAATATACCATTTTCATTTGTATATTCAAACTTAAAATATATATTTGGCACTTCTTCTTCGCTACCGTTAATAATCATAGTAGTTGTACCGTTAATCCACTCCATTAATTCATCATCAACAGGATGTTCAAACTCGACTATCTCAGGCAAAAACCTTGAACGTTCCAAATCTCTAACTGTTATATCTTCGTTTTCAATATAAGGCTTATCTAAAGCTTTATTCCAATCGTCAGTTGCGTGAGTTTGTAAAGTGCTATTTTTATCTTTACTTATATACTTAATTTTTTTATCTAAATAAACTTCCATTCCACTTCTAAATACCCATGCATGTCGCATTAACATTCTTAAAGGAGTGAAAAATGAACTTCTAAAAGTTTCAGGGGAATTAATACCACTTGCTTGTTCTTTTAGTCTATTTGTTGGTAAAGTCGGATTTGTAACACTTTCTTTTTCTTCATATCCTAAAAAATCAGTTCTTTTTAAATCTTTAAACCAATTATTATCATCATATTTAGTATCCTCTAACGGAAATGTTTTTTGTGGTTTTCTACGAGCTAATTCAGCAGGGTATTCATCAGCCCTAACCTTAGATAATCTTTTGTATTTTTTAGTAGATTTACGAATAGGAGTTACATACTCTGTTCTTGTATTTGGCTCATCTAAACCTATTTCATTTTCATAATCAAAAACCTTATCATATCCAAAAGTCATACCACTAAAAAACAAATCTGTATCTACTGTTCTTTTTTCATTTTTTATTTGGTTCGGTAATTTAACAACTGCTTCATTCTGATAAAAATATTTTAAATCCTCTTCTCTTAACCTTTCCTTATTGTTTACAGTTTCAACACCAATTCCTGTGTTAAATACTGTTCTATTAGATTCTATTTGGTCTTTTAATGATATTTTAAGCGATTTATATTTCTCAGATGACCTATCAAACGCTCTAATCCAATATCCACTCATTAAAGCTATCAAACCGCCTTCACCATCTTCAGTATAACCTAATTCCTTTCTACCAAAATATTTAGAATAATACGCATCTTTTCTACCTGTAATAATATACATTAAACGACTTGATAAGTCATGAGAAAAAATACAATCTAAATTTGGCGATGATTCAAAAAATTCAACTTCAGATATTTTTATATTTGATTTAATGTTGTCATCGAATTTTAAACCATCATAAGAGCCACCAATCCTAAACTCGAAAAGTAACCCTTGAGTTTTAGTTAGTATTTTATTATAAGTACCACTAACATTATATGAATTTGAAGCGAAAGGTTCTGCCCAATCATCAAAAATAATAACCTCTTCTTCTACTGTATCATAACTACTACCGTTCCAATCAAGTAATAGTATTTTTACAGTTAAAAAACGAGCTGCATTTGATATGCTAAAATTTAAACTATAGTTTACATCTATATTTATATCTAACTCTCCTGGGTTTGTTGATCTATCAAAAAATAAGTTACCAGCAGATATTGTAGGATTAGTAGCATCTCCAAATTCAGAAGTTATAACCGAACTATGCCTTGTTTGAGTATCAGATATTAATTTTGTTATTGGTGTTAAATTATGTGTTGATACAATTTCACTACTTGTATTTTCAGTGTCAAAAACACTTTCCCCTATAACATTTAAGCTCCTTCCTTTTATTTCTGTTTTATCTAAAACTATTTCATCTAAAACATCATCATCTATAGATTTAGTAGTCTCTATTTCAAATTCATCTGATTCGTGAGATTTTATTAATTCTGTTAAATTATTTGAAGTAAATTTTATAGTTAATTTTGTTGCTGTTTTAACCATTGTATTAAAATCAGCTTTAGCAGTATATCTTGTCTTAAAAATAACATCATCACCATTATCAACTAAAACATCCTTTGTTAATGTTAAATCTGCATTTATACCACCAACTTTATAAGCTGTATCTATATAATCTTTAGCTTCGTTTATAAACTCTAAATTATTTGTGAAATTAGTAAAAATACCATGATAATCTTTATGTCTGTCAAGTTCTAAATCATCTTCTTTCCATCCAATAGGTTCACTATCTAATATAAAAGAATCTACATTAACTGCTGTTAGTCTAAATCTAACATAATTACTATATGCACTTGATATTTCACTCATTTAAGACCATCTTGATTGTGATTCTTTATATGCTTGATGAACATAATCAAAACCTTTTAAATTAACATTTGTATTTACGTTAGCATTATTAAATCCATTTTTAATAGTTTTTTCTAATCCTGCGTAATTATTATCAAAGATAAGTTTTAATTTATTACTATCTAAATTTTTATTGTCATTTGCTAAAGATGTCATTATAGATGCATTCATTAAAGCATTCATATCTTTATGAATAACATCTCCTTTTTGTAAATCTACAACTGCATTTTTAATTGGAGTAGCAAATATTTGACCATTTCTTTCTACAAATTCTCTATTTCCACCATCATTAATTAATGCTTTACCATCGTAACCCATTGTTCCACCTTCTTTAAATGCTGGTATTGATTGAGCTAATACAATTGAACCAGCTAAAGCACCACTTTGTATTGCTAATGGTATTTGTGACAATGCCAAAGATGCTAATGGAGCTGTTACTGGGTTTGCAGCTAAAATAGATGCTTGTAATTTTATTGCAGCTACTGCTTTTGCGGTATCCATAACTATTTCAGCTAATTGGAACGCTTGTTTAAATAAAAAAGCTTTTTTCTCTTGCTTCTCCTTCTCTTTTTGCAATCTTCTTTCTCTAATCGCTTTTTCCTCTTCTAGTGCTTTTTTCTTTGATTCATCCTCTCCAGCTTTGACTATTTCATTATCGTAAAACTCATTGCTTTTTTCAATTTGAGCATCTATCCTATTAATTCTTATTTCAAATATTGAATTTGTTAACTCTTCAACTAAATCAAAAGATTGCTTTTCTATCTCATTTCTAATTTCTGCATTTTTCTTAGCTAATTTTTCAAGTTCCTTATAAAATAGTTTAAAATCATTTATACCACTATCCAAATAACCTTTTATAGCCTTGCTAACAAAATCTTCAGATAAATCTAATTGTCTAGCTATCTCATTACTAAATTCGTCTAAATTAAAAGAATCTGCTGGTGGTATAAATTTATCTATTGCTAATTCTGGAACATCTTTACTTATACCATTTAAAGCATCTTTTAAATCATTTAATTGTTTTATTTGCCCTTGTAAAAACTCTCTATTTTTAGGGTCTGTTGTTGATTTATTTAATTTTTCATATAAATCTATTAAATCATTTAAATATCCAATTGACCCAAATAAGAATTTAGTTTCCTCTTTATTGTTTTTCTTTTTCTTTTTAGAACTCTCTTTTAATTTAACATCACTAAAATCAACATTTTTAACATATATATCTAATAATTGATTTATTTCATCTTGTATTTCAGCTTGATCTTCTAAAATAGAATTTACTTTAGTTGCTTTTAATGCTTGAGCACCACCTTTAGCTCTATTTCTACTTAGTTTACTTGTAGATTTTACTAATTCGTCATATATTTCTTTTTGCCTTTCAATACTTGTATTCTCCTCACCTGTTATTTCAAATATTTCTTTTCTTGCATTCTCCTCTATCTTTATTTGTTCTGTAAATTTCTCTTGCAACAAACCTAATGCTGCTTGAGCTTTTGCTTTTTGCCCTAGTTTTATTATATAGTTATCAATTGCTGAATTAACAAGATCTATATTATCTTTTTCATCTAATATTTTAGCATTAAAACCAGGATATTCATCATTTAATTCTTGCATCGCTTTAAGTCTATCCTCTTCTGATTTAGTGCTATCTTTAACGACAGAAATTAAAGCTGTAAATTTACCTATTGAATCACCCATTGCTTTATTTATATCTTCCTGAGCATCTGCCAATACATCTAATCCTTTAGCTCCATTAATAGCAGCTTGTGCCATTTTAATTAATTTAGGACCGAAAATTGTCAACAAAACAATACCAACAGAAATTAACGATTGCCAACTGAAAAATGCAGCACCAATTTTTTTAAGGACACTAACTTGTGGTTTTCCTTGTGCAATTAATTCAGCATTTGCTCTTTTTAATTTATTAATTTCATCTACAAAAATTGGGATATTATTTGATATAGCCATAAACCCAGTATTCATTGAGTTTATAAACGCTGGGGATTCACGAGTAATTTGAGCAACTGAAAAACCCAAACTATCAAAACTACTACTTGCTCTCCTAACACCACCAGTTGTCCTAAGCATATCAGCATCAACTTTTTTATAAGCACCACTCAACATAGCTAACTTAGTTGTTAGTGCTTTAAGTTGACCTTGTTCTTTTACACTCAAAGCTATTCCTTGAGCTTGTTTAGCTGATAGGTTTTTATACTGCGTTTCCACTTTCTTTAATTCAGCGTTTAACCTAGTATAAGCATTAGCATTATTTTGATTTGCTTTTGCTAATTTATTTAGAAGTTGCTCACTCCTAACTGTATCTTTTTGTTCTTGTAGCCTTTGCTTTTTTAACCTTTCATTTAATGCTGACTCTTTATTTACTTGTGCTTCTCTTGCTTTTTTAGCTTGTTCTAATTTTCGTACTTCAGCTTCAAGTTTTTTAAGTTCATTAGCTTGTTGCTTCTCTAAATTTATTATATCTTTAGTTGAAACACCTAATTCAGATTGTTTTTTAGCTAAACCATCTAATGCAACGGTTATAGCCTCAATAGATTTTACGGCTTGACTTTCTAAATCTTTATATACAGAAGGAGCACCTTTTTCAACTAAGTCATCCTTTCTAATTTTACCATCAGCCATATCTATTTTGTTTTATTTATTAGTTTATTATTGGTTTTAATTTTCTCTTGTAATTCCTTTCTAAAAAAGATATATTCTATTGTTGTCAATTCATTTGTTTTGAATGAGATCTCTAAACCTATCATTAGTCTTGATAGAATTTTGTAAATACTTACATCTTTTACGTCATCAACTTCTGAATATTTTTTTATCTCATCCCTAATTCCTTCAATTTTATTTTTTAAATTAGATACTTGTTTATATATGGTTTCTAATCCTCTCCAATACTCACCTTTAATTACATATCCATAACGTTTAAGTATTTCAAGCATCTTATCATTACTTCCATATTTAAGAACTTCTAAAGCGGCTATAATTGCGTAATACTTTCCTTGTTGCTTACTTAATTTAACTTTTAAGCTTTGAATTTTTTTATTTTTCTTGTTATCTTCGTGTTTATTATATTCTTCACAAATTTTTCTCCACTTATCCTCTAATTTAAAAGCCCAAACTACAAACCTACTTAGATGTTTATTATTTGGGTAATATTTTAATAATCGCTTAACTTCATTAGTTTCAGCAATCTTAACAAATGTAACTATTGGTAATGTTTCAATCGTATGAATCATATATTTAAAGTTGTTCTTGCGAATTTATGTAAATGTGGTAGTAATCTTGTTTTTATTACTACTTTAAGATTATCAACTTTTAACCCCATAGCCTCACTAGCTCTAATAAAACCTTCTTTTTCTCCACTCATTCCAGTTGAATCAATAATGGCTTCATCACCGCTAATGGATAAATTTAAACCTTCAAAAAAATCTCCACTCCATTCAAAGTTATATTTATTTTCTACAACTTTATAATCAAAAAGTTCTTGCGTTTTAGGTCTATCTACGTGTCGCCAATGGTTTTCTGTTGAATAAGCGTAATTAGAGAATAAAATACCACTCCTGTCTTCATTATTTTTTAATTGACTTTTATTTAAGTCAATAATTAGCTTTTCAGCATCCTTTAAAGCTTTAAACAACTCACTTGTTATCGCTTTTTCGCTTAGCTTTTCTAGGTTTTTTATTTGCTCTAATAGTGTCGCCATTTAACTTGTCGTAAATCTTTGTTAACTCATCTTCACTCCCGAATCTTGAGTAAGCTTGCAAAAACAAAGATAAGGACTTCGGTTTGAAGTCCTTATTAAACCTTAGTTTTGCTTTACCTATCGTAAACTCCATTATACCGCAAATGGTATTAATACAGATTGATAATTGTCAGTTCCAATAGTAACAACATCTTTTAACCCAATAGTACCTGTAGTTGCATCATCAGTTGCCACAATAGCATAAGTTCCACTTGGAGACTCTACAGCAGTATCAACAGTAACCGTTGCGCCACTTTCATCAATCAAATTAAAGTCGGCTGGCAATAATCCAGCTAAAGGTGTATTAGTTCCTTTAACAGATACTTTAATGTTTACAGTTAATGTACCTGTAACTTGAGTAGAAGAAACCTCAACTACATCAGCTTGGAAAACACCTTCTAAATCCTTCATATCGAAATCAGGTTGAATAACACCATACTCCATATCCCAATCATTAACATCAGCTTGCTCAATTATAACAGGTGTATGTAATGCATCAGTAAAAGTTTGTGTTGTCTGTGCGTTTACATAGAAACGAGATGCTTTAAGCCCCTCATAAGAATCTACTCCTTTTGTATGACATCTTAAATACCCTTGCTCTGTGTAATACCAAATATTCCAACCTCTATTAGCGTATGACTTCATACCACTATGCGTAACAATATTCTCAATAAATTGATACATTGTTTTTCGTACTTCATCTTTAATTAAATAAGATGAACCATCTCCAGCTTCAAAATATGTAGCTTCAACATTTTGTGGTTCAACCTCTCTTACTAATGGGAATATAAAGGCTTCTTTTGATTTAATTTTAGCATCCCAAAATGCTTTTGTTTTTAATTCTGCTGCTGTCCCTGTAAGTGTATCTTCTGATAAGATAAACATTACATCTGGTCCTAATAGTTTAGGACAATTTCCTACACCTGTTCCTAACAAGTTAGAGTCCTCAACACATAATTCACTGTAATTACTCATTTTTTATGTTTTTAATAATTATTAATTGTTGCTGTTATTTTTAATACGAAATATGGATATAAGAATTTTAGTTGGCTTATATCAAATCCATCTAAAGCATCTTTTCCTTTTACTGCTGATTTAATTCTGCAAAATCCATTTAAATATTGCTTAATATCTTCTTTAATTTCTTCATCAGCGTAATGCGATACATCTTCTCTAATTTTCCTTAAATCGTCAACTATTAAAATTAAATCAATATCAGTAGTTGATAAGCAAGAATTAGATAGTAATTCAGATTCTACATTTTCTACAAAAAAGAAATGGCTACCACCAATTCTATCATCTGTTAAAACCTCATCGTAGTCTATATTTCCTTTAAACACTAATGGTCTAATACTTCCGTTTTCATCATCAATATAAGCCCTACCATATCCTTCAATATTACCAGACCAAGATGAAGTTAGTTTATTATACAAATATTCTTGAATCCTCTGTATTTTTTTATCTATTCCTACTGGGTCTGTTTTTAAATACAACATTATGTTAAAGTATTAACTCTTATACTATCGTTAAAGTAACCTGTTTTAATCTTATGAATTTCTTTTGAAATTTGATTAATTTCTCCAATCAATAAAGAACGCAAACCTGTTAATTTTATAGGAGTATCACCATCAGTACCTTCAATTTCGGCTAACATTTTCGTAGATTGCTTTTCAGCATCTCTCTGATTTTGATTAGTTCTCAATGAGTTTAATTGCTCCCTAATAATAGATATTGAAAAATCTAACTCAATAGCCCTTGCAAAAAGCATCTCATTTTGAATAATTAAATCTGTATAATCTTCATAAACTGTAATATCTGGATTTATCCCAATATTTTCGCTTAAACCATCCTCAATAGTTAAATCAAATAATGTTTCTGTTAAATGGTCTTTTACTTGAATTTTCTCAATTCTTAAATGAGAAATATCAGTCATTACATCAGCATTATTGTAATCTCTTTTAAATGGTATTGGTGTTATTCCAGTTTTAATATATCCTAAATAATAATCTCCTTTATATGTAATATCAGAGTTGTCAACTTTCCAATCTAAAACTGCTTCTTGTGTTTTTGCAGTTATTGTAATATCTTGTTCAAATACAGGTTGTTGCTTTGATGTATTAAAGAGCATTAACTTAAAGTCGCCCAACGTATCGAAGTCTAACAACACACGCTTAATCTCAAATGCAATATTCCTATCTTGTGAAACTTCTATTTTATAACCTACAAAACCATCAACTAAAGTTTCTTGATTTACTTTATTGTGTGCATTTATGTAAAGTAGATTTCTATCCAAATAATCAAAACGATTAAATACTCTATGACAAATATTAACGATACTAGATTGTTGTAATCTTTTTAAGTATTCATTAAATTCTAAATCAGAAATATCTTTGTAATCTTGTGAATCTTTTATGTATTCTAGCTTTACATAAGCATTGTCAGTCACATAATAGCCACTTCGACTTGTTTTGTTATCTGTATCTAATATAGCGTAGTCAGGGTTAAAAGAATCTCTTAACCCGACTAAACCATAAAGTTTTGTTGATATTTTATCTACTTGAAACATCTATACTAATGCAAATGCTTGGAATACTGTTTCGTTTGCTGTTGACAGTGGAGCATCCTCGAATGCTTGGTCAATACTAATTTCAAATTGGGTTACAACATCTTGCGTATAACCATTATTAGCACTATCATCAGCCCTTGTTTCATAAGAGTGAACTGCGTAACTAAATCCATCAATAGGATTCATTAAAGTAGCGTAATCATTCTCTTTAGTTGAAACACCTCTACGGTTTTGAACAGGAATCCAAGGTAAAACACCAAATGTTCCCATTTCTGCTACAATCCAAAAACCTTTACTATAAGCACTGACTAAACCAGCACCTAAAGCACCTAATTCAACAGAATGGATAAATGTAACTCCATTAAATTGGAAAGATAAGTTGGTTGCATTTTGAGCACCTTGAGCAGCATCTTTTTCAAACTTATTAAAAGAAATAGTATCACAGAAAACAGCTAAGTTAGTTCCACTATACTTATTAGCGTGCATTACAGATTTTGTAATTTGAATTGCTCTATCTCCGTGAGTAGACTCTGTAATTTCCCAAGCGAAATCAACACCATCAAAAGCACCTTCTGCTGTTGCAATATTAACTTGTGAACGGTTATTAAAAATGTAATTAGTAGCGACAGTTTCTAATCCTTCTGCAAAGTTAGATACAACTTCTTGTACTTCGTGAGCCATTTGCTCTTCTGCATTGTATAAAGAAGTATCTGATTGTTTTAAAGACATGTTAAACTTATCTCCATAAGTAGTCCAAGAAGGAGTAAGCGTTCCAGTATCAGCTTTCACACCTGTATGATTGTGGATTCTACCACCTGTACCTAATGAGCGATTTGCTCTTAGTTTGTAATTCGTTTCGACTGTACGATCTTCTCTAGTTCGTAACATATCGTAATTTGGGAACATAATTGCTCCAGATAATTTAAAAGCTAAATATGTAACAGGATTCCTGAAACGTAGCTCTTGAGCTTGAAAAGCACCTAATAATTTAGCTTGTGCTTTTACTAAATTGGCTGTTGTTCTATTTGCCATTTGTATATGATTTAAAATTAAACTTTATTTAAAAATACTTATGGCTTACCAGCCTTTGACCTTGCATTTAGCACAATGCGTGTTTGTCTAGATAAGATATCCAAACAAAGTTACAAATAATTATTGATATAACAATACTCTATTGAGAAATAATAAGTAATAGATTTTAATAATATTGCGTAAAATTCATTAAAACGAAATTTTACACGTAGTTAAACAACTATACAAAACATTTGTTAATTACAAAAGAAAAACCCCACTATTTCTAGTAGGGTCAAAATATATATGAAAAACAAACTTAAAATTTCAATGTTCCATCTTTAATAGCTTTAGACATTTCATTATTATATGCCTCACTACCTATATTGACACTTTTTTCTTCCATACGTTTATTAAAAACGTCTAGTGATGATTCTTTACCTCCACTTTTAGAGTCATCACCACCAGCACCACCATCAACTTTTTTAAGATATGGATTTATAAATGTAGTCATAAACTCCTTTGCAGTAAGTAAGTTCATGTTAGCATCGTTTTTTTGAACTTGACCATCTTTTATGATTTCAAAACCATCTTCTCCAACGTTAAAATCATATTTAGATTTAAGAATAGCTAATATATCATCTTTTGGAATTGATGTGTTACCTGGTATTTCTTTTAACAAGGTGTTGTCAATAGTTCTTTGGCTTTCTTTTTGTTTAAAGTTAGATTGTAGGTCGTTATACTTTTCTTCCCATTCGGTAATTAAATTTCCTCTTTTTTCAAAATCTACTTTTAATGTATCGTATTTTTCATTAGGCTCAATCTTAGCATCATTTTCAATCTTTTTGGCATAAGCCTCTAATAATGGTTTAAGAGTTTTCTTACCTTCAAATTCTAATCCTAATTCATTTCTTGCAGTTTTAACAGCTACCTCAACACCTTCTTGACGATATGTTTTTTTAAGGTTTTCTGTTAAAGCATCGTGGTCAGATTTTTTTGATATATATAAACCACTAATATCTATTGAATGATTTTCTTCACTCGTAATTATCTCATTAAATTTACCTTCTTCTAAACCTAATGCTTTTTCTATTTCTTGTATGTTTTCTAAAGCCATCTTATTTAAGTTTTTCGGTTAATTCATCAATACCCCATTTATGAAATGGTTTTTTACCGAACTGCTCTTTATATTCAGCTTTCAATCTAATTAATTCATCAACATCTTCATCTAATTCAATAACTTTACTTGCATTGTCAAGCATATTACTTGCCATTTCAGTAAGTTTATTCTTTTTATCTTCTGCCTCTTTACGCATTTGACGTTTTAACTCACCTTTTTTGTAATATTCCGATGTCTTTTCATCATCTATTTCAAACCATAGACCAGAATTTTTCCAATCATTGTTTTTTTCGTCAGCCCAATCCCTTGTTATAACTGAATTAGACCTTTTTAACACTTTTCCTTCTTTGGTAAATTCCTTACCTCTTTTTAATAACTCGTAGATGTTACACACTACCATTGTTGTACTCATAATAATTGTTTTAAATTAACTTAGCTGACCATCAGCCGATTTTTCTTTAGGCTCAATAACAACTTTCTTGTTCTTATTAAACCACGTATTAAATTCATTCTCTAATGTTTCTTTATCCTTTAAATAATCAGACATCATTAATGTATTCCACCATTTACCAAATAATACTTTTCTTTGCGCCTCTTCTTGACCAAAAATATCAAATACATCTTTTAATACTTGGTGTAAATATGGCTCAATTTCTGATTTCTTAATATTTATTTCTAACTCGATTGGGTTAGTCCTGTAAGTTGCTTGTAGATATTGTTTGAATAACTCGTCTAAAACTACATCGTTCTCTTGTTTACCTTTTGCCTCTTCATAACGAGCTAAAATAGTGTCACTAGGTTCAATTACATAATTTCTACCATATTTTATAACTACCTTGTTTTCTGTTTTTTCATTTCTATCATAAAAGTCTAAAATCCAATTAGACATTTTCCATTCTACAAATTCTGCATAATCAGCATACTTATTAAGCCTATTCTCAATAGGTTGCTTATTGAATATAACTTCAGTAGTTGTTTTACGACCTCCAATAGATTCTTCTAATCCTTGCAAAGTACCCCAAAAAGTTCTAAATGCAACTTTCTCAAATGTATTCAATTCATCATTGTATTGAGTCCATGTGTCTAAATTTGGAGTTATATTACCAGCAATCTCTGGAATTACAGGTGTATCTTGTGTTGGAATTGGTAAAGTAACTATATCTGTAACATCAGATTTTTGCAAGAATCCTCTACCATCACATTTATTACATTCTCCTTTACTCCCTTTTCCAGTACCTTTACAATCATCACATTCTGTAACATATCTCCAATGAATAGGGAAACCTTGTAAGAATTTATAGATAGTTTTAATTGATTGGTCACGAGCATACTCCTTTGACAGTCCTAAAATCGGTGTAATATCAGAAATTCTATAATCCTTACCTACTTTTACTAAATTTGAGTTTATAATTGCAGGAACTTCATCAAAAGGATGCTCAAAAGACATTGATTCTACTAAAATAAATGTTTCCCCCTCTTTTTTAAATGTTCTATCAGCAGAATCATCAACAAATCTAAAATGTTCCTTCTCATCAATCATAGAAGGCTCAAAAAGTAGCCATTCTAATAATTGACCTCTCCTTTCGTAACACCTAATATCATTTATACTTTTATATGTTGGGTAAATTTCAGTTTTAGGGCTAGTTCTATATTCCATAAACATTAATCCATTAGGATCAACGTGTCTAAGCTTAATTCCAACATTCATAACCCAATGTTGTAATGTATTACTGTCTTTTATATTATCAATCTGCTTTAAAAATAATCTTTTTACCTCTTCGTTTTCAATATCATAAACTTTATTACCTCCAGTTGCATAAGAAATATTATCAATAGGTTGAAATAACCTCTCAAAGAAATCTTGAACATCTCTTGAATACTTTTTACGTGCTTTAGCTTTTTTCTCACCCTCAATATGCTCAATCTTAGAAATTAACTCTTCTTTAAACATATCACCCTCAATCAAAGCATATAATTCTTTTGAATCATTCCTTAATTTAGTTATCTCAGGACTTAGATGTTGTTTTTCTTTTATTAATTCAATCGCTTGTTCGTCAGTAAAAGTCATTTTATGAAGTAATTTAATTACAAAGTTAATAAAAAAAATCTATATTCCTATAATGTATGATAAATTTAATTAATTACCAAATTATTTTAGCTACACTTCGCTTGAATAAATCTCTATCAATAGCATAAGAAAGTAAATCTACGTATTCGTCGTGTTTAGCCAATGGGAACTTAGATATTTGTTCTAAAAATGGTTCGTTCCAAATTCCTTGAATTAAGAAAACCTTTCCACTTTCTATATATGTAGATGCTTTACTAGCTCTTTCAATTTTACTCTCCCTTAAAATTTTACCCCTAAGTTCAATTACATTGTAGTTTGTTTGATTTCTTAAAAGTTGAGCCATAGATAAACCACTTGCTTTAGGCTCTATTAGAACGCTATCAACATATACACCTAAACTGTTTATATATTGAGGAATATATTTAAGCAACTCTGGCATTTCCATATACTTAGAAACAGCAGACAAAACATATAGATTTTCATCACTCTTAGCACATATCATTAAACCTGTTGGGTCGTTTGCAGTATTCTTAGTGTAAGCTCCATCTATGTATAGTTGCCAACTATCTATTCTTGGAATTTCAGCTAATAATTTACTTTTAAACCAATGCCTCATCCACATTCCACCATCTCCAGGGGTAGGGCTTTGCATATATTGACCATTAAAAGTGTATGGATCTGCTTGTCTTAAACTGTCCAACTCTTCAAAAGTAAATTTCTCAGGGCAAAGAGGTACGTTGTTTTCATCCAATGCAGGTAAGTTTAAATGCTCCCAATCCTCACCACTACCACCATTCAATAAAAATCCACTTAAATCATCTTCGTGTAATCTTTGTTGAATGACGATGATAGGTGTTTCTCGTGGATTATTTATCCTTGAGCGAACTGTGTTATTGTAACGCATATTTACCTTATTACGCTCTGTGTCAGAAAAAGTATCACTTGGTTTATTAGGGTCATCAATAATAATAGCACCACTAAAACCTTTGAAGTCTTTTGTTTGTCTTGCTACTGTATCTCCAGCACCAAAACCTGTAATCTGACCATTAGTAGAAGTTGCATAACATCCACCACCTTGTTTATTAAACCATTTTTGTTTCGCTTTTGAATCAATACGCAAATCCATTTTCCAAATCTTTTGAAAAGCCTCCGAATTTATGTATTCTTTAGCCATAGCAGAATTGTCAATTGCTAAATCACCAGAATATGATAAATGAATAAACTTTGAACGTTGGTTAAGTGCCAATCCCCAAGCTATAAATAACTTTACAGCCATCTCTGTTTTACCACTACGAGGAAAAATATTAATTATTAAGCGTTTCAAATCGCCTCTAGCAATAGCTTCAAGCTTCTCTGAAATTAATAATAAATGCTTATATGGTAAAAACTTTATATTGTTGTTTTCCTTAAATAAATACATACAAAAAAACATAAAACTATTTTCAGCCCTATGTTTTATAACTCTTAACCTATTCTTTTCTTGCTCAGTTAATCCAGCCATTATATTTTTTGAGGTGGAATTATTCTAAAGAATCTTAAAAACCTTCTCCAACAAGTATCATCTTTTCTTAATGCAATGAATGTTTTCTTTGCAAATTCATCTCCATTTTTAAGTGCATTAGCACGTATTTTAATATCTAAACTTTTTCTTGTTTTAAAACTACTCATAAATTTCTTTTAATATTTTATCTTGCAATTGCCCAATTTCCTTGTCTAATAATTCTAACCTAATCTTAAAACTACCATCCGTTTCAAAACTAAAAGTATTATTCTTAATATTAGACTGTATCAATTTTTGACGTTCTAATATTTTACAATCTAACTTTTCTTGTGAATCCATCTAATTATAATAAACTGTTGCGTTATATCCTAAATATTCTAATATAGCTTTAATATGATCCCCATTGCTATCAACCTTTTCACCATTAATAATCAAACTCGAACCGCGAAACATACAAACACCATCATCGTCATTCTGCTCAAAAGATTCTATAATAATATCTAAATCATCCATAATACTAATTTAAAGTAAATATACAAAAAAAAACCAAACAAGCAAAAACCCTAGCTATTAAAAAACTAGGGCAAAATAAACTAAATGAAAAAATTAAACCAAAATTTAACACTACGAATATACAAAAATATATTTAAACTGCAACATTATTTATAATTTCTCTAATTCTATCTTAACCTCAAACCAAAAACGATACTGCTTTAATATCTCAGTGGTCGCCCTAAGATTGCTTAAAACCCATAAGGTGCTATTTACGTCAATTAAAGCGTTAGCTTTCGATTTATGTTTTTTAACTAAGCTCTCTGCTTGCTCTTTCGGTGTCATATCTATATATTTTCTTTTAATGAACAAAAACCAACCTCACAATATTGGTAACGATAACCAGGTAATTTCGCCCAACGCAAAGCTTTATCATACGTCATCACCTTCTTAAAACATTTATCTCCCTTAGTAACCACTAACTCAATCTCTCTATCTAAAGGAAATGTATTTACCTTTCCTTTACGCTTGTAGGTCATAGACATCAAATATAACCATAATACCAATACCAACAAAATATTAACCTGACTTTCTCGCCACAACCTCAGTATTTTATTCATTGCGAAAGCAATCGGCGACATTTTTCAGCCATTCTCAACGTTTCGCACCACCAAACCATACAAACACACCGCCAAATACACGAAACAACCGTAAAACACACCAAAATCAGCCACATCACGTTATTTGACACCGCCACAACAAGAAAAAGTTTAATTTCATATTTTTGGTAAAAAATTTTGATGGTAGGGAAAGGGCATGGTGTTTCGCCTCGTGGGGGTTAGGGGTGTTTAATAATAGTCTTTTATATATTCAAAATGGGGCTTCACTAATTATACATTGACTCATTCAGAGTTAAGATACGGAACAACAATACTATTTTATCTATGATGTAATATTGATTTGTATATTATTTAGATTGCTTTATTATTTGGCTTAGATTTGCACAACCTTTACATCTTTGATCGTATCGGCTAAACGTTTTAGGACTCCAGACCGAACCACATTAATACTATATATACTTAAATTGTATCGTTTAAGTTAATATAATACCATTATTAGACTATTTCAGCGATATATTTTGTCTCCACCGTGTGCAGATTAGCACATACTAATACTATATTACCCCTATTCAACATCTTCAGCTTCAATGTCAATCGTTTTAACCTCTGGCAATGTTCCATATTCGTTGCTTAAACTTTGCAGGATAGCCTTTGCCTCCTTGCCGTTGATAGGAATAAGCAACCCCGATTGTTGTTGCTCTTCTTTTCTTGCCATGCCTAAGTCTAACGCTACAATGTTGGCATTAAACACCCCAGCAGTCGCACCCTCTAGCTTATTATCGTATATTGTTTGTCTCGCGCGTGTGACGAGTGGAAGTAATTGCTCGTTGTTTTCCCAACTTTTAAACGTTTTTAGAGTTATATCTAGGTAGTTACATAAGCCTTCAAGCAAGTAAGGTCTCTTTATATACTCTATTGTTTCCTTCGTATCTTTGTTGCTTGTTTCAACCTTTCGTTTTTCTATTGGGTTTTCGTCTATTTCTTTATAATATTCTTTTATTTTTTGGGCAAGTTCTTTAGGTTCGTATTTAAAAGGAGGTCCTATCTTGTTAAAGTTTATACTATCTTTTTTTGTTTTCTTTTTATTATTCATTGCTTATGATTTTTTATCTATTGAGCTGCTTATCGTTATTCTTTATAGTTATGCAAGTTAGTATATATTTTATTGATAAGCAAATGTACTGTTCTTTGTATGTGTTATAGTGTTTTCTTATCCTTATTGGGCTGATTTGCATACATTATAGTATTATCTTATCATAGTTATAATACTATCTTATCTAATTACGTTATTTATTAAAATATATTACATTATTGTTGTATATATTAATATATGTATGTATATTTGAATATAGAAATAAGACAAACAATTTAAACTTTATATTATGATAAATTTTATCACATTAGCACTAAGTAACAAACCTAGATTAATTGTATTAACTATATTAGTAGTACTTTGTATTGCTGCTTTAATACATGGTGTTGTTTCTCCTTCTCCTTATATGAATTAATTATTTATCATTGGGCAAAATTTAACTAATCTTAAAAACAAAACAAATCTTTAAAATATATATTATGAAGACATTAACTACAACAACAAAACAAGAATTAGTAAACCATATACTAGACGCTTTAATAGATGGTCGTTTATTAGATCAACACGTATCTGATTTGCATCACGAATTATTTAACACTGATTGTTATATTATTGGTTATCATCAAGCTGAAGAGTGGTTAAAAGCTAATTACGGTATCTTTGCAGCTATTGAAAAGATTAGAGAGTATGAACAAGATAACTTCGGAGAGGTTAATACGGACTTTTCAAGTAGTGAAAAAGTAGTAAATATGTTAGTTTACATATTAGGCGAAGAGTTGTTAAATGAATTTAGTACTATTTCTGATAATTGGGATTGTATTTTAGATGAAGAATTGCAAGAAGAGTTTGAAACAGAATTAAAAGCTTTTTAAATTAATTCTTTGGTTTGAATTAGTAAGAGCACCTGAATATGTGTTTAAACTGTTTTGAACGTTAATTGCAAACTGTAGATAATAGACTTATTACATAACTTGAAGTTAACAAATGAAGTTGAATCCTTTGTACGCTGTTTTACGATGCTACTTTCGAAAAGATACAAAGGAACTAAAAAACAAAATAACTTAAATATATTATTATGATTACAATGTACGGAATATTAGATTTTAAAGGCTGTCACATAGATACATCTAAAACGCTTCAAGGTGCTAAAAATTACGCTACAATAAACAAGCATAATGTAGTAAGTAAACGAGTAGGATATAATGCTGTAGTCGTAGCCAGAAAGTTGCACGGTAAATGGATTTCAAACGATAATTTAATATAATATTATGAAACTAATTGAAAACCTATTCACAGATAAAAATGCCACGTTAATAACTAATATAGGATTTACTATTGTGTTTATCCTTATTATTGGGCTGGTATTTGTTAACTTAATTTAATTATAATGATTGATTTAAACAAAGAAATAAAGACAAATAAACATTTAAGAAGTATTTTTTACTCTAAAATTGATTTAAATAACTTCAATCATTCTATTAATTTAAAATTAATGTGTATTAAAATAGCTTTGAGCAAATCGTTAGAGAAATTATAAAAACCTTTTAAACTAAGAACTATGAACAAAACAGACATTAACGCATTAGAAACAAGATTTAAAGCCACTTTTTTAATGGCTCATGAATTAGAAATTGACAAAGATAATATTAACACTGGTTTTGATTTATTTGTTAGTGCATTTGATCAAAAAGAATTTGAAACAGCTAAAAAAGTTTTAGATTTAACAGACTCTTATATAATTGATGAATTAGAATCTTAAACGCCTAATTATGAAACCACGCATAAAACGAGTTAAAAAGAATGTTGACAATAGGATATTTGACATTTTAAAAGAGTTACACGGTAACTACAAAGCCGAAAAAAAGTATAAATACATTATGTTGAAACATGAAATTAATTCTTTAAATTGTGCTTAAAAAGGATAAACTAATATTAATTTATAACAAGCTCCAGGATATAGAGCGAAAAGCAAATAAATTTAATAGTTATTATATTAACAGTTGGGCAAAAAACCAACAAACAAAAAAGTAAAAATATGACTAAAAAAGAATTTGATAAAAAGGTTAATGCAATTTGTAAAAAACACAATTGTAAAAAAGAGAAAAATAACACCTCATTTAAATTTGATTCTTTTATGGGCGAAGTTTATGTAAATATTGAATATTCACCAAGAATTAAATTTTGTAGTTTGTTTATGAGGTTTTTAGATTCTTCTAAATTTAACTTAGACATATTTAAAAAGGTTGTTTTAAATGGTTGTGATAATTTTAATACTCATTCGTTTAAATTGAATATACACAATACAGATGTTAATTTTGTTTTAAATGAATTAGATGAAAGGATTGACAATTTAATATGGTTATCCGAAAAATCAAACTTAAATAAAGTGTTAAAAAATTTAAATTAATAGTTATGCAAAAAATAACCTTTTATAATTACAAAGAAGCGCACAAAGAAATTAAAGAACTTTGTAAACGTAATGCAAATTGCACGGATGGCACGAAATTTTACACTTTAAAGATGGGCAAAAAAACATTATACGTTGTAGATGCAACCGAAAAAGAACTAAAATATAGTGAGATAGTCGAACTATATGAAGCCGAAAAGCAGCGTAAAAAACAGCTAAAAGGCGTTATAAAAAACATTCCTGAGATTGAAATAGAATTTGATAGCTGGGATTTAATAGATAATGTAAATGTAGGCAGTTACAAAAACGACTGTTTAGAGCTTGAGATAAAAAACTTTTTAGTTACTTTAGATTTAAAAGTTGAGGAAAAGCACAAAGAGTCTGGAGGATTTGACAAAGATAACCCAATAGAGCACGAAAAATTAAACTCTAACATTTGGATATACAACATAACAATAGTTAATGAGGATAGCGAAAAACTACATATAACCGAAAAGGAGTATAAAAAACTAACAAACGCAATTATAAATAACATTTTATTATGACAGACTCAAGAAAGGAATTACAAAAAATGAAAGAGGGGAAAACAATGCAAAAAGAAGAGTATTTTATCTTTGTTGATAAGAGAAAACTAATTAAAGGTGAAGCCAATTCTGGTGCAATATATGGAAGTATTCGAGAAATGGCAAAGGAAAAAATCATCATAAATAATAAGGAAATAAAATACGCAACCCTTTTTAATTTACTAGGAAGCGAAAAGTATTTCAATAATGATGATTACTACATAAAAAAAACAAAGTTACAACGATCTAAAATGGTAAATAGATAAAACTTATTAGTTATCAATAAGTTATAGAAACTAACAATTAGATAATAGTTGTTAATAACTAAATAAATAACTAATTTTACAATTAAACTTACAACCGTTCATTGAAATTTCTGAAAATCCATTTAATTAGATAGCGTTCAGGTAATCCTCGTTCAAGCGTCACAGATTATTGGTTGGCAAACGTGAGCCAAAATACACGATAAAAAACATTATGCTCTATGGGTAGGCTGAAAAGCAAAACCTAGTTTAAAAGGGCTGAAAACTAAAAACTAGCCTATTGTTGAGTGATTGACAATAGGCAACTAAAAAATAAATATTATGAACTATACAAATAAAGCTAAAGAGATATTTAAAGATATTTTTAAAGAGTCTTGGATGAGTGAAGAAGATTATTACGAGATAGAGTCAGAAGTACTTAAAGAATTAAATATTAATTACGAAAAATTAGGTAGAGATTTAGAACAGGGTGTTAAAAATGGATATTCAATTGAATTTCAAACCGACTTAATGAAAAAGGTTTTTAAAAAACTTGACAGTAATTAAATAATTTTCACTATCTTTGTAATTCAAATGTACTCTCACTACATTAACAATTTACATTATAATCCTTTAATTGAACGAGTGTGAGAGGCTCAAGTAGATTAGAGGATTTTTTGATTAACATACATTGCCTGGTGTCGTTTTGACCTTACCAACTCAAAGCAAATTATAGTTTAGGCAATAAGTTATTTGAAATGCTTTTAAAACCGAAAATGTGGCAATATCTGTTATGCTTGATAACCACGAACTCAAAACTATATGTTAAATGTAGGTTTAAAAGTAAGT
>Ga0193960_1000215_pt1 | contig 24350 bp, 18 predicted proteins | sample FB_3_MG_FD_140338 | JGI IMG/M metagenome (GOLD analysis project Ga0193960, IMG submission 140338) | Microbial mat bacterial communities from the Broadkill River, Lewes, Delaware, United States - FB_3_MG | ecosystem: Environmental > Aquatic > Freshwater > River > Microbial mats | place: USA... | reverse complement strand
TGACACTATTAAGTTAAAACTAGCGACAAGTGGCGGTGCAGCTATTCGCTTTAAGGCATTAGACTAATTCCTTAAGTGAGCTCCTTAAGTGAAGGGTTTTACAGAGCATCTTAAATAGTAAAAAATCGAGATAAAACAAAAAAAGCGATGATATTCATCGCTTTTTTTGTTTTATCTGCTCTTAAGAGAAAGGTAACTCGTCAAAAAGTTACTTTGACAGGTAACTCATCGCTTGTTCAAGACCACTAACTGTCATAGGAAACATCTGATCTTCAACAAGCTCTTGAGTCATTCTAATACTTTGGGTGTAACCCCAGTGAGTTTCATGAACAGGGTTAATCCAGACAACTTTTTCAAAATTATCTCGTAGTCGATTAAACCAAACAGCGCCAGCTTCTTTATTCCAATGCTCAACACTGCCACCGGGCACAGCAATTTCATAAGGCGACATCGACGCATCACCTATAAAAATCACTTTATAGTCACTACTGTATTTGTGCAAAATATCATGCAGAGGTATGCGCTCTTGATGTCTTCGAACATTATTGTCCCACACCGATTCATAAATGAAATTATGAAAATAGTAATATTCCATGTGTTTGAATTCTGCACGAGCCGCCGAGAACATTTCTTCACAGGTTTCAATGTAGGAATCCATTGAACCGCCAACATCAAAAAACAACAGCACTTTAACTGCATTGTGCCGTTCAGGCACCATCTTTAAATCAAGATAACCGGCATTATTAGCGGTGCTGCGAATGGTATCGTCAATGTCTAGCTCTTCATCAGCGCCTGTGCGAGCAAATTGACGAAGCCTTCTTAGCGCAACCTTGATATTGCGTGTACCTAGTTCAATATTATCATCGAGATTTCTAAAATCTCTACGCTCCCAAACTTTAGCAGCGCGCTTGTGACCACTTTCTCCACCAATGCGAACACCTTCGGGGTTGTAACCGCTGTGTCCAAATGGCGAGGTGCCACCTGTACCTACCCATTTATTACCCCCTTGGTGCTTAGCTTTTTGCTCTGCTAAACGCTCTTTTAGCGTTTCAAGTAACTTTTCTAAGCCGCCTAGTGATTGAATTTTTGCTTTCTCTTCTTCCGTAAGATGCTTTGTTAATTCAGCACGTAACCACTCTTCTGGAATTAACGCTTCAATAATATCGTCAATATTATCAAGTTCACTAAAACACAATGAAAAAGCCCTATCAAAGCGATCAAAGTATTTCTCGTCTTTCACCAAAATTGTACGACTTAAATAATAAAACTCGTCAATATTGGCAAAAACAATATGCTTTTCAAGGGCCGCAATTAAATCCAGCAACTCTTTTATCGTCACTGGTATTTCATGCTTTTTAAGGCCCTGAAAAAAGTTAATTAACATTAACGCTGCTCACGTCGGTGCATAAAAGCTAATCGCTCAAGCATATGGACATCTTGTTCATTTTTTAACAGCGCACCATATAGCGGTGGAATAGCTTTTGAGTTATCTCTGTTTTTCAAAATCTCATCTGGAATATCATCAGCCATTAACAGTTTTAACCAATCAATTAATTCAGAGGTTGACGGTTTTTTACGTAAACCATTAATTTCACGGACTTCAAAAAATACATCAAGTGCTTCATTCACCAAATCGAGTTGAATACTTGGATAATGCACATCAATGATTTTTTTCATGGTGTCGCGATCAGGAAAGTTAATGAAATGAAAGAAACAACGGCGAAGAAAAGCATCAGGTAGTTCTTTTTCATTGTTACTGGTAATGATGATTATCGGTCTATGTTTAGCTTTAACAGTTTCCCCTGTTTCATAAACAAAGAATTCCATTTTATCGAGCTCTACTAATAAATCATTAGGAAACTCAATATCGGCTTTATCAACTTCATCTATCAATAACACTACTTGTTCATCAGACTGAAAGGCTTCCCACAACTTACCTTGTCTAATGTAGTTATTAATATCATGAACTTTATCATCACCTAATTGTGAGTCACGAAGCCTTGAAACGGCATCGTATTCATATAAGCCCTGCTGTGCCTTAGTCGTTGACTTAACATGCCATTGAATAAGGCGCATACCCAATGATGCTGCGACTTCTTCCGCTAAAAGGGTTTTGCCTGTTCCTGGTTCTCCTTTAATTAATAAGGGGCGTTGCAGGGTAACCGAGGCATTAACAGCCAATTGTAAGTCTTCAGTAGCGACGTATTTTTCAGTGCCTTTAAACTTCATAAGTTTATTCTTTATCTTGAGCAATTTTTCCAAGGATAACTGGTTGTACCATCAAGTTCAATGCCAAGAAATCAAACGCACAACGAGATCCTAATCTCAAAAAAACGACTGTGAGGTTAATTTATTCATAAGAAATATCAATGAGTATTTTTGTGCCTACGGGTTGGTCAGTCTCAATTGTTATTTTCCAATTGAGCTTTTCACAAAGGCGCCTGACAATGGATAAACCAACTCCTGATTTTTCTAAAACATTACAAGTAATATCATTATCAAGCTGCGAGTTAGCCATGCCCTCACCTGTATCTTCAACAATGATAATATTATTCTGCACATTTACCTCTATCGCCCCTTGGTAAGTATGCTGATAAGCATTTCTAATCAAATTATCAAGCACAATGGCTAAGTATCGCTTTGCCGCAAACATCATTAACTTGGGCGCCACGTTATTCAAACACACTAATTCATCAGAGCGTTTTAAATAATCATGTTTCTCAAAAGACTGTTGAACCAATTGGTATAAATTAAACTCTGTGTGTACTTCTTTATCTATTTCATCTCTGCCTAATAACAAAAAGGTTTCAATTAAATGGCTCATGTCCGAATTAGCTCGTGCTGCCCTGTGTAAAAACTTGCTCATATGAGTGTCTTTTCCAGCCGGAGTCGATAATGCTAACTCAATTGCCGCACGGCTACTTGCAAGAGGGGTTCTTAATTCATGACTCACATCACGTGAAAATGATTTTTCCCGTATTATCATGTCATTAGTTTTTAATACAAATGAATCAATGCGCTTTGCTAAAAAGCCAATTTCATCATTAAAATACACATTGTCATTGGGCTGATAATTATCTGAATCGACTGAATTAGCTAAACGGGTTAACGGCGATACAACCCGCTTGGCGAGCCATAAACCGAGAATCAAACTAATACACAGAATCAACACTAACATGGTTAAAAACATGTCAGAAATCTCTTTTTCTGACACGTCGTCGTAATTGATAAATTCACTAACATCAACAAAATAATAAAAGCTAAGAGCATCATCCTTAAGCGGTGCTTTTAATACATGAATTGTTTTTTGTTTGGTAATAAATTCATAGATGATAAACCCTTGAGGAGTAGGAAACCTTGGCCCAAGAATCTTTACTAAATCAAGGGAGTTATTCGCTAAAATACGCTCACGGGTTTTAGCCTTAGTAAAGTAACTAGCCAATGTAGCAATTGCCGTTTGCTCACTTGAAATCATAACCTTAGCGGAGGTCATACTCGACAAATCTATTTGAGGATTTTTTTGATATTCTGTTAATAATACTTGTGTTTCTTGGATGAGAAACCAGTTGAATAATTCATCAGAATTATATTTAAGTCCATAATATGTTACCCAGCCATAACAAAGGCTGACCACTAATGAAAAGAAAATACAGGCAATGATAATCCTAAAGCGAATACTTTGAAAAACCTTCATGAAATACTAAAACCTCGACCTTTACTTGTTTTTATTAATGGCTGAGTAAAAGGTTTATCAATTTTACTCCTTAATTTATATATATGACTTCTTAATGAATCACTATCAGGCAAGTTATCTCCCCAAACTAAGTGTTCAAGCTCTTGACGTAATACAATTTCAGGCGAGCGTTGCATGAGAATAACTAACAATTTATAAGTATTAGGAGATAGTGAGATAACTTTATTAGCCCGCATCACTTGTTCCGTTTTTAAGTCAACGGTTAAATCTTCAAGTGTTAATGTCGTTTTTACACCAACATAACGGTTATAAATGGCTTGCAGTCGAACCAGTAATTCACTCAAATCGAACGGTTTGATCAAATAGTCATCTGCGCCAGCAGAAAAGCCAGCTAGCTTATCTTCTAACGTATCTCGTGCCGTCAAAAACAAAATTGGCACGGTATTATTGCACTGATTTCTTAGTTTTTGACAAAGCTGTAAGCCATCCATTTTAGGCATAGCAATGTCAAATATATACATATCAAAATCATTTGAAATGGCAGCATTAAAGCCAGACTCGCCATTAAACGCCAAATCACAGCTATGACCTTGCATCTCAAGATAATCAACAAGACTTGCTGCTAAGTCAGCATTATCTTCAACCAATAAAATACGCACTTAATGTCCTCATTGATACTACCTCTTCATTATAAGCAGGTTTACTGTGAAGAGAATGTGAACAAGGCAAAACTTTCACGTTTTGTTCACATACCTTTTTTTACACTATTGATAAGTAGAAAAATATTCAATTTTATTCGAGGTTTAAATGAAAGTGTTCTTCACTAAAGGCGTTTTGTTTCTCACAGCAATTCTCAGTTTAAATAGTTTCGCAGCGACAGTAGCCGTAGAAGTTATTGAACCAAAACAACAAATAAAAAAGTTAGAGATTGAGTTAAGTGGCACAGTAGAAGCTTTAAATGATGCTCAGTTAACAAGTTTAGAAGCTGGCACAGTAAAAAACATTTATGTGAACGCTGGGGAGCAAGTCACAGCAAATCAAAAACTGCTGACATTAGATGATTCTATTGCGCAAATAAAGTTGCAGCAGGCGCAAGCATTATTTCAATCGGCGCAAGTAAAGTATCAAGAAGACTTACGCCTATATAATGAGATTATTGACTTAACTGAACAAGAAGTCATGGCTAAAACCTTGTTAGAAGAACGCCGAGCAAATGCAGCGGTCAGTAAAGCACTATTAGCTCAAGCTGAAGCCGAACAAGCCTTGCAACAAGAAATTGTCAATCGTCATCAAGTAAAAGCCCCCTTTGCTGGCACCATAGCTCAAAGAAGCACTGATATCGGTGAATGGGTTACTCAGCAAAGTAAAATTTTTCAATTAGTGTCTGATGATGAATTACGAATTTTTGTCGATGTACCACAAGAGTACTTTAGTGAGGTAAAAGAGTCAGCGCACGTTAACGCATTAGTGATCCCAGATACTGCTCCTCAAGAAAAGATTTCATTACCGCTTTCACAGTATATTGCTGTTTCAAACCCACTAAGTCGAACTTTTAAAGCCCGAATAGACTTACCAAAAAATACATCACTTATCGCCGGAATGTCAGCAACCGTAAAGCTTGTATTACCTAACAAAACCTTAGCGCAAGTTAATTTACCAAAGAGCGCGCTAAAACGTCACCCAGATGGTAATTACAGCGTTTATGGGGTTGTAGATAATAAAGTAAAACGCTTTGGCGTGAACATGATAGCCAGTAGTTTCAATACAGTATCTGTGTCAGGAGTGCCTAATGGTACGCCTGTGATTATTTCAGGTAGCGATCTACTCATAGATGGCACACCCGTAACCATCAAAAAGCCTTAAGGAGAGATCTGTGTTTGATGCCGTTATAAAACGAGGCACACTGGTTGCTGTAGTCGTCTCTATCATTTGTATCTTAGGTATTGCCGGTTCACTCAAAATACCCGTGCAAATGATCCCAGATCTTGAAGTTAGAACTGTCACTGTGAGAACAGGTTGGGCGGGTGCTACACCACAAGATGTTGAAAAAGAAATCTTAATAGAACAAGAGCGCTACCTTAGAAGCTTACCTAATTTAAAACGCATGACATCATACGCTGCCATGGGGCGAGCGACAGTTGAGCTAGAGTTCCCTTTTGGTGTTGATGTTAATGACGCGCTACTTAATGTAAATAACGCTTTAAGCCAAGTATCGTCTTACCCTGAAAATGTTGATCAACCTCGGTTAATTTCAAGCTCCTTCTCTAGTAATGCCTTCATGTATTTTTCATTGAAGCCAAAAAAAGGTAATCCACTCAATATTGATATGGACTTGATCAGAGATTATGCCGAAGACTTTATTCGTCCACGAATGGAAAGTGTCAGTGGGGTTTCTGAGGTCAGAGTTGGCGGTGGTGCTGCTAGACAGATACAGATAAAAGTAGATCCGTCGCGGTTAGCACAACGTGGTATCAGTTTAACTCAAGTTCGCAGCGCCATTAGAAATCGTAACAAAGATGCCTCTGCTGGTGATATTGAATCTGAAAAAGAACGCTTTTTGATACGTGTTATTGGTCGTTTTGAAAATATTAGTCAGCTCGAAGATATCGTTATTAAACGCCAAGATAATATCAACATTCACTTAAAAGATGTTGCCGAAGTCATCCTTGATCATTATGAAACAAGAAGCCTATCGTTCCTCGATGGCGAGCGTACTATTAGCTTGTCTGTTCGTAGAGAAAGTGGCTCTAATGTACTGGCCATAAAGGAGCAAATGCTTACGATAGTTGAACAAATCAATAACGATTTATTGCAGTACAATGGTTTAGAACTTCAGCTGGTAAGCGACGATGTTCAATATGTCAGTAGCTCCTTATCTAATGTCTGGTTCAACTTAATACTCGGTGGCTTACTTGCAACTATCGTCATGTATTACTTTTTGCGCTCAGCTAAAGTAACGCTAATTGGTATTTTAGGTATTCCCATGTGTACCATTGCCGCTTTTCTTGGCTTAATGCTGTTTGATCGAACTATTAATGTTATTTCACTTGCAGGTGTTGCCTTTGCTATTGGTATGACTGTTGATAACACCATTGTAGTATTGGAAAGTATTATTCAAGCAAGAAAGCGCGGGTTAGCGCGTTTTGAAGCAGCAGTTTCAGGTGTCAAAGATGTTTGGCCTGCCGTATTAGCCTCAACCGCCACAACAATACTGGTTTTCGCGCCAATATTGTTTGTTCAACAAGAAGCTGGGCAGCTTTACTCTGATATTGCTATCGCTATTTCGGGTGCCATCATTGCGTCAATGTTAGTCGCTATTTTTGTTGTGCCTGTCGCAATAGCCAATTTCGGCAGTAAAAAAACTAAGGAGCAATTACAGCTTTCATCAAAATGGCTCAGTTTTGTCGACTTTTTTATTACTAAAAAATCACGAGCAATCACCACTGTATCAGTCTTTGCTATTGGCACCTTAGGTCTCGCTTATTATTTGATGCCAGCGGCAGAATATTTACCAGAAGGTGAAGAGCCAAAAGCCTTCTCAATCATGATAGCTCCGCCAAGTTACAATTTAAGTGAAATGAAGCGCATTGGTAGTGAGTTAAGAAAATATTTTGATAATTACATTGATAACGAAACTGATGATTTTGCCAATGGTTTAACTGATATGCCGCCACTAGGTTACTACTCTATGTCTATCTCTGCAGGTCGAATATGGATGATGAGCCGACCTTCAGATCCCGATAATATTCAAGCCATGATGGACGCCATTACGCAAAAGTTTAAGAGCTATGACAACATGAGGGCTTTTTCCTCACGAGGTTCAATTATTTCGAGTAATGATGGTGGAACTCGCGCAGTTGCCGTTGATATATCAGGGCCTAATTTAATCGAGCTTTACCAAGCGGCTGAAGCCGTTTATCAACAAGCTGAGCTGATATTTGACAATCCACAAATAAACTCCCAACCAAGATCTCTCAGCTTAGACCAACCTCTTATAGAAGTGAAACCAAGATGGTCCCGTCTTGCTGAACTTGGCTTAAGCAATAGTGAATTAGGTTATGCCATTTCTGCCTTTAGTGATGGGGCGTACATTGATGAATTCATCTTAGATGATGATAAAATTGATATGTTTATGTTCAGTAGCGCAGGTAATGAGCAAAATATTACTCAATTAGCCAACTCCCCTATCATCACGCCATCTGGTAAAGTCATGCCATTAAGTGCTCTGGCGGATATGCACGCAAGTTATAGTAGTGACAGTTTACGTCGAGTTGATGGTAATAGAACAGTATCTGTTTACATTATCCCGCCACGTAATGTTGCTTTAGAAGATGCTGAAAAAATGGTGAGAACGCAGTTACTTACAAGCCTATTACAGCAAGGAAAAATAGCACAAGGTATTAACTTGACCATTAGCGGGGCTGCCGATCAGCTTGAGGCAACGAAAAGCTCACTTTCTTCAAACTTTATTATTTCTATCGTGCTAAGTTATTTATTGTTAGTGGCCATATTTACCCATTGGCGCTACCCATTATTTATCTTAACAACTATACCGTTAGGCATGGCAGGCGGTTTATTAGGTTTAATATTTGTCAATGACGCCAACGCCTTATTAGCGCAAATTGGCTTATCAAGCTTTCATCAGCCCCTTGATATGATCACTATGTTAGGCTTTTTGATCTTATTAGGCACAGTAGTAAACAACCCCATTTTAATTGTCGACCAAACCAGAAAAAACATGCAGCAACAAGGTGCTAGAATTGTTGATGCGGTAAAATCAGCCGTTGAAAAACGCCTAATGCCCATTCTTATGTCGACATCCACCACTATCTTCGGTTTAGCACCGCTAGTCTTTATTCCGGGTGATGGTACCGAACTCTATCGCGGTGTGGGTATTATTGTATTATCAGGCATTGTTTTTTCTACTGTGTTAACCCTGACCTTTTTACCCGCACTGCTAGTCAGTGTAATTAAAGATAAAGCGAGAAACTAAACAACAGAGACTTACTAATATTCCTCGCAAAAAAGCCGTTATCACAAAATAACGGCTTTTTATTAATGAAAAAATAATGAGAAAAGCGCATTGCCGTCTGCCGTTTAAACAAAAAACCCGACATAGTAGCCGGGTTTTGTTCTCTAATATCAGTCTAAACGACTTTGTTCATTTCTATTATTGGAAAGTAAACTTAACAGCCATACCGCTGTGTTGACCAACAATGCTGAAGTATCGGTAACCACTACCTGGGTTATTTATTGTGATTGTCTCACTATTGCCCGTATTTTCAGATTTTTGATCGTAGCTTGATTCGTTTGCCCAACCTGATGCTTTGTAGTAAAGATTACCATTACCAGTACCGTGATCTGTGGTAATAACAATAGTGTTTGTACCTGCTGGAACAGTCATACCGTAGTAAGCGATTGAGTTATTCCAAGAGCCTGACGGAACACACATGTCATCGTTCGCATTTTTCCAGCCTGAAGTTGGAGCTTCAGTTGCACAAGCATTCACAACAGAACCACCACCTGTTTGTGCAGCTTGAATCGTCGCGGTAGTAGTTGAACTTGCCGTAGCACCTTCATTATCAGTTACCGTTAACGTTACGTTATACGTGTTAGCTGCTGTATAAGTATGACTCGGGTTTGCTAAAGTACTTGTACCACCGTCACCAAAGTTCCAGCTGTATGCCGTAATTGGACCTTCGCTGTCAGTTGAACCCGCACTGCTAAAGCTTACTGCGGTATTCGCTGTACCAGTATAAGCACCATTGGCATTGGCTGTTGGCGCAGTGTTTTGATTGCCACCTGTATCAGTGTCACAACCTGCACCATCAAATTCAACTAAAATTGAGGCAGTACCATTTGAATTAGCGACTTTTACGTTACCCCAGTAGTTTGATCCGCCTGCAACATGAATACATTCATCATTTCCTGCGTTATCTGAGTGACCATCATCATTGCTATTACCATTTGGCCAGTTCGTATTGTCATAACTCAAGCTTAAATTACCTGAACCATTACCTGTTCTAATCGTCACACTGTCATGACCACTAATATCAGGAATCCCTAGCCAAATAACTGACGAATTACCTAAACATGCCGCATCATTTTCGGTTAAATTACCACTAGTAATAGCACTCTCTGTCGCACATGCATCAGGTACGTTAGTTACCGGTGGAATAACAACAACATCTGATGAAATTGTCGCTGTTGTCGACGCGGTATTAGTTGCCCCTTCATTATCCGTTACCGTTAACGAAACCGTATAGGTATTAGCTGTCGTATAGGTATGGCTTGGGTTAGCTAAAGTACTTGTTGTGCCATCGCCAAAACTCCAGCTATAAGAAGTAATTGAACCATCGCTATCAGTGGAACCAGCGCTGCTAAAACTTACGGCTGAATTTTCTGTTCCTGTATAAGCGCCATTTGCATTAGCTGTTGGTGCTGAGTTTGGAATAACTCCATCGGTAATGCTATACGTGTTAGTGCCAGCTTTAAGAGATACAACACCTTTACAGGTATTTGATGAATCGACAAAAATCATTCTGTCACCATCTTTCCATGTTGTACCGGTATAACTTTGACCACCGCTTAATGTTGCATAAACAGTATCTGAACGAACACCTGTTACATAGTTTACCCAACGAACTTCCATCGTTTCACTTGTAGTATTGGTTACCGTTACATTAGTTGCGGTATCTGTTTTAAAATATGGTCTTTCTAAGCTACAAGCACCAACTTCATTAGCTGCAGGTAGTACATCAGGTACTACATTAGCAACTAAACTTGAATTAATAGAGAAGTTTGCTGTTTGACCTACAACACCAACACCAACACATTCACGGTTATCACTCATCATCATGAAGCGATCACCTTTGCGCCAAAAGTTATTGTTATAATTTTGCCCTTGAGTTAATCGCACAATCTCATCAACACCAGCATAACCTGTAGTATTGCTAATCCACATCATACGCATTGGCACTGATGAATTATTGGCAATAGTTAAGTTTGAAGTAGCTGCTTCTCTCACATCACGTGCATACATGTGTTCTAGATCACAAGCGCCAAACGAATTATCAGCAGGCTCAGTACCCGGAACAATCGCAACAGCAGTAGTTAATGATTTAACATAAGCATCAAATCCGCCACCAATACGGTCAGCCACATCTTTAATTGTGTTTCTAAACGTTGCGGTATTACCTGAACGAAGCGCTGAAATTACTGCATCATAATCACTTCGATGATTGGCATGCATATAATGAATGGCCATATAACCCCACTTATATAAATCAGCTAGATAATAATCCGCACTTAAAATATTATATAAAGGAGGAATAGTTTTACCTGCAAGACCATCTAGTGTACGTCTATAATTAGTACCTTGTGCTAAATAATCAGCTAAACCTTCGGTTAAGCCTGCATTATATGAGAAAGTACCAAAAGCACCTGCAACATTAAAACGACCATCTAAATAATGTGTATATTCATGCTGTAAGTTGTAAACTTGCCCAGTATAAGCACAAGAGAAAGGTACCCAGCTATCTTCACAAATATGAGCAATAAACTTTGCTTGGTTGTTCGTATTTGAAGGCGTGCCTTCTAAATACATTCCCCCATTATCAGTATTAATACCAAAATGCGCATTACCATTTGCCTTATATTGAGCACTTGATAAGTAAATATATACATCTAAGGTATCATTGTTATCATTTGGTAGTGGTGAGTTGGAATTAGTATTGAAGAAGTTATGAAACGCAGTTTCTGTTTGAGTTATTTCATTACAACTTGTGATGAGTTGTTGTTGCGTAACACCCGTTTGGGCACGAAACCTCACTGAATTACATTGATAACTTTCTGTAAATGTTTGATCGATTGTTGCTGCCATTACACTCTGACCACCAGATAGTGCAATTGCGGCAACAGCCCCCATGGAACTAATAACTTTCTTCATAAAATGTCTCTCTATCAACTATTTATTAAAGTGATGAAAAAAGACATTCCTATGTCGAAAACAGCTCTTTATTATATTTTTAAGAAGGTGCTGCTTCAAATTTCCAATATTTTTATTTCAATCACATATTTATTTCGACAAAAATACAATGTAAAAAACACTATATTCCTCATAAAAATATTTATCGAAATTAAGGTTTTATATCTCGAAAAATAACTCAGCAAGACATAAATAAATCCGATACTTTATATAATATACAATCTCAAGATACCAAGGTGATTCGAGAATGTAAACACAAAACAGAATAAAAATTCAACAAAAGTGAATAGTAGTACAAATAGGATAAATACTAATAAACTATTAATAAGATAAAGCGAACTGAAGGAGAATTTAGAAGACTTAATCTAACGCCTTAAAAAACAATACATTACATCATTACCCCCACTTAAAATCATAAAGGTGAATGTATTTTATTCAAAAAGCACTTTTCAAATATTTATACATCCAAGTCAGACATTGAAGTGAATATTCATGCAAGGCATTCTGATTCTATACATTTTAAATGTCGATGACATAAATGTTATCTTGAGATGGAAGGTGTTTTCTCATTGATATTTATTAATCATTTTTGTCTTGGGTTTTCGACGAAAAGGCATATTGATAATAACCATTCTATGATGAGTAAGTACTAATCCAATAACTTAAAAATACGGACAAATATTAATAAAAGTGACTTTTTCTATTAAGGAAAGCTTCTCTTAAGTGCTCAACTAATAAGTTTAGCTTTTTATCTGGTTGCCTTGAGCGAGGGTAAACCGCGTAAATTCCCAGCTTTTTCGTTGAATACTCGCTTAATAATGACAGCAACTTCCCTTGCGCTAATTCTTCATGGATTAAAATTTTCGGTAAGTATGAAATGCCAAAACCATTTAATGAAGCCTGCTTGATCGACTCTAAACTGTTGGCATGAAACCGACCACAAACCTGTATATAGCCGTCTTCACCATTTAGCTGAAATTGCCAATTATCTGGCCCGACACCTTCATATTTATAGATCAAACATTGATGATCTGTAAGTTCATTCGGATGAACTGGAGTTCCATGATTTTCTAAATAACTAGGGCTTGCACAAACCACCCAGTGAGAATCAATTAATCGTCGTGCAATGAGCGACGAGTCTTCTAAATCGGCTGTACGAATAGCTAAATCGTAGCCATCTTCTATGATGTCTACCATCCGGTTAGAGACGAATAACTCTACTTCAACATCAGGGTACAGTTTACAAAAATCAGCAATTGAAGCACTTAACAAAATATGTGCAGACACTACAGGTACAGTAACTTTGATTTTTCCTCGAACAGCATCACCATATCCAGTAACCGTATCTTGAGCATCTTGCAAAGCTTGTTTTGCAAGTCTTGCTTTACCATAAAGCGCTCTGCCTGCATCAGTTAATGTGAGCTTTCTCGTGGTGCGATAGAACAGTTGCACATTAATTTCTTGCTCCAATCGACTAATTCTTTTGCTCACCACAGAATTTGTCATTTCGAGTTTTTCAGCCACCTTTGAGAATGAGCCTTCATCAACTACTTGAACAAAAAGAAAAATATCATCTGCTTTAATCATTCGAAACCTTCATTATGTCAAAAAAGGAAAAAAACATTCTCTTTTATCAATATATATCAATAGTCCACAACATTGTACATTCAAGTAACTTTTGTTTGTCAAATTATTACAACAACCATAAGAACACTGAAAAAAAGCACTACAAACAGAAGCTCTAAACATATAATTATAATGATAAGGAGAAGAAAGATGAGTGAATTAACTCTAGGCTTATTGGCATTAGTTCCTATAGCGCTTTCAGCAATACTCTTAATTGGCCTGCATTGGCCTGCCAAAAAAGCAATGCCCGTTGTACTGGCTACTACTGCATTGCTAGCACTATTTGTTTGGGACATGTCAGCCAACAGAGTCCTCGCGTCGATCATGCAAGGTATGGGGATCACCATTTCTGTATTGTGGATTGTCTTTGGTGCAATATTCCTGTTAAACACCCTTAAAAATACTGGTGCTATTGCAGTTATTCGTCAAGGCTTTACCCATGTTTCACCCGATAGGCGAATTCAAGCCATTGTTATAGCATGGTGTTTTGGTACTTTCATTGAAGGCGCTTCTGGATTCGGCACACCTGCTGCTATTGCTGCACCATTAATGGTTGCCATTGGTTTTCCTGCTGTTGCTGCAGTGCTAATGGGCATGATGATCCAAAGTACCCCTGTCTCGTTTGGCGCTGTGGGTACGCCCATTATTATTGGCGTAAATAAAGGATTAGATACTGTTGCCATTGAAGCACAATTAGCAACACAAGGTTGGACATGGGAGCAATATCTCCAATTAATTACCTCTGAAGTTGCCATCATTCATGGCATTATCGGTACTTTCATGCCATTGCTCATGGTGATGATGCTTACGCGCTTTTTCGGAAAAAATCGTAGCTGGAAAGAAGGTTTAGAAGTGATGCCATTTGCTATTTTTGCTGGTCTTGCTTTTACCATTCCTTATGCTTTAACGGGAATATTCTTAGGACCTGAATTTCCTTCACTTATGGGTGGATTAGTTAGCATGGCTATTGTGGTAACTGCTGCTAAGCAAGGCTTTTTAATGCCTAAAAAGCCATGGCAATTTACCGAGAAATCTTTATGGCCTGAAAAGTGGTTAGGTAAGCTTGAAGTTAACGAAGACGAAGCACCAACAAGCAAACCTATGTCACAAGCTATTGCTTGGTTACCCTACTTACTAGTGGCAGTGCTTCTGGTTTGCTCTCGCGTTTTTACTGAATTTAAAGCCATGTTATCAGGTGTGAGCTTAGGGTTTACCAATATTTTAGGTGAGGTTGGTATCAGTACCTCATTTAGCCCCCTTTATTTACCTGGTGGTTTGCTGATTATCGCAGCTATTGCTGCAATTTTATTACAAGGTACTCCTAACAACAGAACAAAAGCATTAACGAAAGCATTCACCGAATCAAGTAAAACCATAGTTAGTGCAGGGTTTGTTTTAATGTTTACCATTCCTATGGTGAGGCTATTTATTAACTCGGGTGTTAATTTGTCGGATCTTCCAAGTATGCCGATGGCGAGTGCTCAGATGTTTGCCACTTGGTTTGGAGATGCTTTTCCTCTTATTAGTCCAACCGTAGGGGCATTGGGCGCCTTTATAGCTGGATCAAATACCGTCTCGAACATGATGTTTAGTCAGTTTCAGTTTGAAGCGGCAATGAGTTTACAATTGTCCCCTGCTCTAATCATTGCTGCTCAAGCCGTTGGTGCTGCTGCTGGTAACATGATTGCCATACATAATGTTGTTGCTGCCAGTGCTACGGTGGGATTATTAGGGCAAGAAGGTGCTACATTAAGAAAAACTGTTTTACCGACCATCTATTACGTATTATTTGCTGGTGCGCTTACCCTGTTTGCACTCTATGTTATGAAAATAAGTGGTCCGTTAAGTTAAAAAGAGCCGATTAAAAAAGTGCCGGAGATATAAATGAACAATACGCAGCTATTAGCTAATTTAACTAACATTCTTGGTGTAACCAAGGTTCGTGTTGGTCAAAAAAATACTGAGCATTACCGCACGGGTTGGCGCTCTGGTGGAGGAAGCGCTTTAGCCGTGGTCTTTCCTGAGACCTTATATGAATTCTGGCAAGTTTTAGAATGCTGTGTAACAGCCGACTGCATTATGATTATGCAAGCAGCTAATACAGGGCTAACTGAAGGTTCAACACCTAATGGTGACGATTATGATAGAGAAATTGTCATCATCAATACATTAGCGATGAACAAGTTGCTAGTGTTAGGCAATGGCGAGCAAGTTGTCAGCTTTCCTGGCACAACACTACATACGCTAGAGAAGACGCTTAAGCCACTTAACAGAGCTCCTCACTCTGTTATTGGCTCCTCTTGTTTAGGTGCTTCAATTGTCGGTGGCATTGCCAATAATTCTGGTGGAGCTTTAGTCAAAAGAGGCCCCGCCTACACGGAATTGTCTTTATATGCTTGGGTTGATGAACAAGGGCAATTAAAACTCGTTAATCATTTAGGCATTGATTTAGGTAATAACCCAGAACAAATTCTCAATAATTTAGAGTCAGAAAACTTCACCCTTGAAACATTAACAACAACAGAGAAAGCCAGCGCTAATGATTACATAGAACGCTTGAGAGACGTTGACGCCGAAACACCGAGTCGTTTCAATGCCGATACAACACGCCTTTATGAATCAAGCGGTTGCGCCGGCAAAGTGGCTGTTTTTGCGGTGCGTTTAGATACCTTTGACGTAGCTAAAAAAGAACAAACTTATTATATAGGCACTAATAATCCTGACACACTTACTCACTTACGCCGCCATATTTTAAGTCACTTCAAGCATATTCCTGAAGTGGGTGAATATATGCATCGAGATATTTTTGATATTGCACAAAAGTATGGCAAAGATACTTTTTTAAGTATTCAGCATTTAGGTACTGATAAATTACCCAAAATGTTCGCCTTAAAAGGCCGTATAGATGCAACGTTAAACAAAGCGCCATTCTTGCCAAAATATGTTACCGACAGAGTGATGCAGCGAGTTAGTCAGTGCTTTCCACAACATTTGCCAGAACGTATGCTGAATTTTCGTAACAAATACGAGCACCACCTGATTTTAAAAATGAGTGATGAGGGTATTGAAGAAGCATCACACTTTTTAGCTGATTACTTTCAAAGAAATCCAGAGGCAGGCAACTACTTTGTCTGTAATGAAGAAGAAACAGCAAAAGCTTACCTTCAACGCTTTGCAGCAGCAGGTGCCGCTATACGCTATCAAACACTTAATGATAATACCCTTGGCGACATATTGGCATTAGATATCGCACTCAAGCGAAATGATCCTTTATGGGTTGAACAATTGCCAGAGTCCATTGCAAGCAAAATAGACAAGTCTTTATATTATGGACATTTTTTCTGCTATGTATTTCATCAAGATTACGTCCTTAAAAAAGGTGTCGACCCTATACAACTGAAAAAGGAAATGCTCGCGCTACTGGACTCTCGTGGGGCTAAATACCCTGCAGAGCACAATGTCGGCCACCTTTATGAAGCTGAAGAAGGAGTAAAAACTTTTTATCAGCAATTAGACCCAACGAACCGATTTAATCCAGGTGTTGGTAAAACAGATAAGCACAAAAGAAATTGTTCGTGCTGCTAAGTTATGTGGAGTAAGAAAATATGCGTTTAAACCAGTGCTATAACTTTCAAGATTTTAGAAAACTTGCTAAGCATCGACTACCTGGCCCTATCTTTAACTACATTGATGGTGGTGCTGATGACGAAACAACACACCGCCGAAATACTCAATCATTTGAAGGTTGTGATTTATTACCAAGCGTATTAACTGGTGTTAAAGATATTGATTTATCAACAACGGTTATGGGACAAAAGCTTGATATGCCAGTTTACTGCTCCCCCACGGCATTACAGCGATTATTTCATCATCAGGGTGAACGTGCGGTGGCTAAAGCCGCTGAGAAATACGGCACTATGTTTGGCGTTTCATCACTTGGGACAGTAAGCCTAGAAGAAATCGCTAAACTAGTCGATACACCGCAAGTCTACCAGTTTTACTTTCATAAAGATCGCGGCCTTAATACTGCGATGATGCAGCGCGCTAAAGCGGCAGGCGTGAAAGTAATGATGCTCACCGTTGACTCCATAACCGGAGGAAATAGAGAGCGTGACTTACGTACGGGGTTTTCGATTCCTTTTCGCCTGACACTAGGAGGAATGATGCAATTTGCCATGAAGCCAATGTGGGGAATTAATTACCTTTTACACGAGAGCTTTAGCTTGCCACAACTAGACGCACACTTAGATATGGGCAATAGCAGTAGTTCAATTGGCGATTACTTTACCAACATGCTCGATCCATCAATGAACTGGCAAGATGTTGAAGATATGGTGAAATATTGGGATGGTGAATTCTGCTTAAAAGGCATTATGACCGTAGAAGATGCGAAGAAAGCGGTTGATATTGGTTGTACAGGTATTGTAATTTCAAATCATGGCGGTCGCCAGCTTGATGGCTCAAGAAGCTCATTCGACCAACTGGCTGAAATTGTCGATGCTGTCGGCGATAAAATAGACGTACTTTTTGATAGTGGCGTACAGCGAGGAACACATGTGCTCAAAGCGCTTTCTTTAGGCGCAAAAGCCGTAGGCGTTGGAAGAATGTATCTCTACCCTCTAGCTGCAGCTGGCCAGCAAGGTGTTGAACGTATGCTTGGCTTAATGCATGAAGAACTTATAAGAGATATGCGACTTATGGGTTGCAATTCACTTGAACAATTGTCACGTAAGAACTTAAGATTTAGATAAACGATTATTCATATCATTGATAAGTAAAATCGAACTAACCTAAAAATTTCACTCCCCTAGATAATTTGCTGCGCCTTTTGCGTAGCAAATTTAATCAAACACTAACTCCTCAACCTCTTTAATTATCGTACTTCAAATATTAAATATGGAGCCCCCTAAATCTTCAACGATTAATAAACTCACTTTATTTTCCTGACAATTATTACAATCTAATCACAATCACACCGAATTGTTATATTATAACAATTGCACTAGTGTTACAGTATAACAACAACACCCAACAAAACCCTTAGAATCAAAATAAATATAGAGTGATAAATTTTTTCGGTTCAGAGAAAGGAAAGAAAAAAGAGATAGTATAACAATGACTGATTCAATAATTAATGAAGACTTAATGACATACGAGTGCATACATAGAGAGTCAATTTCTTCAAGCTTCCCTGATATCTTTACTGAAATCTATCAAGAGCACATCAACCTTACTGTTTGGCAGCAAAAATATTCAAATAATATTATCCAGTGTGCAAATTCAATCATAGAGCATTACCCGAATTTAAAAGTGGTGATTATGGTATCACCCGATGAAGCACATCAAATGCTAGCTGAGCATTTAAAAGATGCTCCAAATAACCATGAGATGTGTCAGCAAATTACTCTATTAGTCGATATGTTTTGTACGCTGTTCGAACAAAAGCAAGTTGGCTTACGTTTGACAACACTAGACAGAGCAATGTGCCCCAAATTTCATGTGGATAAAATACCGTGTCGTCTCGTTACTACCTTTGTGGGTAGAGCGACTCAATGGCTTGAAAATAATGCTGTTGATCGAACCAAATTGGGTGCAAATGGCCATGGGATGACAGATGAAAAATCTGGAGTATTTCAGCACACAGAGCAAATCAATCAGCTATCAGCAGGTGATATTGCGTTGTTGAAAGGTGAAAACTGGTTTAATAACAAAGGAGGTGGGTTAGTACACCGCTCTCCTGCCTTACAGGCCAATGAAAAAAGACTGTTGGTCACGTTAGACTTTGTTGAATAAAAGTAAATTATTATGATGTCAAAACAACATGAAACTTACCCTAAAAAATTAGAAAAAAGGCTACTAAAGGCTGAGGAGCAATGTCGCTTAAACGGTAGTAAATTAACCCTAAAACGAAAGCAAGTACTCTCAATATTATTAGATGTAAAAAAAGCTATTTCAGCGTATGAATTAATCGATATTTTTGAAGATAAATTCCAACAAAACATGCCCCCTATGTCTGCCTATAGAGTATTAGATTATCTCGTAAATCTGGATTTAGCGCATAAAATTAATGTAGCAAATAAATTTGTTGCTTGTGCTCATATTGGCTGTGAAAACAACCATGACGTAGTGCAACTCTTATTCTGTAATCAATGCCAAAATGTTCAAGAGATGCCTGTAAACCCTTCAATTGCTGAAAGTTTTACCAACGAACTAGAGAATTCAGGTTTTCAATTATGCTCTCAACAAATTGAACTGAATTGTATTTGTAATTCATGTTCAGATAATCATCAGCAATCACAACTACAACATGGCTCATTAGCATTTACCAAAGGTTAACTCAATGAAATTAAACACACTTTTTATCGATAAACTCTCTATCAGCATTTCTGTTCTTTGTGTTGCACACTGTCTTATTTTTCCTGTGTTGGCAGTTTTTATTCCAAGCATCATTGCCTTGGGATTAACATCAGAAAATTTTCATTTTTGGATGATAGTATCTGTCATTCCAAGTAGTGCCTTTGCTTTGACATTAGGCTGTAAAAAGCATGCTAACATTTCAATGGTAATTATTGGTGTCGTTGGCCTTAGTAGTTTATTGCTCGCATTGGCGTTAGATCATAGTATGCTCGGTGAATACGGCGAAAAAGCATTAACACTCATTGGTGCCTTACTCATTGCTTTTGCCCATTTTAGAAACTTCAAGTTATGTCAACAACATGACAATTGCCATTGTGAACACACTCATGAATAATCAGCGATTCTTTAAAATAAGTTAGGTCACAAACGTGATTAAAGAGAAAATATTTTCAGTTCCAACCAATATAATCACAGGTTTCCTTGGTGTAGGTAAAACTTCAGCAATTTTACATCTGCTAAAACAGAAGCCAGAAAATGAACGCTGGGCTGTACTGGTAAATGAATTCGGTGAAATTGGTGTCGATGCAAGCTTAATAAAAGGTTGTATCGGTGACAATAAGAATATATTTATTCGCGAGGTTCCTGGTGGGTGTATGTGTTGCGCATCTGGAGTTCCAATGCGAATTACTTTAAACCAGCTACTAGCTGAAGCCAAGCCACATAGATTACTTATTGAACCGACAGGCTTAGGGCACCCTACTGAAGTGTTACATATACTCTCTAACCAATACTATCAAGATGTACTTCAAATAGAAAAAACCATCACCTTAGTAGACGCTAGAAACTTAAATGTTCAGCGCTATATTGAACACGAAATCTTTAATCAACAATTACAGATAGCTGATATTATTGTTGGTAGTAAGGCAGATCTTTACACCCCTAAAGATAAAGCTTTATTATCAAATCACCTTCAAACTAAAGCATTCACACCAGAGCAAATCACCTTTATAACAAACGGAAAACTACAACTGCCCCTATTGTTTGGCAGTACGCGTTATAAAGCGACACTAAATACTTGTCATATTGAACATAAAAATACTAAGACAGTGTCGCCTTCCCCATTATTAAAAGAAGACTATAGTCAGGCAACAAACCAAGGTGAAGGGTTTAAAAGTATCGGCTGGCGTTTTGCACCACACAAAATTTTCGACCGCGAGAAATTGCATAGCTTTTTAATGTCTGTAAATGCTATTAGAATTAAAGCGGTATTCATTACCCCAGACGGCACTTTTGGATACAACACCGCTGAAGATAACCTAATAGAAATAAAATTAGATGAATGTAATGAAAGTCGAATCGAAATTATATGCGATAAAGTCATTGATTCATGGCAAACCAACTTATTAAAAACGCTACTAGAAGAGCAAGGCGGTTACTGACACTATAAAAAACGATTAGCTCAAAAAAAGTAAACGCTAACTTAGTTAGCGTATTGTTACTTACTAGGCTCTGCTGAGAGGTTTTCTTTTTCAATAGTATTTATTAGGAAAGTATCATCTCATTATCGCACTCTCATCAAAACATAGTGCGATATACTCAGCTAGTTACATCCGTCGCTAAAGATAAGCGTTTCAACGAGACTATATCGAATCTTAAGCGAACAACCATTATAATAGCGCGTTTGCGCTCAACTAAATAATACACATAACAATCAAATTCAATAAGTAGCTTAAATCATATGAAAAACTCCATTATTTCGGCATTTTTATTGGCCACCGCTTTAGCTTCAACGGCTCATGCGTCTGCCATTAAGCAGACCAAAGGTGACTTTGAAGATAAGTTTCGCCAACTTGAAGAAGTACTGCCAACGCCAAACGTTTATCGCAATGCTTCAGGTGAACCAGGTGAACGCTACTGGCAGCAACAAGTAGACTATAAAATCAAAGTCTCACTTGACGAAAAAAAACGCCGTATTAGCGCAGCAGAAGATATTCGATATCAAAACAATTCGCCATATCGCTTAAAATATCTATGGGTGCAATTAGACCAAAACCGCTTTAAAGACGATTCAATTGCCAATATGGCCAGCGATTTCGGCGGTATGGGACGTCGTGGACCAGTTAACACTGTAGGTGATGCAAATACCCCAACAAAATTAAATCTGAATGAATTACGTGCGATGCACTTTAAAGCAGATAATGAATTAGGTTATGAAATTAAAGCAGTTAAAGACAGTCGAGGTAATAAATTAGCCTTTACTGTGGTTGGCACGCAAATGCGTATCGACTTACCTAAGCCGCTAAAATCAGGTGACGATATTGATTTCACTATTGATTTTGCTTTCAATATTGTTGAAGAGAATGCCGTATCTGCCCGTTCTGGCTATGAAAAATTTGACGATGGCAATGATATCTTCTTGCTAGCGCAATGGTTCCCGCGCCTACACGCCTACACTGATTACGAAGGCTGGAATAACAAAGAATTTTTAGGCCGTGGTGAGTTTACTTTAGAGTTTGGTAACTACCAAGTTGAAATAGACGTACCCGCTGATCACATCGTTTCTTCTACCGGGGTATTAACTAACCCAAAAGAGGTACTCACTAAAACCCAACGTAAGCGTTTAGAAAAGGCAAAAACTGCCAAACGCCCAGTCTTTATTGTTACTGAAGAAGAAGCCTTAGCAAACGAAAAAGAAGGCACCAACAAGCGTAAAACTTGGGTATTTAAAGCAGAAAACGTCCGCGATTTCGCCTGGGCTTCATCACGTACCTTTATCTGGGATGCCAAAGGCTACCAACAAGGTGGCGATAAAATGCCACATGTAATGGCGATGTCTTTCTATCCTGTTGAAGGTGGCGATTTGTGGAAGAAATATTCTACCGAATCAGTTATTCACACCATGGAAGTTTATTCACGTTTTTCATTTGACTACCCTTACCCGACAGCGCAATCAGTGAATGGCCCTGTTGGCGGTATGGAATACCCAATGATCACCTTTAATGGCCCACGTACTGAGTTACAAGATGACGGCAGCCGTACTTATTCACAGGCAGAAAAGCGCTTCCTTATTGGTGTTGTAATACATGAGGTTGGTCATATTTACTTCCCTATGGTCGTTAACTCAGACGAGCGCCAATGGACCTGGATGGACGAAGGTTTAAACAGTTTCCTTGACGGCGTAGCAGGACGAGAATGGGATCCAACTATTCCTTGGGGGCGTGAGCCACGTGATATTACCGGCTATATGAAATCGCAATACCAAGTGCCGATTATGACGCAATCTGACAGCATTTTACGTATTGGCCCTAATGCTTATACTAAGCCTGCTACAGCACTTAATATATTACGCGAAGTTATCTTAGGTCGTGAATTGTTTGATTTTGCCTTTAAAGAATATGCTGAGCGCTGGATGTTCAAACGCCCTACGCCATCAGATTTTTTCCGTACTATGGAAGAAGCCTCTGGTGTTGATTTAGATTGGTTCTGGCGTGGCTGGTTCTACTCTACCGACCATGTTGATATTTCTATCGACAAGGTTTATCAAATGCGTCTCGATACCCATAACCCAGATATTGATTTTGCCCGTTTGCGTGATATTGAAAATGATAAACCATCATCACTGTTTGTTGAGCGCAACAAGGCAGAAGGTAAAGAGTTATGGGTTGATCGAAACCCAGATGTACGTGACTTTTACGATGATAATGATCGCTTCACCGTAACTAACAAAGAACGCAACAAGTATCAGAAATTCCTTAAAGATTTAAAGCCTTGGGAACGTGAAACATTAGCACGCGCAATCGAAGAAGATAAAAACTACTATGTATTAGAGTTCTCTAACTTAGGCGGTTTAGTCATGCCAATTTTACTTGAGCTAACCTATGCCGATGGCAGCAAAGAAAACCAATACATTCCTGCTGAAATTTGGCGTCGTTCCCCAAAACAAGTACGTAAATTAATTGTTGCCGATAAAGGTAAGCAATTAGTCAGTGCTGTGGTTGATCCAGGTTGGGAAACTGCCGATGTTGACGTAGAGAATAACCATTATCCGCGTCAGATCATTCCTACACGAATTGAAGCCTATAAATCGAAGAAGAGCAAAGACAAAGTTAAGCGCGATATTATGCAAGATATCAAAACCAAGCTTAAAAAGGCTGAAAAAGAAGCGAAGGATAACTAATGGCTAAACACCTATTCTTTATCTTATCTAGTTTTTTGATGGTGGTTGCAAATTCAGTATTTGCCCACCAACAAAAAGCCGCTGAAACTACGGTTTTATTTAATAAACGTTCTGGTCATCTTGAAGTAATGCACCGCTTTTACTTGCACGATACCGAACACGCCGTGCAAAAATTATTTGATAAACATGCCGATATTATTAGTTCAAATAAAACCCAGCAGCAATTTGCTGATTATGTTGCCAAACAATTCTTAGTCCGAGGTTTGGATAATAAAGCACTTACGCTAAACAACGTAGGTTATGAGGTGGAAGGTAAGTTCTTCTGGGTCTATCAAGACGCTAAGCTACCTAGCAAATTAAAAGGCATTAAGCTCTATAACGGCAGCTTGCGTGACCTTTGGCCCACGCAAATTAATATGGTCAATATTGAAGGTAAAGGCCAGGTTAAAACCTTATACTTTAGCGACAATAAAGATTGGTTAATCAGCACCTTTTAATATATTGAGTTA
>Ga0193960_1000213_pt1 | contig 24390 bp, 20 predicted proteins | sample FB_3_MG_FD_140338 | JGI IMG/M metagenome (GOLD analysis project Ga0193960, IMG submission 140338) | Microbial mat bacterial communities from the Broadkill River, Lewes, Delaware, United States - FB_3_MG | ecosystem: Environmental > Aquatic > Freshwater > River > Microbial mats | place: USA... | reverse complement strand
TATACGTACACACACATACACATTCACGCACGCTCCAGACGGCTATATAGGTTGTATCGGTTCAATGCCTAAAAAGTTATTTAAACGATTTATTCCAACCCCGGCGGCCGTTAAAAAACACCGCTCTCTAGGTTTTTTGAGCCATCTATTGCACGACCCTTATTTATTTCACCTCAATAAGCACTCGGTTTCTCTCGCGGCGTTAGTCGGTGTCTTTTGTGCATTCTTGCCAATACCCGGACAAATGCCCGTCGCGGCAGCTATCGCGTTATGGGTGCGCTGCAATCTACCTATATCGATTGCCCTAGTCTGGATTAGCAACCCACTGACAATCCCCCCCATTTTTTTTGCCACCTATAAATTTGGTAGCTGGATACTGCAAACACCGCCTATGGAGTCAACCATTGCACTGTCCTGGGAGTGGTTAACACAGGACTTTGTGCATATCTGGCAGCCACTACTAGTGGGCTCATTAATTACTGCGGTTGTGTTTTCGCTGCTAAGCTATGTGGCCGTGCAATTGTTTTGGCGTTGGCATGTGGTCAGCCAATGGAGAAAACGCCGCCAGGATCGCGCCCAGTCGCGAAAGCGCCACTGATACTTAGCCGTGACTATTCATAGCGCAGTGCTTGGGCAGGTTTAATACTAGCGGCCTTCCACGCGGGATAAATCGTTGCTAATAAACTCATCAATAACCCTACCCCCGCTACCATCATCACATCACTATAAACAATTTGCGATGGCAAATAACTGATAGGATAGATATCCGCTTTAAGAAAAGTCACACCAAATAGTGATTCAATCACATCGACAAACCCTTGCACGCCCAGCGATAATCCCAGCCCCAAGACAGTGCCCAAGACAGTGCCCACCACACCAATAACCGCCCCTTGCACGATGAAAATGATCATTATTTCTCGACTTGTCATACCGAGTGTGCGCAAAATAGCAACGGCACTTTGTTTATCAACCACCACCATTACCAGTGTCGAGACTACATTAAATGCTGCGATAGCAATAATCAGCACCAGCAATAAACCCACCAGTTTTTTCGACAATTGCACCGCGTGATAAATATTCCCGTGGGTACGTGTCCAGTTACTGGTATAGAAGCCATAGGGGAGCGACTGGCGCAACTCATCGGCCACCAATGGCGCAGAGAATAAATCCTCAACTTTGATGCGCATACCTGTAATGGTGGTTGGATCGTCTGTTAACCCTGCCGCTGGCGCTAACCCCATGAGCACCAGCGATTGATCAAGCTCTGTTTGTGTGGTGAATATATCAATGATATCGACCATTGCAATCGAGGGTGCGCGCCGTTGCTGACCACTTTTAGGTACGACAAGTGTCACGCTATCACCCACCGCAAGCCCTAGTTTTTCAGCCAGCCCCTTACCCATCGACAAGGTGTTAGGGCGAGCATTAAGTGCGGCTAATGTGCCTTCAGTTAGGTAACGCTGAATAATAGAAACATCGCCTTCGTGGGTTGCAGTAACGCCGTAAATCAATGCGGGCTCGGCTTTCTTACCCGCACTAATAATCCCCTGAAGCTCAACAAAAGGCGCAGCCGCAACCACGTTGGAATGTGCGATAAGCTCTGGTTGTAGTTGTTGCCACTGACTAATACCCTGCGAGTGATACAGTGAAATTTGTGGTACTATTTTGAGGATTCGCTCACGCAGCTCTTTATCAAAGCCATTCATCACTGACAGTACCACTATCAATAGCGCCACCCCCAATATCAGACCAGCCATTGCGATACCCGCAATAAAAGAGACCGAATGGCTACGCTTGCGCGCCAAAATATAACGCAGGCCAATAAAAAACGTAACGGGGTTATACATGTGTGGTATCCAGTGGCTTTAGCTCGCCCCCCGCAAGCATAAGCACCCTATCCATTCTGGCCGCTAAGGCCTGATCGTGGGTTACAACAATAAAGCTGATGCTATAACGTTGATTAAGCTCCAGCAACAACGCCTCTATTGACTCGGCGGTATCGCGATCGAGATTACCGGTTGGCTCATCCATCAAAACACAGGCGGGCTCTGTCACAATAGCCCGTGCAATCGCAACACGCTGACGCTCACCGCCTGATAGCTCTGAAGGTTTGTGCTGTAACCGCTCCCCCAAACCTACTCGGGTTAACATATCGCTGGCACGCCTGCGTGCCTCAGCTACGGCCACTTTACCAATTAACAGCGGCATGGCTACATTTTCAAGTGCAGTGAACTCACCGAGCAAGTGATGAAACTGGTACACAAACCCCAAGTAGCGATTGCGTAAGCGTCCACGGCTGTTATCATCCAGTGATGACAGTACTTCGCCTGCGACAATCACCTCGCCACGGGTTGGGTTATCAAGCCCGCCCAGTAAATTGAGCAACGTACTTTTGCCTGCACCAGAGCTACCAATAATGGCCACTCGCTCAGCCTCATCGATACGCATCGTAACGCTATTGAGCACGGTGATATCCTGAGGTCCCTCCCGGTATACTTTTTGTAACTCGCGGCATTCCAGCACACTTTGACGCTGCTTCATAACATGGCTCTGTCGTTGGAGAATCTATTATTAAGAAATCTGCTGTTAACGTGCATTTTATTCATAGCGCAGTACCTCAGCAGGTGCTACCTTTGCCGCACGATAAGCCGGGTATAGGGTCGCAACAATACTCATGACAATCGCGCAGCCACAAATCATCACCACATCATCAAAACGCAGCTCAGACGGTAAATGGCTAATAAAATACACATTAGGGTCGAACAAGTACACGCCGAGCGTATGCTCAAGCCAGGTGACAATATCACCGATAAACCACGCCAATAAGCACCCTATGAGTGCTCCAATAGCGATACCGATGATACCCACCGCGCTACCTTGCACAATAAACACGCTCATCACAGCACCAGCGCTCATTCCCAGTGTACGCAATACCGCGATATCACTGCGTTTATCGGCCACCATCAAGACAAGGCTGGTTACAATATTTAATGCCGCTACTGCAATGATGATCATTAACAAAGCGCTGATAATCCGTTTTTCCATTTGCACCGCTTGAAATAAGCTGCCCTGGGTTTGACTCCAGTCTTTGTAATCGTATCCATCGCCTAACTGTGCGGCTAGATCGGCCATTACCGCATCAGCACGATAAATATCATCCACTTTTAAATGAATACCTTGTACGGCGTTAGGCATACGATATAAGCGTTGAGCATCGCTGAGGTGGATCATTGCCAGCTGTTGATCGACCTGTGCCCCCACCTCAAACACCCCCACAACAGTAAAGCGTTTGCTGCGAGGAAAAACCCCGGCGGGAGTTACTGTGACTTGAGGTAAGGTGATTATCACTTTTTCGCCAACATTGACACGCAAATAACGCGCGAGCAAATTGCCCAGCACAATACCAAATTCGCCGGGTTTAAGGTCTGCCAATCCACCCTGGAGCATATGCTGCTCAATGACAGATACCTTAGTTTCGCTTTGTGGCAATATGCCCTGGATTTCAACACCGTGCACACTGCCTTGGTAATTCACCATACCAAAGCCTGCAATATACGGTGCGCTGGCAATCACTTCGGGGTGCGCATTGGCCTGCTTTGCCAGCACCTGCCACTGAGGCAAATGTGGTGTTTGATCGATAAAACCGTGAGGCACAACACTGAGAATACGTTGTTTAATTTCGCTATCGAAGCCGTTCATAACCGATAGCACAACAATCAAGGCCAGTGTGCCAAGCGCCATACCCAATAGGGAGAAGCCGCTGATAAACGAGATAAATTGATGGCGTCGTTTCGCTCTGGTATAGCGAAGGCCAATAAATATGGGAACATTATTTAACATGGGCGCATTAAACGGAAAAATGCTCCGAATAACAACCCCTATAACACGCTCTACGCCCTTCGCTAAAGCGGCACTGTAAAAATTACAGCACAATTTACAATAACAGCTATGCTTACACTACACTTTCTATATTATTGGCCCTACCTTACGAGCTTATGCATTATGTCTGAGCAACGCCTGTTTTTCCGTATCCAGCAGGATGTACAGCTTGATTATCATAGTGTTAGCAGTGATGCCATCACACAAGAGGCACCTGAGCACTATTTTGAGCACGCTGAGTCTTTGCGGTTATTTTCACAGTTTCGACGTATGGACAGTGAATCAGCCCCGTTATTGGCACAGATCGCCAGCGAAAGCCGGTCACTGTCTGAATATCTGGAAATGATGAACCGTAAAATGGACTTGTTAGCACAACAATTAACCGCTAATGTCCATGTCGAGACCAGTAAAGAGAGCCATCATGTAAGTCTCAGCGAGGGCGGTCTGGCCTTTTCTACAGACAAACCTGTCTACAAAGATAGCTGGCTGGCGGTACAGTTGTTGTTTTTGCCGTCGTGTACTGGCATTGTCACCTTTGCCAAAGTGGTGCGCTGCGATGAGCTAGCCGCGCAGCAGTATCGCATCGGCATACAATTTCACGCCCTCAATCAAGAGCAATCTAAAATCATTGCCAAACAGATCATTCACAGCCAAATGGCAGCCAAACGCTTTGATGCGACTAAAATGTAAGCTGCTTCACTGAAACAGGCACCTCTTAGATGATAATCTGTCCAAAATATAGAATGCACATCAATATACAGTGGTAGCATACTAAAAAATAACATATATTTATGTATTGTATAGTGTCTGGTTGTACACTAAGTGAATCGTGCAACCAGAAGAAACAGACATCATCAATCAGCCAGACTGAGAAACCATCATGAAAAATAAGACACCATTTCGGCAATGTCCCAAAAAGCACCTATCAGTGATTGCCTCAATGCTGCTCTCTACCTTATTAGTATCCTCGATACCGGCCATTGCGACAGCTGATGATGTAGTGGTGCCCGTTGGTCAACAAGCGGCCCATAAGCGCGATATCGCAAAACCCCGCTCGGGCATGAGCAAAAACCAGGTTGAATCCCAATATGGTACACCTCGACAAAGCGTTCCGGCTATTGGGCAGCCACCCATATCTTCGTGGGTCTATGCCGATTTTGTCGTCTACTTTGAATACAACCATGTGATTCACAGTGTATTGACAGGCGAGCAACGCAATTAATCTCGCCGGCGAGAGCAGGCTAAAAGCCACCCACTGCGAATGATGTATAAACTAGCTGAGGGTTTAGAGCTTTTTAGCCTTTTGTATCTTTTAACCCTTTGTACCCCTTAACCCTTTGTACCCCTTAACCAAAGGCATTGGCCATCACTGGTTTTGTCTAATAATTGCAGCTTCTCTTCGTGTCGGCTTAGTTCGTCAGCCGCTGCCATAATTACCGGTAACTCAAGTGTACTGGCCACTCGCTTAATTGCCTCAGCACCACGCTGCTGGCTATCATCGTCGTCGTTACCGCTCAGTGACAACGCCCGCTGACCACCAGTCATCATTAGATAGACGTCAGCTAGAATCTCAGCATCGAGTAAAGCGCCGTGTAAATCCCGCTGGGAGTTATCGACACCATAGCGTTTACATAACGCATCTAGATTATTTTTTTGCCCAGGATGCTTAGCGCGGGCCATGACCAGCGTATCAACGATCGTGCAGTACTGCTCTACTGCCCCATAACCACCCTGCTCAAATAATTTAAGCTCATGGTTGATAAAACCCACATCAAACGGCGCATTGTGAATGACCAACTCAGCACCAGAGACAAAGCTCATAAACTCTTTAGCAATTTGCGCAAATACTGGCTTATCGGCTAAGAACTCATTGGTAATGCCGTGCACTTCCATAGCACCGGCATCGATTTCTCGCTCAGGCTGTATATATTGATGGTAATGGCGCCCGGTTAAGCGTCTATTTTCTAATTCAACGCAACCAATTTCAATAATGCGATGGCCAAGGCTTGTTTCTAAACCTGTGGTTTCCGTATCTAAAACAATTTGTCTCATAATGTATTACACGTCAAAAAGATTAATGGGGAATACCCTGATTGGCGAGCTCATCAGCCATTTCATTTTCCCGGTGGCCACTGTGACCTTTTACCCACTTCCAGACAACCTGATGGCGACTGACCTGCTCATCGAGCATTTGCCACAGATCACTGTTTTTAACTGGTTTTTTCGCTGATGTACGCCAACCATTTTTCTTCCAGTTAACCATCCACTGTGTAATGCCTTTGCGCACATATTGGGAGTCAGTGGTGAGCACCACATCACAGGGTTCTTTCAGTGCGGCGAGCGCTTCTATCGCCGCCATTAACTCCATACGGTTATTGGTCGTATTATGCTCACCGCCGCAGAGTGATTTTTCAACATCGCCAAAGCGCATTAACGCCCCCCAACCACCGGGACCTGGATTGCCTTTACAGGCGCCATCAGTAAATATTTCAACCGCTTTCACACACTATCCTAATAATGAATTCACATGATGGGGAGTTTACAGGTCGCTTTCTAAGATGCAAGCACGGCGCATCAACGAGACTTTTTTTGCGTCCGTGCGGCAACCGGTATTTTAGTCGAGGCTTTGGATCTTGCCCGGCCGGGGGCCCACTCAGGTAGTGTTGCCTGCCACTTGGGTTTGACCGGCGTGACGGGCATCACCTGTTTGCGAGCAGAGACCACATAGAAAGCACCACAGCCCGACAAAAAGGAGCGCCCTAGATTATCCATCCACGGGCTGGGCCTCTGACCAAAAGGAAGCCCATAGTAGCCTTTCTCAACCGCCATAGGCTCAAAATCAAGTAACCTTAACCAGTCAAATAAACGCCCCAAGCGCAAACTGTTATAGCGCCATTGTGCAGAGCGACTCACAAGCCCAGCTAACGGGCGACAAGCACCGTAGAGGCTCCAAGGGTTAAAGCCAACGATCAACAAGTAACCATGAGGAATGATTGCACGGGACGCTTCACGCAGCAACTGATGGGGGTTGGTCGAAAATTCAAGCACATGATGCAGAAGGCAAACATCAATAGAATCCGAACTCAAAGGCAGCTGTTCAAAATTTGCAACGCACCCCGACAAATCAGACTCACCAAAAGGTTGTACATTGAGTTGAAAGCGATGGTTAATTGGGCTATCACAACAAAGATCCAGCTTTCGGCTAATACTAAGCTGCATTAGGTGGTAGCCAAACAGGCAGCGCAAGGAGCGCTCTATGCAACGGTGTTCTTCTGTCAATAAACGCTGCCCCAACGGGCTATCGAGCCATTGCTCTAAATCATTTTGGGCGGTGTGTAGCGGCTGCACACCAAAGCGCCCCTTAAGGGTGCTTGCAAGGCGGTGTTTAGTTGCAAGATACCGTGATTTTAGCGGCTGTGACATAAATAATCAGTACTCTTTTATCAATATTACCAACAATTAACGACCATCTTATTCCAACGACATGTCTTATTATAGGCACCAATAACCATTTACAGGATAAACATACATAACAGCTCAATAATACGCTTGTGTGAAGCCATTACCAATAGCGTAAAATATTAACCATAGTGCTCTGTATGCGCAACAGTCTTAGAATATTGAACACACCCGTCAAAACCAAGGGTTCAGCGTATAACCAGCACTTAAAAAAGGTGACTAACGCAGTGCAACACGGTAGAGTAAGTGTTGAATTACACCTTGTCGTTACCGGTATCAGTTACCTGCATTATGAATAATACTGACAAAAGCTTAAATACCAAGAGCAATACACTCTCCTCTTCTCGATATATTCGACGACGCCTGATTATTGCATTAGTACTCTTACAGGCAATTACTGTTTTTATTATTCTTTTGTTTTCACGCCTGTATTCTGAGACTGCATTGATCGATCAAGCCAAGCAAATTCTGCACAATGCCGCCAGTGAGGCTGTGGCGCATACCGGCGATTTTTTAGAGCCCGCCAAGCGTAGTGCCAGCAGCAGTGCGGCACTGTTTAGCGACGGTATTATCAACGATGCAGACCCCGCTGACACCGAAGCTTATTTTTTAAATTTATTGCAACATAACGATGAGTTTTCAGGCGTTTATATCAGTAATATCAAGGGTGACTTTACGTTTGTATCGAGACATGATGATCATTTTTTAACAAAAATAATCACACATAACGACCAACAGCGCTCGGTGGCACTCCATGAGCGCAATAGTCGCCTGGACATCACCCGCTCACAGGTTGATGACAACGATTTATTTAACCCGCTAGAGCGCCCTTGGTATCAATTAGCGATTAAGCATAAGCGTCTGATCTGGACTGAGCCCTATATTTTCTTCTCGTCAAAAAAACCCGGCATTACAACGGCTATGCCTTACTATGACACAAAGGGTGAAATTAAAGGTGTCATTGGTATAGATATAGAGCTAACTGAGCTTTCTCGCTTTTTAGGGACTCTGCACATTGGTGATTCTGGCTCGGCTTTTTTGCTCAACCAATCGGAATTAGTCGTTGCAATTCCTGGCAAAACCTACCTCGGCAATGAAGAAAAAGATCAATTAAAACGTATCATGCATATTGAGGAAATACCCGAAGGCAGTACGCGTTTTGCCTACCGACGACTAATGAGCGAAAACCAGCAACAGCTGCCCTCTTCGGTGTACCATTTAAACTATGCTTTTGAAGGCAAAAAGAATATTGCTGTATTTTTGCCATTTGAGCTCAGCGAGAGCCGTCGCTGGGTGATAGGCACTTACGCACCTGAAAACGACTTTGTTCACACCTTGCGAGAAGGTGAATACAAGAGCCTGCTAATCGCCTGTGTGGTATTACTGGTATCGATGCTCGTAGGCTGGATACTGGCAACACGCACTTGGCAGCCAGTCGCTGACTTACGCACCAAAGCAATTACCGATCAATTAACCGGCATATTTAACCGTCACCACCTCGATGAAGTAGCTGATATTTTATTTAGCAACACACACACCACAGACCAACCCTTAGCTATTGCTATGCTCGATGTCGATCACTTTAAAAAGATTAATGATAATTACGGCCATGCGGTAGGTGATGAGGTACTTGTTTGTGTGGCTAAACGCTTGAAAAGCACACTGCGCGAAATGGATGTATTAGCACGCTTTGGTGGTGAGGAGTTTACCATGCTACTCCCCAATACCGACAGCCAGAATGCAAAAACCATTTTTAACCGGATACGTGAACAAATTGCCTCACAGCCATTTCGTACCAGCATTGGCCTTATTGATGTCACTTTGAGCATTGGGGTCTCTATTGCCACTCCTACTAGCAGTGACTTATCAACCGTTATGGAACAGGCTGATACGGCACTGTATAAGGCAAAGCAATCGGGTCGCAATCGCGTTGTGATTGGATAGATTATTATTTATTACACTATAGGAACCCAATTATAATAACGCGACCATCAGATCAAACTTTTGCTGGCCACTTCATAGACATCTTTTGACAGGTTTGGCTGCTGAATAATGGTCTCTAATGCCTGTTTCATTAATGGCTGGCGATGTTCATCGTATTTTTTCCAACGTGTTAATGGTGTAATAATTCTAGCGGCAATCTGCGGGTTAAGCGTATCTAGTTGAATAATTTGTGCTTGTAAAAAATCGTAGCCCTTACCTGATAGCTGATGAAATCCCACCATATTCTGGTTGCAAAAAGCACCAATTAATGAGCGCACTTTATTGGGGTTTTTAATATCAAAACTTGCATGTTGCATTAGCTCAATCACAGTATCAAGCGTATTCACAGATGGCTTAGTGGCCTGCACTAAAAACCATTGATTGACCACTAAAGCCTCGTGCTGCCAACGCTCATAAAATTGTGCAAGCGCTTGGGTTTGTAATGGCTTTAGCGTTTCATCTTCGCTATGCACTAGCGCAAGCAAAGCCATTAAGGAGTCCGTCATATTGTTAGCATTGGTAAATTGCTGATAACAGCGCTCATGAATATCACCCTCGCCTAGAAGCATCAAGTAATCCAGCGCTGTATTTTTTAAACTGCGTTGAGCAATAGCTTGTGCAGAGGGTTGGTAGGCTTGGGTGTGATCATAAGCAGTATAGATATCCCATAACGATTCTTTTAACGCCCGTGCTATCGCTGTCTTTAACGCCATGCGTGCACTGTAAATAGCCTCAACATGTATCGTTGACTCAATTTCAGCAAGATATGCCAGCGAGGGTAATTCCAGCATCAGTGCTACCATTGCCTGATCGAGACTGGTATCGCTTAATACCGCAGCCAACGCCTGTTCAAGCACTGGATCAATCGCTTGGGGGGCGTTGTCCTTAAAGGCTTGCATCTGCTCTTGAATAAGCTCTACAGCTAACTGCTGACTTGCATCCCAGCGCGCAAACCCATCACTATCGTTAGTGATCAGACGCAAATAATCGGCTCGACTGTAGTTATAGTTAAGACGTACCGGCGCCGAAAAATCACGCAACAATGAAGGTACTGGTTTTTCTTTAACACCAATAAAGTCAAACGTTTCTACAGCTTTGGTCAGCTCAATGGTGTAAGTTGTGTTGTCTGCGGTTTCAGTATTGCTATCATCTGGGGTGCGTACGGGCAAGCAACCCGCTTCAGTTACTAAACCAATCGCCACCGGGATTAAGAAGGGTTCTTTTTCATCAGCCTCAGGGGTTGGCGGACAGAACTGCTCAATAGTCAGTGAATAGGTTTCACTTTCAACATCATAGTGGTCGCGCGCACTCAATATAGGTGTACCTGCCTGGGTATACCAGTATTTAAATTGTGTTAAATCCCGGCCAGAGGCGGCCTCCATCGCGCAGACAAATTCATTAATGGTCACTGCCTGACCATCGTGGCGCTCAAAATAAAGGTCTGAACCTTTGCGAAAATCATCCGCACCGAGAAGTGTATGAATCATCCTCACAACCTCAGCACCTTTTTCATAAACCGTTAGCGTATAAAAATTACCGATCTCAATAAAAGATGATGGCTGTACTGGGTGACTCATTGGCCCTGCGTCTTCGGCAAATTGGTGTGTACGCAACAAGGTAACATCTTCGACACGCTTAACCGTTCGCGACCCCATATCGGCTGAGAATTCTGCATCGCGAAATACGGTAAACCCTTCTTTCAAACTCAATTGAAACCAATCTCTACAAGTGACTCGATTGCCAGACCAATTGTGAAAGTACTCGTGGGCAACAACACCTTCTACACGCTGAAAACCACTGTCGGTAGTCGTTTCTGGATGTGCCAATACACAAGAGGTATTGAAAATATTTAGACCTTTATTTTCCATTGCCCCCATATTAAAATCATCGACTGCAACAATCATAAAGATATCGAGATCATACTCACGGCCATAGACCTGTTCATCCCATTGCATTGCGTTCTTTAGTGATGTCATCGCATGCCCACATTTGTCGACATCTTTTTGTTCAACAAAGATCTGGAGCGTAATGTCACGACCAGAGTGGGTGGTAAAATGGTCTTCTATGCAGTGCAAATCGCCGGCAACCAGTGCAAATAAATACGCAGGCTTTTTAAAGGGGTCATGCCAGGTTACCCAGTGGCGAGCACCCTCTTCTCCCCGCTCAATGGGGTTGCCATTAGAAAGCAATAGTGGATAGGCCTGCCTATCGGCAATAATGGTTGTCGTAAATTCACTCATTACATCAGGGCGATCAAGATAATAGGTTATCTTGCGAAAGCCTTCGGCTTCACACTGTGTACAATACATATCACTAGAGCGGTACAACCCTTCCAGTGATGTATTATTATCAGGGTCAATATGCGTGGTACAGCTCAACTCAAACTCATCGGGCACATGTGTAATAGTCAGGGTATTTTCGTCACAATGATAGTCATCCTCCCCTAAAAGTCTATCGCCAATGGCCAGTGAGACCAAGCGCAGCTGCTGACCATTAAGTACCAGTGCCGCTTGTGTGTTCGCATCAGGGTTGCGTTTAATGAACAACCGAGAGCGCACCTCGGTCACATCGGCACGCAAATCAAAGGTGAGATCAGTTTTATCAATTAAAAAGTCCGGTACTTGATAGTCTTTTAAAAAAATGGCTTGGGGATGCGCATCTTTCATACGGCGAAATACCCTTATTGAAAATGAAAAAGAAAGTGCGAACTCACCTTACCTAAGAGCCGCCATTGTCTACTAGAATCAATCACATGAAGATTACCAGCACTGGGGGTTGTCGATAGCCAGTACACTAATGCTTCCAGTTAAGTGGCTGTTCATCATCGTCGGCGACTTCGCCATCAACACTACCACAGTGATTATGTTTTTTCGGTTCAATAAAACCGGTGTGTTGCTCTTGTGGTAAAAATTTCTGCTCATAGGCAATCACGGCTTGCAGAGAAATATCACGCTGCTTAGAGGTCAACACCTTACCATCGGGCCACTTGCCAATTTCAACGGCACGCTTAAGGTTTTGATAAGTATCGGTACTCATATTATCTATTGCATCGAGAAAATTGCTTGTCATGGTATTACCTTACTTTATATCTACAATCAGTACAGTCTATATTACGAGTGGTTAAGGGTGCGGCGATCACGTATTACTTCGATATATCCCAATATACTCCCCGAAAGCAGTCCTGCCACATGTGCACTATTAGCGACACTCCCTTCAATCATATAATCAATAACACCGACAACACCAGCGATTAACCACACCAGTAAGAATATCACTAAGGTCTTATTAATAGCTAATACGGGGTGGATGATATGGCGTTGATAAATAGCTAAGTACCCGATAAAACCATAGCAAATACCCGAGAGGCCGCCAAATGGAATATTCGGTGTCATCCAGTACTGAGCTATATTCGAGCAGACGCCTATGATAATAAACACTACCATAAAATAGCCAGACCCTTTGACTAACTCAATGCGCCGGCCGGTTTCCCATAACATCAGGCAATTAAACACGACATGTAATACCGAAAAGTGCAAAAATACGGGTGTTAATAACCGCCACAATTGAAATTGTTTGAGCGTTTCGCTAAGCGGCAATAACCCTCGACTATCAAGGATTTGAAAACCAAACCAACGATACGTCATATAATCATTACCAAAATTGACAACCAATGCACCGAGAACGCCAAGTGCAATCATTAACAGTGTCAATGGAAATAAATGCACAATACGCAGCCCTTTTATGAGCACCTCATGAATATCAACACGCTGAGGCTTTTCACCTGTGGGTAATATGAGATGGCCATCTAACCAATCTGTCAGCCAGTTTAACACTTGCTCGCGCTGCTCGCGCTCAGCTACCCATAACAACTGCTGCCCATTGCTTTCACTCACCCGGTGAGTAATGGCTTTACTGTCAAGGTAGTATTTAAAATCAGCCAAATCACAGGCAAGCGGCAATGAAGTCACCAGACACCATTGGTTTGAATCATTCACCATAGAAGTCATCCGAGTGTTGAGTGGCTGACTTCATCGCTTCATACTCAGGTGTATTTACATAAACCCAGACAAATTTACTCGGATCGAGCTGTTGCTCGCCATCCATGCGGTAGGCGACTAGCCGGCCATATTTAACAGCGCTATAATCCAGACAGGCTAAATTATTTCGCACAGGCATAGGACGCCCCTGTAACCAGTAGTGGCCAAAAAATAAGGGGCGTTCGTTTTCCCCGTAATGACTCAAGCGCTTTTTTTCTTTTTTAGTTAACACCCGCTCAATGAGCGTATCGGGTAATGGGTCAGGCTGAAACACAACATCAGCATACGTGGCTGGCTTTTTTGCCCAGAATTTAGTGCGAAAAAAACGCCTCTCGTGACCATCGCGACTACGAATAACTTGCTTATCAGGTAGTTTAATATCTGTACCTCGCATAAGCCGGTCGGTGACAATACTGGCAAAACTCCCCTTTTGAACAGACTCATTAATAACCGCCAACGATATTCGATTACTCCCATAACGCTCGCGGTACTGGGCGATCATGTCACTGTCCCAACAGGCGTGAACTACTCGAAATGCCTGAGTCTCCATAAACAGTGGCAACTCACTAAACCACTGTAAATAATCACTCCAATCCTCACGATGATTCGCAAACTGCTCAAGGGTTTCGGCTATGAGTCGATTGTGATGAGGGGTATGCTCACGCAAAAAAGTGTGCCCACTCTCGGCTGGGGCTGGGGTCATATAGCAAATGGCATTGTATTCGTGATTGCCCATCACCATTTGCGCATGCCCAGCCGACACCATGTCATAGACAATACTCAGTGCCTGGCGAATATGAGGGCCTCGATCGACCACATCACCGACAAAAAGTGCCTGACGTGAGGCATGCTGATAGATACCCGCTTTTTTTTGGTAACCTAGGCGCTCAAGTAAGGCCTTAAGCGTTGTTCCACAGCCATGTATATCACCTATAATGTCAAAACCTGAATACCGATGGTAAGCATCACTACCACCTTCAAAATCGGTATGGTCAGTTACTGCGTTGTGCACAACAATCTCTCACTGTCACTGAGTTAAATGGCTTGCCCACCCAAGTTTAGTACGACACGTATCGTAGAAATCGTGATCGCGAGGGTGAATTAATGTTAATCGGTTGGGTTTGAGGCTTATATGCACCTCGTCTCCGGGTTCTGTAACAACGTGGGTCTGGCCATCACAGGTGATATGGGGATAGGTCGAGTTCTCCTCACCGATAATCAACCGAATTTGACTGTCAGCGGCAACGACAATAGGCCTGCTTGTCAGTGTATGAGCATTTAGAGGTACCAGTACAACAGCCTCTAGCTTGGGATGCATTAACGGGCCGCCGCCACTTAAGGCATAAGCGGTTGAGCCTGTCGGTGTCGATACAATCAAACCGTCAGAACGCTGGCTATAGACAAAGTGATCATCAATATACAGCTCAAACTCTATCATTCGGATATAGCGGCCAGGGTGTAATACCACATCATTTAGCGCATCCCCATGGCCGATTGGTTTGCCATCACGCACCACCACCATATCCAGTAGAAAGCGTGACTCACTGAGGTATTCGCCCTCTAGTACAGCGGTTACTTTAGTTTCAATTTCATGGGGCATAATATCGGTTAAAAACCCTAAGCGACCACGATTAACCCCCAACAGCGGTACGCGGTGGTCAGCCATTGCGCGCGCGGCGCCTAACATACTGCCATCACCACCGATAACAATAACTAAATCACAGGTGGTGCCAATATCTTTTTCTTCGCCCTGGGGTACACTATTAATCTTTAAGGTATGAGCAAGCTCTGTTGAGAGCATAACCGATACTTGTTTGGAGCGTAAAAAAGCAATGAGCTGCTCAGTGGTACGGCGCGCTTTATCTGAGCTTAAGCGCCCCACTAAACCAATACTTTTAAATGTTGTCATACTCACCTGCTCTTGCTCTAATGCGATTGACGCTATTGACGATAGTGAGCTATCGGTCAATAACAGTACAGTATGCCTAATACGCGATCATTTATAGTGAGCACATGTGTATCAAGGCGACTTAATTCATCCAATAGCAGCTAGTATAACCGCAAACATGCGTAAAGTGGCACAGTGACGACAATGAGTATTCACAACAACATTCACCAATATCGCCATCGATTCGTGCGCGACCTTGCGTGGGCGATCGCCCACCCTGCTTTTTTTAGCGCAATCCAGGGCGTTACATACGACTGGTTAATAGCGGATTATGTCGATGAATCACTCTGGGAGTGGCTTGCTCAACACGATAGCGACCCAAGCGCACTCTTAGCTCATTTATCACAGCAGCGCTCTTCCAGGCTGGGTATTTACTTTGAACAACTGCTGAGTTTTTATTTTAGCTACCACCCACGCTTTGCGCTAATTGCCAAAAATGTACAAGTTAACCACGCTAAAAAAACCATCGGTGAGTACGATTTTATTGTTTGCGACAAAACCACCAATAGCTATTTACATATCGAGGCAGCCGTAAAGTTTTATTTGGGCGATTACAACCAGAAACACATAGAGGCACAACCTCATAACGCGACGGATGCAGAAGCGAGTTATGATTGGCCTTACTGGGTTGGCCCCAACCGCCGAGACCGGCTATCACTGAAAATGATGCACTTAATAAATCGGCAATTATGCCTGGGTAGTACACAGGCGGGACAAGAGTGTCTTGCACAATTGTCGATCCCTGCAACACACATCAAAACGCGGTTGCGATTAACCGGCAGGCTTTACAGCCAACGACAAACTCACACACAGGGCCCTTTGCATATTAACCCCGCCCTGCCTTTGCACGAATGGGCACCTGCTGCTCAGTTAGAAAAAATCTGTTGCGCTAATGTTAGGCCCGATCAAAAAAATTGCTACTACGTGCTACTGCCAAAAAATCTATGGCTTAGCGATATTCAACACCATGATGTCGAGTCGTATGCACTAACGCCTCTAAATCAGTACCAACTTAAACACGCGATTAGAGATACCTCACCCATTGGCGGTGGCAGTCATCATATTGCTGAGTTAGTACTCGACCAGCACCGCTTTTCTGAAACACGACGCTTTTTTATTGAGATGGAAGAGCCCTGAGCGTAAATAGGGCTCTCTATTGAAAATAGATTAAGAGAACTGCTGTTGAAGCTCTTCCTCTTCAACACCGAGCAGAAGGTCAACTTGCTGCTGCGATAATTGCGATAAGCCGCCATCAAGTATAGTGACATCATAACCTTTCTGCGACAATAAAAAAGCCGCCGCATGACTGCGTGAACTGGTATTGCAATACACTCTATAGCGCAGGTTATTATCCAACATACGAATTTTTACACGCAATAAATTCAACGGAATATGAATAGCACCTCTGATATGCTTATACTCATACTCTTCTTGGGTACGCACATCGAGCCATACAAAATCATCCTGGTGCGAACATGCAAACGAGTGGTATTCAATGCTCGGCACATCGGGCTCTTCTAACAAGCGCTTAAAGTCCTGTTGGTGCAGGCTCATTAGCACACCATCACTGCTCATTTTAACCGTGGCATTACGCACGGTATTATTGATCAAGGCGTCCTCACCAAAGCAACGGCCAATAGTAATATCGGCCAATTTAACCGGGGCTGAACCCGAATCGATACGCAGTACTTCAGCCGCCCCATTTTTAATAAAATAGCAACAATCACCCAGATCACCCTGATTCAAAATAACATCATTTTTTTTCACAATATGGGGGTTGAGTTTGGAGAAAATATCGCAGATATTCAACGGGGGGATTTTGTAAAAAAGATTGGAATTGAGAACGGTTGTCATCCACTCGACGTCGTCATCAAGCTCGCGTTGATAGGCAATATCTACTTCCATATAATCAGCAACCTGACTCCAGGTTAACAGACTATCTAGCTGCTGTTTATCGACTTTTAAGACTTTGCAGTCCGTGATAGCCTCGGCACTAAAACACTCCTTTTGAAACTGCACAATAGGTAATAAGTGCGATTGCGCATTGATAATACGCGAGCGGCCATCAGCGTGAGTCAACAGTATTTCGCCATGCAGTAAATACATTAAAAACGGAGTACTATCACCTTGTGATAATAGCGTATCGCCTTTAAAAAATAGCAACTGCTCAATGTTGTCCAGTAGCGCAAGCACATGGTGCTCGCGCATGGCATTGATGGGCACCAAACTACGGCTGTAATGAAATAACTGATCCTGGTTATTCATAGGGCTATCATTTCCCTTTATGGTTATTAGAACATCCCGCACCACGCATTAACCTGGGCGAGAAAACATCAAATAAAGCCCAGCAGCTTATAAAACAGCCATGCCGGTATTATGTCAGTAACTCTGGGTAGCCTCGACGGCCCTGTAGCCCGCCGCTGTGCACCGCTATTATAGTACTACCTGGCGCCCAAAACCCATCTTTTGCTAGTGCTTCGATCCCCCAGAGCATTTTTGCCGTATATACAGGCTCAATCATCATACCTTCTCGATGTTCAAATTCAGCCATAAACTCCCTGAGGGTACTTGATATTTTAGCATACCCCCCATGATGATGGCCGTTTATCAGTTGCCACTGGTAAGAATCACAGCCCAGCTCATCTAACCATGCTTGTACACTTGCACTTAAAGTATCTTCTCCTTTAAGCACACTAAAGCCTAGGCAGTGCGCCTGTGTTCTGTGTGCACCGGCAATAATACCCGCAAAAGTTGATCCACTACCTACCGCACAACAAAGGCTATAAGGCTTACCGCTAAAGTGATGTTCGGTACTGGTCGCAATCGCCCGGCAACCCTTAACACCCAGTAAATTCGCCCCGCCCTCAGGTAATAAGTAGTAAGAGCCATAGTGATGTTGCAGGTCGTGGTGAAGATTGCCGATATCAGCAGCGCGATACGCACGCGCACTCACAAAGTGCAATGTCATCCCCCAGCGTTGGGCATCGACCAAGGTCGGCGTTAATACCCCCGGTTCACTACCGCGAATAATACCCACCGTAGGCACTTGATAATGGTGACCCAATGCTGCCAATGCGTGTATATGATTGGAGTAACGACCGCCAAAAGACACGATAGCGCCGGCTTTTTTACGCAGTGCACAATCAATATTTAAGGCTAATTTATAAAACTTATTACCGGAATACGTCGGTGACACAGTATCGTCGCGACGTAAAAAAACACGCAAACCACGATCAGTTAAAGCAGGCCAAAGCAATGGCTCGATAGCAATATTATTAGCCGTTAATGTCAGCGCATCCGCGCTAAAAGGGATTGTATCCATTGTATGGATTATTTGTATAAGGTAAGTACAGGGCGTTGATGGGGTTTGTGGTGCTGGCAGCGATCACTTTCACCGGGGGCAAAATTGCTGGGGTGATTAATGCGTTCAAGTAACTCACCACAAATTTCACCATTATCCTGGTGCTCTTGGCACACAGGCGCATGAAAGTGAATCATCCACAGATCATACAATTCTTCAATAACACCACACTTATCTGCTGCATACCCTTTAGGGTTGTTGAGATAACTGGCCATATCCATCAATGGAATGGTTAAATGCCCAGCACCTGGGTGGTAGGCCACATAATTAATACCGGCCGCTGCTAATTGATCCAGCAATTGATCACCACTGGTAGAAAGTAATTGCTGTTTCTCTTCTTGCAAATGAATAATTTCTTCATGCAACTTTGTTTCGCGCTCATTGCGATAAAGAATTTCTACCTCACGCATATGCAGCTGCTCTTTATGATCGGCAATCGCTGACTCAATACGTGCTTCCAGCTCCATCTCATAATTAGCCTGCAATGCCGATAGCTCATCACGCTCATTACTGTGGGCCAGTGCCAGCTTGTGCTCAAAGTACTCGCGCAGGCCACTGATTTTATCTGCCTGGCCATCAATGGTCTCTTTTAACTGCTCATTGATGTATTTCTGCTCCAGCAACTCCTGTTGCTGAATCGTAAGCTTTTGGCGGTATTCATGCAGGCGCTCTTGATGCTCTAGCTGCAAGCGCTGTATCTCTTGTTTGTGAGTATTAGCCAGCATGTTAATACGCAAACGATGTTCTTTAATCACACGGGCCATACGTATGCGGTGTTCGTTTTCGTAATGCTCTTTTAGCTCTTCGCCTAAAGCATTGCCGGCGCCGGCACTAGGCTTAGGATCCTCTTTAAACAACAAGCATAGTGTATTGTTTTTTATCGCTTTTTTAAGCGCAAGAAGATCATTAAGGCCCGGCCGCATACCAGGGTCCCACAACTGATCCTGATACCATTCAACCGGACACTGGCTATAGCAGGCTAACCGTATTGGACCTGCACCCATATCGGGGCCACCGGAGGCCTCATCGGCGAGATTATTAAGGGGAATATTCCAGCGCTTGTCCACAAAGCCACTGGGGTCGATATCGATAATAAAAAACACTGCTGCACTGACACACAAGCGGCTATCAATGCGCAAATACACCGCCTTTAACTGCTGGCCTGCAACATCAAGCATTGGAACATAGCCATCTAAAATTGCCTGAAACTCGGCATAGAGCATTTGTTTAACAATCTGGTGATTGTCAAAAAATAGCACGGCTTCTGCCTGTGGTATAAAGCTATCTCTCATTAGATAAGCACCAAATCGGGTGTATAGCGGCAACGAATTGCCAAATTGCAGTTAAAACAGAGATTCATAAGACATACTGGCCATATATTGCCATTAATAACGCGGTATTTTCTAACAACACCCTAACAACATCACGAAAAGCTCGATACTTGCGCTGTAACGCGTCAATAACACAAGTTACAGCATTAATTGGGCCATAAAAATAACACATATTCACAAAACAGTACAAAAAATTCCTGTGCCTGTTGCGACACAAGCATTATCGTACAAAAAACACACAAACAACTGTGATCTGTCATACAAAAAAATAGCTAAAATCAATGACCTATAACCCAAACCTAAAGTTTGAGGAGAATTGATAACAAGAGTGAATAATGAAATAGAAATGTGTGAACCAGTTCCGCTAATGTACCGATTTCTATCTACTGCGTCTACACAATTACGTGCCAACTGCATATTATTCATACTAAAAAGTATAGTCGTGGTTGTAATAGCGGTAAAGGCGGTCAACACAAAGCACTAAAGACACTATAAAAGCACTATAAGTGGTTTGATGAGCGGAGGTTATCTACCCATGAAAAATAGCCCTCGTGTCGTGACCTGATTAAAAGCAACCCTAATCACTACACTTACTCTTCTAGTTAATACAGCCCAGTTAAGATCAATCAGTGTGACACTTATATTAATGCCTATAAACAGGTAACTATTAATAAGCGCCAGATTAACGCGAGTATCACATTGTCGATAATGTCGTGATTAATACCACGGTCTTTTAGCGTCAAAGTGTGATATCAATCGATAACAAACTGTTTAATTAACGTATTGAGTTTATTTGTCGAGCCGGTAATTGTTTTACTGCTGTTAAAGGTTGCATCGGCATTTTTAATATTATCTGCTGATATTTTCTCAATATTATTCATATGATCTTGAATAGTTTTACAAGAAGCAGCCTGATTTTCGGCACTTTTTGAAATATGTAGATTCATTTCCGTAAAACCATCAACCTGTTGAGCAATATTATGCAATGCCCGTTTGGCAACCTCCGCATTGTCGGTACATTGGTCAACGGCTGTATGCCCCGCCGTCATTGCATTGACTGCCGCATTCGAGCTAACTTGCAGCTTTTCAATGATTGTATTTATTTCATGTGTTGACTCTTGCGTTCTGCTAGCTAAAGCTCTAACCTCATCGGCAACTACCGCAAAGCCACGACCTTGCTCTCCTGCCCTAGCCGCCTCAATAGCCGCATTTAATGCCAATAAGTTTGTTTGCTCTGCAATACTGTTAATTACACCAACAACAGAGCCGATATTTTCACTGGTTGTCTCTAGGTCAATAATAATGTCATTTGCCTGTCTGACATTTTGCGAAACTTTGCCTATTGACTCTACCGTTTGCTCAACTGTTTTAGCGCCGTCTTGAGTGACTGCATTGACATTTTTAACATTTGCTTTAGCCTGAGTAGCACTCTCTAATGCTTCATTAGCGGTCATATTCATCTCAACAATGGCTTGATCGACTAGCTGTATCGCATTTTGTTGATAGCCAGCGCCTTTACTATTCTCTTGAGAGGCTTCATTCATATCGTTAGCAATATCATCTAATTGCTTCGCTTCATGCCTAAGCTGTACAATCATTTGCTGTATTTTTTGAATAAAAACATTAAACCATTTAGCAATCTCACCAATTTCATCAGATCTATTTTCATCCAGACGAACAGTCAGGTTGCCATCATTTTTTTGCAATAAGTGAATCATTGCGGTAATTGGTAGCGATAGATTTTTAGCCAGCAACCACGTTAGTGCTATCGCGACAACAACAATCACGGCAGAAATAAGTGTTGCCCGCTCTGAAATTTTACTCGTCAAGTATACAGAAGGTGCCAAGGCTTCATCATATTCTATTTCACTGATTAATGCCCATTTATTGCCGAGTATGCTAACGGGTGTATAAGCTGCGATAGTCTCTTTGCCGGTAAATTTCGTATAGCGATCAACACCTACATCACCTGACAATGCCTTATCAACAATTTTATTATCAAAGACCTGCAATGCGATATTAGTTTCTAGATTAGAAATATCTTTAATTTTATTTTCATCAACACCTTGTGCTTTTAAATAATCAAGATACTGTAATTTATTCTCTACGAGTAAACGGCTGACTGTTCTAGCTTTTTTATCGCTACCTATAAGATAAGTTTCGCCTGTTTCACCTAACCCATTGTCTTTCCATTTATTCTGGTAGGTCATTATACTATTAATATTTTCAATAGGCATTTGAAAAATCAAAATACCTATTTTCTTATCACCAGCAAATATTGGCGACGCAATAAAAGAGGCAGGAGCATCATAAGAAGGTGTATAAGCAGAGAAATCAGCCAATATAATACCATCGGCAGATGTTAACTTATTTGCCCGTTGAAATACTTCTCCGATAGCTGAATTAGCATAGGGGCCATCAGTAAGAGATGTTGCATAGTCCAGCTCTTTAAATACTGAATAGATGATATTACCTGTATCAGAATCAGCAATAAATATGTCGTAGTAGCCAAAATAATTTAGAAAGTCACGAGTATGTGGGTGAAACTTTTGATGTGTATTATCGTATTCACTACCATCTTTTATACTATTAAGTTGCTCCTTACTGCCTAATGGATTTTTATTTTCGCTAATATAGCGATATTGCAAAGCTATGGCATTGCTATCTAGCTGGCTTAACAAAGTATCAACATCAATACTCTTTTCTTTGTTTATAGATCGATATTGTTGCGCATATTGATTGCGATAATAATCCATCACCGAAGACTTTTGCTGTGAAAGATTAGGCAAGCCATTTGAGTGATTTTCAAAATCAATAAAAGATTGCCTGAATGCTTGTGTAGCACTAATAACCTCAGGCGAGCTTGACATAACTTGCAACTGCTTTTTAATCTGCTCGAAGTAGCTAACAATTTGTTGGCGTCCATTATTGCGAAGAGATAATAATTGCTTTTGATTAATCTCTTCAAGAGACTGTCTCGATTGTGTACTGGCAGTGATTACCAGCGACAAAGAAGTCACTGCCAAAGCAATGACAACAAGCGCGCCAACCAAGAAAACAAGCTTTTTGTGTATTGTCATAAATCGACCCTATTAGCTATTTATTGAAGAGCTTACAGTTAGCTATTGAATGAGAACATTTCATCAATTACTAAGTATGTATAGGTATAGACGGTAGAGAACGCAAGAGAAATGCACCATTTTAGGTCCTAAGTATAAGAATTACACTTGGATCATCAGGGCCACCCTTATTATTCAATGATAATAGACAAGGTATTTCTGACTAAAGACTAAAATGATTATTACCAGTACACTTAAATACACGATTGAAATATCCCAGTGTATGACGATTCAAAAGTCGATATTGAGATGATGTGTCATCTAAAACCTGTTTCATCAACAATAATCTTATAGAATAGCTTTGCATATTTATCACTCAAGGGGCACCGTTATAATAAGCAAATAATCTATCTATTTAGAGGTAGGCAGTTAGTAAAGTGCAGATGTGTACAAAGACATATGGTTACCAGAAATACTGTCAATTAATGTAGCGATAATACAATTAAATATCTTATATTTTTAGTGAAGTCCTTGATATCGCTGTACCATATAATATCCTAGTTATCGACGAGCAAACATCCCTGTTTTACGATATGTTATAGTCACAGCCGATTGCATATGACCGGAATTTCTATAGATCTATCAATTCAATACATCTACTCGTGTAATCAGTGGATGAACACCCCATAAACCGCACTCGGTATCACTGTATTGCACATAGACGGATTTCCCTGCCATGTATGCAGACAACAAGAGCGTCATCATTAGCTTACCATGCTCTGTTGTTTTATCCCAAGAGAGTTGATTTTGATACGAGCCCACACAGCTAGGTACATTGCTAGGCACTGTATCAGAAAAAATTAACCCGTAAGTAAACGTGGTTGCACTGATTCTAGAAATCGTTGTAGTCAGCGAACCCGCGACTGTTGACGATGTATAAAAACAGCAAATACACACCATTAAAATTACTTTAAATTTATTCACTACTATCTCCCTATTAACATTTTAATAATAGTGCAACCAGCGTTAGTGATCGCACTCTAATCACTTATATTGCAGCGATTCACTGTATGATAATGGGATAAAGCTTATAGATCTAGCGCAATTGCTCCTGTACGTTAAAGGATATAGACAGTAAAAACAGCACACATACCCCAATAAGGTACAGGCAAAACCCTGAGTGTTTGGGCTCTACCTCATAAACGGGGAACTCCTGTACTTATTAAAACGCTATACTCTGCTAATAGACAATAAAAAGAGACGTCTAAATAGCACCCATGAAAAAACCTGTATAGATAAAAAGTAGCTATGCAAAAGTAGCTATGCAGAGGCT
>Ga0193960_1000210_pt1 | contig 24514 bp, 23 predicted proteins | sample FB_3_MG_FD_140338 | JGI IMG/M metagenome (GOLD analysis project Ga0193960, IMG submission 140338) | Microbial mat bacterial communities from the Broadkill River, Lewes, Delaware, United States - FB_3_MG | ecosystem: Environmental > Aquatic > Freshwater > River > Microbial mats | place: USA... | reverse complement strand
TATGAATATTGTAACAGTTGCACTTATAACTTGTGATGCAAATGAAAAACTAAGTGAAATACATCATCGTATGCCTGTTGTTTTAGATAAAAAAGATTTTAATACTTGGTTATATAGTGATGATTTAAAAGCTGTAAATTCTTTATTTCAAATATACCCAAGCCAAAGCTTGAAATTATATGAAGTTACAAGTGAAGTAAACAAAGTTTTATTTGATAAAGCTATTTGTATTGATGAGGTAATCTCTAAAAAGGAAGAAGAAAAAGAACCAGACGAACTTGGTCAATTATCTCTTTTCTAAACTACTTTTTGTAGTTTAAAAACCATAGTTTCCAAAGGTTAGTATAGATGAATTTATAACTAGTTAATTTAAGTGTATGTTTTGGTTTTATCCTAGTGAAATAGCTTTTTAATACTTGCCTTTCTTGTTTTTTATTTAAGTTGAATTCTATACAAATATTAGCTATATCAAAGAACCTATCGTTGATACAAGCAAATTCCCAATCTATAAATCTAACTTTATTTTTATAAAATAAAATATTTTGCTGATTTAAATCATGGTGAGATAAAACAGCTTCAAATTTGTATTTTTTTAGTTTTTTAAGCTCTTTTAGTGATGATTTTACTAGCGTTCTTACTTCTTTGTTTTCTAAGTTTTTTTCATAGTTTTTAAAGTCTTTTTTTAAGTCATATGGTTTTTTGTTTATCTTGATTTTATGAAGTTTTTTTAAAGCTTTTACTAAAGCTTTTATATCATTTTTTTTAAGAGTTTCTTTATGTGAACCTTTTAAAAAATCACAAATCATAAATGATTTTTTTTCATCTAAAATATATGCCTTTGAAGCAATATCTTTCTTATAAGCTTTTTTTTGAATTTTAAACTCATTTTTTCTACTATGTTTATCTTGATGAGTGTGTTTAAAAACTCTTAATAAATACTCTTTTTTTGATGTTTGAAGTTTATAAATAGTATTACATAAACCTTGAGTTTTTAGAAGCTCAAGATTTAGAAGTTTTTCATTTTTAAAAAGATTGTATTTTTTAAGCTCTTGAAGTTTCATACTCTTCTTTCCATTTTTTATAAGCTACAAAAGCTAAGACTGTATAAATAGCAAATAAAACAGCAGTTAGATTAAGACCTTTTTGAATATAAATATATATTGAGATAAAATCTATTACAATCCAATATATCCAGTTCTCAAGTATTTTTTGTGCAAGCATATATGTAGAAAAAACTGCAAATACTGTAGTAAAAGAATCAACATATGCGAAATCAGCACTAGTATAATTAGCCATAACAAAACCTAAAACTACTGAGACCAATGATAGTAGGGCAATAATTTTGATATTTTTATTTAGTCCATAACTTGAAACTTCTAGTTCTTCTTTCTTGAGTTTTCCTCCATACTTCCATATGTACCATCCATAAACAGCCATTATTAGATAATAGACATTTAAAGCACTATCCATAAGTAATGAAACATCAAAAAATATTATTGAATAAATTAGGGTAGAGAAAAATGCAGCAATCCAACACCAAAGGTTTTGTTTGATTGCAAGAAGTAAATAAGCAATAGCTAAAAGCATAGCTATTGCTTCCCATGTTGTTATTATAGTAAGGGAATTTATAAGTGTATTAAAAAAACTTTCGATTATATATCCTTTTGAAGGTGGAAATATATCAAAATAAAAGTAAAACTATCTATTTATCTAAAAGTTTTTTTATATCATCTTCAATATCAGAAGGTTTTGTTGAAGAACCAAATCTATCTACTACTTTACCTTCTTTATTTATTAAGAATTTTGTAAAGTTCCATTTAATACTTTTTGTTCCTAGAAATCCTGAGGCTTCTTTTTTTAAGTGAGTGTATAAAGGTATTTCATTATCACCATTTACATCAACTTTTTCAAACATATCAAAATCGACACCATATGTTAATGTACAAAACTCTTTAATATCTTTGTTTGAACCAGGTTCTTGACTTCCAAACTGATTTGATGGAAACCCAAGTATCATAAAATCTTGATCTTTATATTTCTTATATAGGTTTTCTAAACCTTCGTATTGCGACGTAAAACCACATTTACTAGCTACATTTACTATTAATAGTACTTTGTCTTTATATTTTGATAAAGAGACTTCTTGACCGTCTATTGTGTTCACATTAAAATCATAAATATTCATAGCTTTTTCCTTTGCGAGTGTTGATGAAATAGTTAAGAATATTAGTAAAAATATTTTATAAAACATTATCTATTCCTTTTTTATATATTTTAGCAAATTTTATATTTTATATACATACTTGTAATTTAAATGTGATTTTTTATTGATAAACTTAAAAAAAGCAAAAAGGAACAATATGAATGTATTATTAGAAATGTTATATAGTATATGTATTTTAGGTGGATTGTCTTTAAGTGTAGTTTATTATTGTGGATTGAAAAAAATTATTTGATTGTTTAAAAGTGGTCGGAGTGAAAGGACTCGAACCTTCGACCCCCTGGTCCCAAACCAGGTGCGCTACCAGGCTGCGCTACACTCCGACTGGTATTTTGAGTTGATTATCTCAAAAAGTGGACGGAATTATAATATGTTCTTGAGTATTTGTCAAGGGTTTTTTAAAAGAAATGCTATTTTTATCTCTTTTTTGTAATTTCAATATCATTTACAGTTTCAATTAAAGTTTCTAAAGTATTGTCTTTCATTATAAAGTGTCCCTTACTTTTGATTCTTCCTTTTGAATTATAAACAAACTTATAGTTTTTATCAAATGAAACTTCAATAAACTTATCTTTTTTTACTTCGATTTTTTCAGCTTTTACATCATTTGAAAAGGCTTTTCTCAAAATATATACAATTGCATATTTATCTTTTTTGTATTTTGTATTTTTATCTTTTTTACCTTCTTTATAATCTTCATTATAAAAAACAAATTTGTCTTTACCTAATAGTAGTCTTGCAAGTCTATTTGTAACCTTTGCTTCTAGGTAGTTTTTTTCTAAAGTATCAAAGTTATCAATTTCACCTAGAGTTATTCCGTTATAGCTTATTGTATAATTTGCTAGGGCAAAACTAGCACTTAAAAGTATTGTTAATATAAATTTCATAAAATTATCCTTTGTATTAAAGAGTTATATTATAGCTAAAATGTAGATTATTTGTGGATGAGTTATTTAAAAGGGTTTGTTTTTTCTATTAAAATATCTTGATGATTTACAAAACGATCACATCTAGCGCCTTCAAGTTTTAGACAGATATTTTGCCATTTTTTACTATGTCCTGAGTTTTCATTTGTAAAATCACCAATAGCAAACATAATTGCATGGGCATACTCATGTGGTAAAACATCATCAATCATATATTTATCATTTTCTTTGAATCTTTTTTTATTTAGATAAATCTCAATTCTTCCTTTTGTATCAAAAGTTGTCATACCAAATTTACTAGCACTCATATTATTTGAGATTATTACCGGGAAGTTTCTTTTTATATTGAAATTTTTATATGCAAGTATTTTTAGTTTTGCATGTTTTAGATTTACTTGTTGTTGATATTTTGATTCTAGTGGGTTATTTGTAAAAGAGTAATCTTCATACCATAAATAGATAAGTAACAATGTCCCTACAATTGTTACTCCTAAAAATAGTTTTTGAAGATTCTGGAAAAACATTTTACTTATCGTATACTTTAACTAAGACATCTCTAAAATGGTTTAATTCTTTCATTTTAGTATCATTGCCTTCATTTATATCTGGATGATATTTTCTAGCTAATTCTTTATATCTCTTTTTTATTTCATCTTTTGTTGGTTCATGTGTAAAACCAAAGAAATCTTTTGCTTGTTGTACTTCACCATATTGAGGTTGGTTTGCAAAGTTTTGGAAATCTTGCTGATTAAAACCTTGAAAATCATTAAAGTTGAAATTAGCGTTTGAGCCTTGGTTAAAGTTTTTGCCATTAAACTGAAAGTTAAAACCACTTGATTTTAGTTTTTTCTTGAAGTTGTAAACTAAAAAAGCACCTAGCATAAAAATAATACCTATGATCATTAAAAAAGTTCCGAAGTTTGTAAAAATAAGATATAAAATAAAAAATAATATTGATACTCTAATTATTCTGTTGAAAATATATATAAATGTGTTGTTTGCCATATAGTCGTTAATCCTTTAAATAGTTGGCGTATTATAGTATTGTTTCCAAAATAAGTAAATAAACCATTAACTTAAAATTAAATAAAACTTAAAAACTAGATGTGTTACAAAAGTTACCATTAAAAGTATATAATTATTTCATAAAAGTATTTTCTCATAAAAATATCATACTTTAGGACTAATCTTTCTGTATATTATTTTGAGGAGTTAATATGAGTATAGGTTTACAAGCCTTATTTGCTGCATTACCAATATTCTTAGCTGGTTTTTTACTAGTTGGTCTAAGAGTATCTGCTAAAAAAGCAATGCCATTAGTGTATATCGCAACAGTTGGAGTTGCATTTGTTGTTTGGGAAGTTTCTTTTAATAGAGTTATGGCTTCAACTATGCAAGGTCTACTTATTACAGTTGCTGTTTTATGGATTATCTTTGGTGCTATTTTATTACTAAATACACTTAAACATTCAGGTGCAATTGCTGTAATTAGACAAGGTTTTAACAATGTAAGTCCAGATAGAAGAGTTCAAGTAATTATTATTGCTTGGTTATTTGGTTCATTTATTGAAGGTGCTTCTGGATTTGGAACACCCGCTGCTATTGCTGCACCACTTCTAGTTGCAATTGGATTCCCAGCTATGGCTGCTGTTATGGTTGGTATGATGATTCAATCTACTCCTGTATCTTTTGGTGCTGTTGGAACGCCAATCTTAATTGGTGTTAATAAAGGTTTAGATAATGAAGGTATTGGATCTACATTACAAACAATGGGTTCTTCTTGGGATGCTTATTTACAAATTATTACTTCACAAGTAGCTATTACTCATGCAATTGTAGGAACAATGATTCCATTATTTATGATTATTATGCTTACTAGATTCTTTGGACAAAATAAATCTTGGACTGAAGGTTTAAGTATTTTACCATTTGCTATTTTTGCTGGACTTGCATTTACTATTCCATACGCTTTAACTGGTGTATATTTAGGTGCTGAATTCCCATCACTAATAGGTGCTTTAGTTGGACTTCCTATTGTTACATTTGCTGCTAAAAAAGGTTTCTTAATTCCTAAGAAAACTTGGGATTTTGCACCAAGAGAACAATGGCCTGTTAACTGGGTTTCTAAATTTGAAGATAAAGTTGATACCTTCAGTGAAAAAACATCTTCTATGTCTTTAACAAAAGCATGGATTCCATATGTATTAGTTGCTGCTATTTTAGTATTAACTAGAGTTTCTGATGAAGCTAAAGCATTTGTTAAATCTTGGGTTATTCCATTTAAAGATATTTTAGGTGAAGGTTTAGGATATACAATTACTCCATTATATTTACCAGGTGGTATTTTAGTATTTGTTGTTTTAGTTACTTTCTTCTTCCATAGAATGAAATTCTCAGAGCTTAAAGCTGCTGTTGGTGAGTCTTCAAAAGTTATGATTGGTGCAGGTTTTGTACTTATCTTTACTATTCCATTAGTAAGAATTTTAATTAACTCAGGAATAAATGACGCAGGATTTGATTCTATGCCTGTTGCTATGGCAAACTTTGTAGCAACTTCAGTTGGTGATATTTATCCATTATTTGCTCCAATGGTTGGTGCATTAGGTGCATTTATTGCAGGTTCAAACACTGTTTCAAATATGATGTTAGCTCAGTACCAATTTGGTGTTGCTGATGCATTAGGTATCTCAACAGCATTTATGGTTGCACTTCAAGCCGTTGGTGCTGCTGCTGGTAATATGATTGCAATTCACAATGTTGTTGCCGCATCAGCTACTGTTGGATTACTTGACCAAGAAGGGCAAACATTAAGAAGAACGATTATTCCTACAATTTACTATTGTTTATTAGCAGGTATTATTGGTTTAATTGGAATGTATACTTTAGGTGTGGTTGATCCACTAATGAAGTAAGAAAAATAGAAAAGATTTAATCTTTTCTATTTTCATATATTGGAAGTTCAATTGTAAATTTAGCTCCATTTTTTGTATTTGTAGCTCTTAAATTACCTTTGAATTTATTTGTAATAATCTCATAACTTGTATAAAGACCAATCCCTGTACCTATTGATTTATGTTTAGTTGTAAAATAAGGTTCAAAAATATGTTCCATTACTTCTTCATCTAAACCAGTTCCTGTATCTTCAATAGTAATACATGCAAAATCTTTTCTTCTATAAACAGAAATCAAAATAAACATTTCATCTTTATTTGCTTGCAAAATTGCATCTTTTGCATTATTTAAAATATAAATAACTACTTGTGATAATTGACCAACTAAACCATGTATATAAATATCTTCACTTTGATAATCTTTTATGATTTTTATAACTTTAAATTCTAAAGTATCTTGAATCATCTCAATTGCTTTATTTATTCTATCTTGTATGCAAAGCTTTCTATAGTCTTTATCCTCATCAATAAATTCTTGAAATAATTCAATTGTATTTGATAGATATGTTGACTGTTCAAGTATAGAATTTGTAAACATCTCTAAATCTTCATCATTAAGATTTTTTGTATCTTTTTGTAATTTAAGACCACTAGCACTCGTAGTTATAATACTTAAAGGTTGTCTCCATTGGTGGGCAATATTATTTAAAGTTTCACCTATTGAAGCCATTTTTGCTTGATTTAATATTTGTAAATCTTTTTTTCTATTTCTTTGTAGTTGAGTTTTTACTTTTTTATCAAGTCTTAAATTTATATGTTCAAGTTTTCTATTTACTTTAGTTAATTTATAAATATAAACTAAAATAACACCTATTAATAAAATAATACTAAAACTAAAAAAATAAAAATTACTATATTTATTAGGAATATAAATAGACTTTTGACAAATTATAATACTTCCTATAACTTTATCAGTTATTGGATTTTTTAGTGGAATAAAAGTTTTTACTTTATTTGTTTGTTTAATAAAAACAGTAAAAGGTTCACCTTTATAAATCATTGATGTAACATCTTTTATTTTGTAAGCTATTTCATCTCTTTTGGGATATTTTTTTAAAATAGATTTTTCAAAATAGAAGTTTTTATTTGGACTTAATACATAATTTTCTTTCTCTTCATCAAAAACTTTTTTATCAACTACTTCTTTACTAATTAGTAAATTTGTATCTATGTTATATGTTTTGTTTAGTGTTTCTATCATTGCAAGTGCACTAAAAGATATTTCAACACTTCCTAGATATTTTTTAGTTTTTGAGAAAATAGGGTATACAAATCTATACCCATTAAAGATTCGTCCTTCTTCAAAACCTTCAATAAAAGCTTGTTTTCTATTTACATAATCTACAGTTAGTCTAATATCTTTTAAACTATCACCATATTTATTAGGTCTATGCATTCTTAGAAAACTTTCACTATTTGGAAGATGGAAGTGAAGTTGTTTTAGGTTGTATTTCTTTAAAATAAAATACTCATTTTTTAGAACATTATATAAGTCTTGCCTAGCTTTGTCTTTTATTTCTTTATTAGAACTTGAGGCATTTTCAAAAACAGATAAAACTTTTTCTTTATCTATTTGTGTTTCAAATATAATTTGAGACAGAGTTTTGTGTTCTTCATATACATTTTTGTATTCTAAGAAAACTTGGTTTGTTTTGTCTTTTAAATATTTTTCTATTTTTGAATCTTTTTCTTTATCAAAAAGAAATAAAATTAAACAAGAAATAAAAATATAAAAAATAATAAAAGTTATTGGCTTGTAGACTCTCATATTAAAGCCTTTATTCATAATATACTCTCAAATATAATCATAAGATAACTTTGTAAATTAAAAGTAAATATTTTCACACATGTTATTGATTTGGTCTAACATTTCTTGTGAGTTATTGTATTTAATATTAATAGGATAAAGCTCTTTTTTGTATTTTAAAACCAGTGATGGAAATGTTCTTACATATAATGAACGTCTTAAATTTAATTCATTTTGTAAATCTTCTTCAATTTTTTCTGACTTTAAGTCTTCTTCAAATTTCTTTTCATCTAAACCAATTTCTTTAGCTAGTTGTATTAATGTTGAAGCATCACTAGGGTTCATTGCTTTTAAGTAATAAGCTTCTTGAATAGCTTCAATCATCTCATCTTCTTTTCCTTCATAACGTGCAAGCATTGTAGCTTGACATGAAAGATAAGTTGAACGTCTAGGTTCACAGTTTTTCCAAAAGTCATGATTAAATTTTGTTCCAACTTGATTTTCTATTTCATACCAAATGTTTTCAATAGTTTCTTTTTGATTCTGTGGCATTGGTTCATTATTATGTTTAGCAAGACCACCAACTACATGTACTAACTTGATATTTTCTTTTAGGTTTTTTCTAATCTCATCTAAAGTAGGTTTAAAAGCGTAGCACCATGAGCACATTGGATCATGTACGTGATATAGGGTATAAATCATTATTTTTTCCTTTTTTTATTGTAACAGATAAAGTATAAATAGCCTATAAATAATAAAATAAAGTATTAGGTATTAATAGTATTGATAATCAATATCAATAAAGTTTAAGTTTAATTCTTTTATAATTTGGAAAATTTAAAAGGATAATCATGAAAAGAATAACAAAAAGTGATGCTGTAAGAGAGTTAGAAACATTTACTGATAATGTAGAATCGGTGATTTTATCAACAGTAAGTAAAAAGGGAGAACCTTTTGCAAGTTATTCTCCTTTTGTTGAAGATAAAGAAGGTAATTTTTATGTATTTATTAGTACAGCTGTACCTCATTCTCATAACATGTTTTCAACAAAAAAAGCTCATATTATGTTTTTAGAAGATGAAAGTAAAACTGAACATATTTATGCAAGAAGAAGATTATATTTTTCAGCAGAATGCGAAAAATTTGAAGAAGATGATGTTCGAGAAGAAGATATTTTAAAACTTTTCAAAGAAAAATTTAGAAGTAGAGTTTCCTTTTTTTCGAGTATGAAGGATTCAAGAATATATAAATTAAAACCTAGTAATGGAAATATTATTTTAGGATTTGGTTCAGCATTTAAAGTAAATGAAAATAGAAAAGAAGTGTCTTTAAGTGAAAGAGAACATTCAAAAAGTCATGAAGCAGGGTTAGCAAAATATGAATAGAATTTATTTATTTGTTTTTATTTGTTTTTTATCAAGTAATTTATTTGCAAAAAAAATTGTTACGGTTGGAGGAAGTATTACTGAAACATTAGTTGCTTTAGGTCATGAAAGTGAATTAATCGGTGTTGATATGTCTAGTTCTTATCCTGAAGATATTGTAAGTAAATTACCTAATGTAGGATATTGGTTGCAATTACCTAAAGAAGGTATCTTATCTTTAAAACCTGAAATTGTGATTGCTAGTGAAAAATCAAAACCAAAAAAATTTGTTGATTCTTTACCTAGTTATGGAATTAAAACTTTTTTAATTGAAGATAAACCAACTTTAGAATCTGCTAAAACTAAAATTATGCAAGTGGCAACAGCTTTAAATGAAAAGAAAAAAGCTGAAGAAATAATCAAAAGAATTGAAGTAAATGTAAAAAAAGTAAATGATGAAATAAAACATAAGGATAGTAAACCAAAAGTTTTATTTTTATTTTCTAGAACAAAAGGCCTTATGATGGCTGCAGGAGTAAAAACAAAAGCTGGAGCTATGATAAAACTAGCTGGTGGTAAAAATGTAATAACGCAAGACAATTTTACAAAGATTTCAGAAGAATCAATTTTAAAAATGAATCCAGATGTAATTATCATATCAGATCATAGTAAAGCAGGCCTTAGTAATTCAAAAGCAATATCTTCTACAAATGCAGGAAAAGAATCTCAAATTTATAGTATGGATATGCTTTTAATATCAGGGTTTACTGTAAGAGTTGATGAAGCTTTACAAGAACTATCTTGTATGTTTAATAAAAATAAATTAAGTTTTTGTAAATAAAGAATTGAAATGGTAGGTATAAAAAGATTTACAATTGGAATTTTTTCTATAGTATTATTATTTTCTTTTATTTTAAACATTTCAATTGGAGCATTTTCATTATCATTTAATGACATTGTAAATACTTTTTTATCTCCTCTTGATAATCAAATAAACTATCAGGTTTTAGTTGATATTCGAATCCCAAGAATAATCTTAAGTATTTTTGTTGGAGTTGCCTTTGGTATTTCAGGGGCAATGATGCAAACATTATTCAAAAATCCTTTGGCTGATCCTTCACTTATTGGAGTTTCAGCGGGAGCTTCAGCTGGAGTTGTGATTTTCATGATGCTTGGAGCATATCTCCCTGCTATATTTTCAGAAGAATTATCATCATATATTGTAGTACCTTTTAGTGCTTTTTTAGGGGCCGTTATTACGATTCTTGCAATATATAAGTTATCTACATTATATAACAAAGTTGCAGTTACTGTAATGCTTTTAGCTGGAATTGCAATTAATGCACTTTTAGGAGCATTAGTAGGTTTATTTTCTTATGTTAGTACTGATGAAGAATTAAGAACATTTACTTTTTGGACTATGGGAAGCCTTGCAAATGGTGATATGAATGTAATTTATATTATGTTTCCAATAATTATTGGAGTCTATATTTTTGCAATAAAGAAAAAAGTTGAATTAAACCTACTTCTATTAGGTGAAGATGAAGCAAGAAATTCAGGAGTAAATACTGAGAGATTAAAAAAACTAATAATTTTAAGTGTTTCTCTTGCTATTGGAGTTAGTGTTGCATTTTGTGGGATTATTGGTTTTGTAGGTTTAGTAGTTCCTCATATATCAAGATTACTTGTGGGCTCAAATCATAAGTTTTTTTTACCATTAAGTGCAATATTAGGAGCATTTATATTAGTTTGGGCTGATGCTATTGCTAGGACAATAATAGAACCTGCTGAATTACCAATAGGTATTATAACTGCAATATTAGGTGCACCATTCTTTTTATGGTTATTAGTTAAAAATAGACAAAATACATTAAATTAAGGGAAATATAGTGTTTAAAGTAAGAAACCTATCTTATAAAATTCAAAATAAAGAGATATTAAAAGATATAAGTATTGATATAAAAAGTAATAATTTTTTATCAATTGTTGGCCCTAATGGTTGTGGTAAATCTACTTTAATTAAAACTATAAATAGAAATCTTAGTGATTATGAAGGAAATATATCTTTAGAAAATAAGGACATCAATTCTTTTTGTGATAAGGAGCTTGCTTTAAAAAGAGCAGTTTTAAATCAGTCTTTTTATTTTCCATATAGTTTTAAAGCAATTGAAATAGTTGAAATGGGTCTTTACTCTTATTCTTTAGAAATAAAAGAAAAGAAGAAAATTCTTGAATATATAGTTGATAAGTTAGATATCTCACTTTTAAGCCAAAAAGATTATCAAGGTTTATCAGGTGGCGAAAAACAAAAAATTCAGTTTGCAAGAGTTGTTGCTCAAATATATGCAAGTTGTGAAAAACAGAAATTTCTTTTTTTGGATGAGCCTACTTTAAATTTGGATATTTATTATCAATATAAAATTTTAGATTTAACAAAAGAACTTGTAATGGATTTAAATATTGGAGTATGTGCAATTTTGCATGATATTAATCAAGCATATATGTATTCAGATGAGGTACTTATGATGAAAGATGGACAAGTTAGACATTTTGGGAATACACAAGATATTTTAACTTCAAAAAATATCTTAGATGTATTTAATGTACAAAGTGATTTTGTATATTCTGAAAAACTAAATCAGGAAATTCTAGTTACTCACGCCTGTTAGTTCTAAACTAATGGGATGTTAGGGAATGGTGCTTTTAATAGCTTATATATGATAATAATTATTATAATTAAAGGAAAATATTTATGAATAAGAAACTTCTTTTAAACTCTGCTGCGATTATTGCAAGTACATTATTTATTGGTTGTGGTGGAGGAGGTGGTACATCATCTTCTTCACCAACGCCAACTACAAATGCAAGTGTTTCAGGTGTTGTAAGTGATGGATTAATTGAAAATGCAAATGTTAATCTTGTTGATGCTAGTGGAAATGTTATTGAAACAACTACAACAAATAATAAAGGTGAGTTTACATTTACTTCAACTTTAGATAGTGCTGTAAAATATACAATTGAAGCTACTGGAGGAAGAGATATTCAAACAAATGAAAGCTTTGAAGGAATAGTATTAAAAGCGCCTTTAGAGTTATATAGTGATGCTAAGAATAGTACTGTTATTTCTCCTATTACAACTTTAGTAGCAGAAGCAAATAAAACTGAAACAAATTTAAGTGCAGCTATTGTACAAGTACGAAATAAATTAGGTATAACAGAAGCTGTTTTAAAAACTGCACCTCATACAAATATCGCTTTACAGAAAAAAGCGATGAAACTAGTATCTTTTGTAAAAGAAGATATTCCTTTCTCTGAAATTTATACAAAACTTGATAATAATGGGTCTATTGATGGTAGTGATATTGATAATTTAACTAGTGATAAAAATAAGAAAGTTAAATTAAAAGATTTAAATATTTCTTTAAATGATGCTTCTACTGTAGTAAATTTAGATGAAGAATATACAAAAGCAAGATATTTAAGACAACTTACAAAAACAAATAGTGATCTTGATTTAGAAGATACAGAAACTATTACAAATTTAGTTACTTTAACAAATCATTTTTATACACAAAATAAAGAGTTGACAAATGATGAAATCTTAGCTTCGGTTGGTTCAAAGATCGAAGTTGCAGATGTTGATGTTGACCCAAGTAGTTTTAGTACATCAAAATATAATGCTGTTGAAATTGAAGATAATATTGCATTTTCTGATTCTTTAAACGTATTATATTATACAGTGGCAAATCCAATCTCAAATAATTCTCAATTATTGGCTTATGATTATAAAAATAAAAAAGCACATGTAGTAAATACTGATGTTATTTTAGGTTCAAAAGTGTTTTTATATGAAGGTGAAGTTGAAAATAAAAAAATTAAATATACAAAGAAAAAGTATGGAGTTTATTTAGACCCAAAAGAGAGTAAAGAGACTAGAGTTGCTACAAAAACAAGTGAAGATGGACAAAGTAGCCAGTTTACATATACTTTTTATTCAAATAATGCTTTAAAGAAATTTGATATTTCAAATCCAAAAGAAACTTCATATATATTTAACTCTTCAAATATTCCAAGTGCCTTACAAAGTGCTGGTATAAAAGTGCTTGGTAGTGAATATAAAGTAGTTGAGAACCTTGTGGATATTGATAACTCTTATGTGATTTTAGATGGTTTTGAATCTTTAGCTGATGGTTTAAAAGAAGAAAAAACAGAAGATAAATTACAAGTTAAAATGACAACAAGGTTAGCTGATAATAAAGCAGTTACAGGTAGAGCTATCTTAATTATTGCAAATAAAGATACGTATAAAACAGAATCTTTACTTGTAAATCATTACGAACCTTACACTCCAAGCTCTCAAATGGCAACTTATGAACTTAGAAAATATAATAAAGAACTTACATCATTTGAGAAGGTTGCAGATGGTGAGTTTAGGTATGCAACACAAAATGATGATTATATATATTTATATAAAGAAGGTAGTAATAAACTATATTCTTTAAAAAAGGATTCAACTTCTTTATCTGAAGTATCAGGAATAACACTTGCAGGTAATTATTCTTATGATGTACATGCTAAAGGTTCATCTCATGGATCTAGTTCAAAACTTATTGATGGTGGAACAACTTTATCAGGAAGAAGTTCTTCTTTAAGAAATGATGATAGTGCATATGTTTCTTTCCATTATGATTTAACACCAAATGTTGGAAAAGCTTTTGTTTTTGGTGAGTTTGGAGCATATAAAAATGCACAAATTTTTAAATTAAATGAAAATGATGGTGTAAAACTATTTGATAATGGGGATGGAGTTGATGATAGTGCAAGCCCTAAAGAGAATGAAAAAATCTCAGGACATGTTAATTTAATAGCTGTAAATGGAAGTAAATTATATACAGAACTTGGATGGTATGATTCTAGTTGTACAACTGCATACCCATATCCTGGCGCACCAGATAAAGCGTGCATCAATGTGAAATATGGATATTTAGATATCTCAACTATGAATAATACTGATTTAACTGTTTTAAATTATGATGATGTTAATGATGATTCAAATGATGCTTCAATGGAAGTTAATAACTTACCTTACTATATTGCAAGAAGAGTCTCTCCTGTTGCTGTAGATGATAGTTTATATGTAACTTTATTTAAAGGTGGTTCATCAAGAACAGGATATAAGTATAAGCTTTATAAATTTGCATTAGATGATGCAAGTAGTACAAGTACTATAGACGGAAGAACATACTTTAATAAAACTCATAAGGGAGTTGATGGAGTATATAAAGGTAATGTAATTCTATGGGATCAAATTACACAAGGAATATATAAAGATGATGGAACAAAGTTAGTAGATACAAGTAGTATTAATGGAAAGCCAGGATTCTCTATTTCTGCTCAAACAAATGGGGTTCCTTTATCTGGAATTGGTAAGCTAGCAATGCTTAAAAATAATACAGGTGGAGCAGGGCATACTTTTGAGCTATTTGCAGTAGATATCGAGAATTCAAAGCTTCAATATATTGACTTTAGACCTTATGGCGGTTGGATATATGAATAGAAAAATTTCAAAAATATTAGGGATTACTTCCCTAGTATTTGCTTCAAATATATATGCAGAGACTTTAGAAGAAATTTCAGTAGAAGCAGAAAATGATTTAAAAAAAAATTATAAAGAAGAGTCTTTTTATAAATCATATTCAAGTGATTTAGTTACAAAAGAAGATTTAAAGGAAAAAACAATTACTAATGTAAAAGATGCCATAAAACATATAAGTAATGTAAGAGTTAAAGACACTGGAAGTTTTGGGAAGAATTTATCTATTAGAGGTTTCTCTTCTGATAGAGTAACTACAGTAGTTGATGGAATGAAAATAGGAAATCAAGGTTTAACTCGTATGGGTGGTGGAGAAGTAGGTTTAGTTGATGTTTCTGATATTGAAACTATTGAAGTTATAAAAAGCTCACCTTCTGTTATTTATGATCCAGGTGCAACAGGTGGTGTTGTTAAAATTGATACTTTAAAAAATGTTTCAAAACTTGAAGATATGTTATCTTTGGAATACAACTATTTATTAGATTCAGGATATAAGCAAAACAAGCATACTATTAAGTTAGAAGGTAAATATAAAAAGGCTTATGTAAAAGCCTCATTTTCTAAAAATAACTCAAAAGACAGAGCTGTAAAAGATAAAAACAAAATGCAGAAAATTCTTGATAGAATTAATGCTGAAGAAGAAAGATTAAATACTCCTTTTGAAGTTACTGATTTAGGATATGAAAGTGAAAATAAAAATTTTCTTTTTAATTATGATTTTACTGATGAAATAAGTGCTTATATAAATACTTATAATTATGATGCAAAAGATATTACTAACACCTATGGTTCTGCTGATCCTATTGTATTCCATTATGATGATTTTATTAGAAAAGGTTTAACTGCGGGAATTCAAACTAATAATCTATTAAAATCACAAACTATTGATTTAACTTATTCTTCACAAGAAATTGAAAAAAAAGGGAAAAGAAATATTTTTCAATATGATTCAACTTTAGAATCAAAGCAATTTAATTTAATCTCAACATATGTCCTTTCAAATAATTTATTAACATTTGGGGCTGAAATTATAAATGATGATTCTACAACATATGTAAATGCTGAACAAAAATATAAAGCATTATTTTTAAATGATGAAATTCATTTAGATAAATTCATTATAAATTCAGGTATTAGATATAACAATTATGATGTATCTAAGAAGATGATAGCAGGGCAAAATACTGATATTCAAGATGATCTTGTAGGAGTTTCAGGCTCTTCTAAAACCCAAAAAAAAGATTCTGCTTTTAATTACGCATTAGGGGTTACTTACCTTTTTGATGATGAAAATAATGTAGCTTTTAATTATAGTAAAACATATAGATATCCAAGTTTGCATGAGCGATTTGTTTTTGATGGTGGTTTTGTTGGAGGGGATTTTAATTTAGAAGCAGAAGAGGCTAATAATTTTGAACTTTCTTGGAAATATCGAAATGATACATTAAGTTCTTCTTTTGCAATATTCTATTCAGATTTTAGCACTTATAACTCTTTATATACACATAAAATTAAAAAAAGTGAACAAGCATTACAAGATTGTTTAAGTACTCCTAGTTGTAATCCTTTGGATGGGGGAACACAAGAATCTAAGATTTTTGATAGTGTTTATAAATTTGCAACATTTGATGATGTAAAACAAAAAGGATTTGAATATAAAATAGAAAAAGAGTTTGAAAAACAAAATGTTTTAGCTTCTTTTAATGCAGGATATACAGATATTACAGATTCTATTTTAAATATTGATGGAGTTAGTTTAAATGTTCCTCATATTAATAATCCTTTAGAATTCGGATTTTCAATTCGAAAAGGTTTTGAAAGTAAGTATAAACCTTGGATTAAACTAGAAGGTAGACATGTGACAAATTATAAAAAAGTTGAACAAAAAGATGGATTTAAACCTTTTAGTGTATTTGATTTATATTTTGGTTGGAAAATAAAAAATATGACTTTTAACGCTGGGGTTAGAAATATTTTAGATAAAGTTTACCATGAACCATATAGTCCTCTTGATGGAATTGAAAGAAGTTTTTTATTTAATGTTACAATACCTTTTAGAAAAATATTATAAGAGAGTTTAAATGAAAAAATATTTTACATTAGTATTTATATGTGTTTTATTTGTAGGATGTTCTTCCAAGAACAACTTAGACTTTGATAACTTAGAAAAGAAAGAACAAATCTTTTCAAATAAAAAAGCTCAAAACATAACTTTACCCAAAGTAGTTGAGCAAATAGAACCTTATGATATAATCTTTGTAGGAGATCATCATAATACAAAAAAAACCCATGAATTTTTTAATAGTATTTTAAAAGAACTAATTAAAAAAGGTTATAAAATACATCTTGCAAATGAATGGTTTTCACCTAGTGAGAATAGATTACTTGAAGATTATACGTTAAATAAGTTTGATAGTGATGAGTTAAATAAAAGAAAGAACTGGAAAAAGTTTTCACGATATGACTGGAAACTCTCTTCTATGCTTTATGAAACAGTAAAAAAAGGTGATGGAAAACTATATGGTATTAATATTTCTAAAGAAAATAGAAAGAAAATATCTCTTAGACAGTTTGATAAGATGTCTAAAGAAGAAAAAGATTTTTATGATAGTTTAGATTTAAATGTATCAGCCCATGAAAAACTTGTAAAACCCTATTTAGAACATTGTTCTAAAATGCCTTCAAAATCAAAAGAAAACTGTGTAGATAGAATGTATAGAGTTCAGGTAACTTGGGATACGTATATGGCAAATGAAACCTATAAACTTTCAAAAGAAGTTTTAAAAACACCAAAAGATAAACTTATAGTTTTTGTGGGAGCTTTTCATATTGAGTATAACTTAGGAATACCTCTTAGATTCTCAAGGCTTTCAAATACTCCATTTACAACTATATCAAACTATCAACTTCAAAAAGAAGAAGAAATATCTATTCCTAATAACTTAAGTGACATTGTATATATCTACGAAAAGTAGATATATATGATTCTTTCACAATTACACCTTACTATGACACTTTAAAAAAAATATTGTAGAATGTTATCCATATATACTAAATAAGGTTGATTATGGATTATGAAGAGTTTGAAAAGGCTGTTGATACTTTAGGTGTTCTAACACGTACTTCACGAAAAGATTTAAAACAAAAATATTTAAAACTATCAAAAAGATATCATCCTGATATGCCAGAAGGTAGTGATGAAAAGTTTAAAGAGTTAAAAGAAGCATATGATTTATTGTGTGCGTATATGGATTCGTATTGTTTTTTATTTGATGAAGAGGAGTTTAAACAGCAATTTCCTGCGTTTACAAATTATAAAAATTGGAATAGGTAAAAAATTATGAAAAAAGCAATTTTATTAAGTTCATTTGTTGCATTAAGTTGTACATCATTTGCAAGTGTTGAAGTAAGTAGTTTAGATGTTTATAAAAATAGAACTTTTATAAATCAAGAAATAAAAGCTTTAGAAAATAGTGTTGATTTAGTAGGAAATGTTAGGTTTGAAGATATTAGATTTAAAGTATTTGGTAACTGTAAAGTAAGTGATACAAATATTGAACAAGATAATTATTCAAATGATAATATCACTCAAAATATAGATGAATTAAAAGATAAAATTGCATTTAAACAAAATCAAATAAATGCTATTAAAAGTAGTATCTCTCAACTTGAGAGTATTTCTTTTTCAAATGAATCAGTAAATTTACAGAATATAAAAGATGTAAGTGCTTATTCTCAAAAACAAATTGAGCTAAAACAAAACAAAATATTTAGCGAAGAGAAAAGTTTAAAAAAATTAAATGAAGATTTAAAAAAATTAATAAATCAAAAAAATACAAGTAAATATTCAAAATTAAATTATATGGCTACTTGTGAGGCAGATTCGAAGCTTTTTATTTCTTATCCAACAAATACTGTTTCTAGAAATAGTTTCTATGAAATAAATGCAAATTCAAATGATAAAAGCATAGAAATTAAAAATACTGCTTTTATAACACAAAGATCTGGACATGATTTTAAAGATATAGATATAAACCTTTATTCTTATAATTTTACAAATAGTCTGAATCCAGTTGTTTTTAGACCTAAGTATTTAAGAGAATCTAGACCTGTTATGTATGAAATGCAAGCGGATGCAATGCCTATGGTTAAAATGTCAAAATCAGTTAGTTCTAGAGTTAGTAAAGCTTCAAAGTATTCATATAATGAGACAGCTACAAAATCATTTTTTAAAGCTTCAAATATTAGTTTAAAAAGTGGTGTTAAAACAGATGTAACTTTTGCAAAAGACTCTTATAAAGCTGATGCTAGTATTGAAATTGATGGTTTTGGTTATGGAAAAGCTTTTTATAAAGTTGATTTTAAAACAAATAAATTATATGGAGTTCAAAATTCTAAGTTATATTTAGATGGTATTTTTGTAGGTAATTATTATCAAAAAGAGATGAAAAAGAATAAAAAAAGTTCAGTTTATTTTGGTGAAGATAGACTTATTAATGTAAAAAAAGAGTTAATAAAAGAGATGAATGAAGAACCTTTCTTCTCATTATCTAAAATAAAAACACAGAAGCTATGGAAATATACTATAGTTAACAATCATAAAGTTGATAAAACGATAAGTTTAGTGGAGAGATTACCAATATCTACACATGAAGATATTAAAGTTAAATTAATTTCTAACACTAACTACACAAAAAAAGAAGATAATACCGGGAAAATTAGCTATGATTTTGTTTTAAAAGCAAATGAAACAAAAGTTATAGACTTTGGATATGAAGTTGAGAAACCTCAAAAAAAATAAAAGGACATAAAAATGTTTGATCAAAAAAAAGTAAAAGAATTAGTTTTAACAACACTTGTTGCGGATTCATACTCTCTAGGAGCTCATTGGATTTATGATGAAAATCAATTGACAAATGCAAATATAGATTGGAATGAACTAAATAAGCCTCTTGCCATTTGGCACAAAGAAAAGGGAGCTGGAGAATTTACTCACTATGGAGATCAGGCATATTGGTTATATGAATTTTTATTAGATAAAGAAACTTTTGATGAGGAAGCTTATTTAGAGTATTGGACTTCTAAGATGGAAACATATACAGGATATATAGATGGTGCTACACGAATAACACTTGATAATATTAAGAATAATCTAGTTCCAAGTGGTTCAGACTCTACTGATTTATCAGTAGTTGGAAGAATAGTACCTTTATTATTAGTCTCTAAAACAAAAGAAGAGTTTTTATTAAATGTAGAAAAATTTACAAAATTAACTCATAATTCTGTAAAAGCTTTAAATGCTACAAAGTTCTTTGGAAAAGTTTTATGGCTTACATTAGAAGGTAAAGATATTGAAAGTGCAATCTTAGAGATAAAAGATGAATTTGATACAAAAATTCAAGGTTTTATTGATAATGGATTGAAATCTAGAAATGATGACTCTTTTGATACTATTAGAAACTTTGGGCCTGCTTGTGATATAGATGAAGGTTTTGCTGGTATTATTCATATTTTAAGTAAATATGATAACTTAAAAGACATGATGATATGTAATGCTAAAGCAGGTGGAGATTCAAGTGCAAGAGCTATGATAGCTAGTGCAATATTTATGGCAAATGAGCCAATAAGTCAAATACCACAAAGTTGGTTGGCTATAAAAGTAACCATATAGGATAGATATGAAACGGACATTATTAAACTTTTTTTCTGATAAGTTATATATAGAATTATCAATTGCTACAGTTTTATTTTTAATAGCACTAGCAACTGGAATGCTTATGGATTTTATTATCTATATGCTTTATTTTATAATCTTCTTAGAAATTGTAAGAGCAGTAGTAAACTACATAAGAGAGCAAAGAGTTGCTTTGTCTTTATTAGTAGATGCTTTTATAATCTTAGCTTTAAGAGAGTTTATTGTTAATGTTGTAAAAGTGAATAAAGAAGAGTTCCATACTATTGATGAATTGTTTTCAAGTGCAGTGAATTTGAATCTATTTGTTTTAGCAGGAGTAATAGTATTTTTACTTGTAGTTAGATACTTCTCAGTTAAAACATCTCAAAAGTATTTATTTGACAGAAATAGGATGAAGAAAAACTCTGAACAATGATATATTATGATGAACCTTTATACAGACCTCCAGCAGAAGCGAACTCTGTAATAATACAAGCAACTTTAGGTTGTAGTTTTAATAAATGTACATTTTGTACAATGTACGAATCTAAACAGTTTAAGCAAAGACCTCTTGATGAGGTTTTTGCAGATATTGATACTATGAGTAGATTTTATAATGATGCAACAAAACTTTTTTTAGCAGATGGAGATGCCTTAGCTTTACCTAAAGATATACTAGTTCAGATTTTAGATTATGCTTTTTCAAAGTTTCCAAGATTAAGACGTGTGTCTATTTATGCATCTGCATTTAATATAAATGATAAAAGTTTAGATGAATTAATTCTTTTAAAAAGTAGGGGACTTACTCTTATTTATTATGGAATTGAAAGTGGCTCTTACGAAGTTCTAAAAAAAATCCAAAAACCAATCTCTGCAAAAAAAATGATAAATAGTTTAAATAAAGCAGAACAAGCAGAAATAAAAACTTCAGTAACTGTTATATTAGGAGTTGCAGGAAAGAAATATTCAGATGAGCATATAAAAGAGACTGCAAATTTATTAAATAAGGTAAATGTTACATATCTTTCAACTTTACAACTTATGCTACAAACCCATACAAAAGAAAAATTTCTTAAAAACTTCAAAAATGATTTTATTGAATTAAATGAAAAAGAGATGTTAGAAGAACAATCTCATTTTATATCTTTATTAAATGTTACAAAACCTGTTATCTTTCGCTCAAATCACGTATCTAATACCCTTCCATTAAAAGGAACTTTGCCAAAAGACAAAGAAAGATTAGTGTCAGAGTTACATGGTGTGTTATATAAGTACTTTTCCTAATAATAATTTATACTTTTTATTATGTAACTTTTTGAAAACTTCAAATAAAACTTAAAAAAACCCTTGTATATAATACAACTATAAAAATTTCTTCATTATAATAAGTAATAGTAACCAATATTACTGAAAAAATAATTTTTATGTAGTGTCAATGATTCTATTTTAAAACAGGGAATGAAAGGAAAACAGATGTTTAAGTCAATATCTATAAAAGCTAAATTACTGCTTATTGTAATTAGTTCTATTATTGTTGTTTCTGTGGCGATGATTATTCAGTCAATTGTCTCTTTGCAAGAAACTTCAGATACTGTAATAGAAAGATTTAAAGCAGATGCTTATAAGTCTAAAGAAGAAGAATTAAGAAACTACGTATCTTTAGCAATGAAATCTGTAGAAGCATATCATGCAAGAACTGCAAAAGATAAAGTAAAAGCAGAAGTTCAAGCATATTTAAAAGAGCAAACAGGTTTTATGTTATCAATTATGGAAGGTACTTACAAAAAGTATAAAGGTACTGTTTCAGAAGAAGAACTAAAAGAACTTATTAAAACTGCTGTAAAAAGTACAAGGTATGGTAAGTCTGGATATTTCTGGATGAATGATACTGATGCAAGAATTGTAATGCACCCAATTAAACCACAATTAGATGGTAAAGATTTAGCAAACTATAAAGATAAAGGTGGCAAAAAAATATTCTCAGAATTTGCAAGAGTTGCAAAAACACAAGGAGAAGGTTTTGTTGATTATGTATGGCCAAAGCCAGGATTTGAAGCACCACAAGATAAAGTATCTTTTGTAAAACTATTTAAACCATTTAATTGGGTTGTAGGAACTGGTGAGTATGTTGATAATGTAGGTGAAAAACTTAAACAAGAAGCCTTAGCTAATATTAAAAGTATGAGATATGGTTCTAAAGGAAATGGATATTTCTGGATTAATGATTCAAATCATGTTGTAGTTATGCATTCAATCAAGTCTTCGCTTGATGGGAAAAGTATGGTTAATCTACAAGATCCTACTGGTAAATATCTATATAGAGAAATTGTAAAAGCTGCAAATGCAAAAAAAGAAGGTGGAATAGTTGATTACATGTGGTCAAAACCAGGTAGTGATGAGCCTCAACCTAAACTTTCTTATGTATTGAAGTTTGAGCCATGGGATTGGATTATAGGAACTGGTGTTTATGTTGATGATATTGAAGATAAAATTTCAGAAATGGAAGCTGATACAGCTGATAAGATTTTAGGTGTAATTATTAGAAACTGTATTATCATCTTTGTTATTATGATTATATTAGCAATTGTAATGGCAATGATTTCAAATAAAACTATTTTCAAACCATTAAATGATTTCCAAGATGGTTTATTAAATTTCTTTAAATATATTAATAAAGAAAGACCAGATGTTGAAAGATTAGATGATTCTAAAAATGATGAGATTGGTAATATGGCAAGGATTATTAATGAAAACCTTGTTAAAACAAAATCATTAATTGATCAAGATACTGCATTAATTCAAGATGTAACGAGAGTTGTTGGACAAGTTAAAGAAGGGTATTTAGATAATAGAGTTGAAAAATCAACTGATAATGAAGCCTTACAACAACTTCAAATTCAATTGAATGAGATGTTAAATAATCTTGAATCGAATATTGGTAAGAATACAAATGTAATTTTAGAAGTTTTAGCAAAATACGGTCAACTTGATTTTAGAAATGAAATAACAGGTGCTAAAGGTAAAGTAGAACTTGCAGTTAATGATTTATCAAAAATCATTAATGGAATGTTATATGAAAACAAAGAAAATGGTTTAACACTTGATTCTAGTTCAGATATTTTACTTCAAAATGTTGATTTATTAAATACTAACTCTACTACAACAGCAGCAGCTTTAGAAGAAACAGCAGCAGCTTTAGAAGAGATTACTAGTACAATTATTAATAATACAGATAGTATTGCAACTATGGATTCTTATTCTAAAGAGTTATCTGATTCTATTCAAGTAGGTCAAGGTTTAGCTTCTTCAACTGTAAAAGCTATGGATGAAATTAATGATCAAACAGAAGCAATTGCTGATGCAATTACTGTTATTGATCAAATTGCCTTCCAAACTAATATCCTTTCATTAAATGCAGCTGTTGAAGCAGCTACTGCTGGTGAAGCTGGGAAAGGGTTTGCTGTTGTTGCACAAGAGGTAAGAAATCTAGCAGCAAGATCTGCGGAGGCTGCAAAAGAGATTAAAGATTTAGTTGAAAATGCAACAGTTAAAACAAATGCTGGTAAAGATGGTGCTGATAAAATGATTGAAGGTTATGAAAACCTAAATGAAAGTATTATCAAAACTACTGAAATTATCGGAACTATTGCAGAAGCTTCAAAAGAGCAAAGAGCAGGAATTGAGCAAATCAATGATGCTGTAACTCAACTTGATCAACAAACACAACAAAATGTTGTAATCTCTAACACTACTCATAGTATTGCTTCTCAAACAGATGAGATTGCTAAACTTGTAGTTGCTTCAGCAAATGAAAAAGAGTTCATTGGTAAAGATGAAGTAAAAAGTAAAGAATTAGATACTTCAACTAAAAGTGAAGCTGATATCAAAAGACAGATTCAAGAATCAATGTCTGCATCAGCAAAAGCGAATACTTCGAAAAGAGCTACTTCTACTCCAGTAGCAAAACCAACAGTAACAAATAATACAGGCGTTATTTCTGATAATAGCAGCGATGATGAGTGGGAAAGCTTTTAAGCT
>Ga0193960_1000209_pt1 | contig 24613 bp, 15 predicted proteins | sample FB_3_MG_FD_140338 | JGI IMG/M metagenome (GOLD analysis project Ga0193960, IMG submission 140338) | Microbial mat bacterial communities from the Broadkill River, Lewes, Delaware, United States - FB_3_MG | ecosystem: Environmental > Aquatic > Freshwater > River > Microbial mats | place: USA... | reverse complement strand
CGCAAACAGTGCTACAGCTAGTTTTATAGCTCCGAGTATTTCAACTGAGGAGATCTTAGTATTTGAGCTTGAAGCAGTAACAGAGAAGAATATTACACTTACAAAGCAGGTGAGTGTTAGAGTGCATCCTAAAGCTTCTTTAGAAGATAGTACTGATACGGGTTCCACTTCACCAGATCAAGAACAAGCAGAAGAACAAGAAGAGGAAAATAATACAGCAGAGAATAACGATACACTCTCTGGCTCTGTAGAAGAAGAGCAAGTAGAACAAGGAGAGGAACAAGAACAGACTCATGAAACCAACACAACAACTTCTGAGACAAACTCTACAACAACCCAAGAGCTAAACAGTACAAATGAAAGTAGTACGCCAAGTAATACCCAAACAGATGCAACTCTAAAATCTCTTACACTCACCCTAGAGAAAAACTCTCTCAATGTAGATGAAACTACAACACTCAAAGTAGTAGCAACTTATAGCGATAACACTTCAAAAGATGTAACAGATGAAGTAGAGTGGATCCTCTCAGATACAAATGCAGTAGAGATCTCTCAAAACTTTTTATATGCTAAAAAAGATACAAACATCTTCATCCAAGCAAAGCTTGGCACAGTAAGCTCAAACACTCTAGCCTTAGAGATCTACAAAGAGATAAACGGGCATAGACTTCCACCTGAGCCAGACCCAACTATAAACAACGCAACACTTCTTGGAATAGACTCAAACAACAATGGTGTGAGAGATGATGTGGAGAGATGGATCTATACTACTTACAATACTTATATACCATGTGTCAATAAAGAGATTAATGTTACTCTAGATAATGGAACAACTATAAAAGCCTATGAAGAGGTATGTGAAGATAAAGCAGTACCTTATCATCAGATAGTAAGAGAAATAGCTATGCAAGGAGCAAGAGCATCTCAGATAATCATTCAAGAACCTGAGAAGGCTAGGGAGACTACTCATTTGATGGATGCGGCGCAAGGGTGTAATACTTATTTTAGCAATAGAGCCGATAGCTATAATGAACCGCTATTAATTAATCATGGAATTTTAATAAATAAAGAGTTTAATGCCATTCAGTTTAATACAATTCAAAGAGCAAGGGCTTATGGAAAGTATAATTTTGCATTGAGTGGGGGTGTATACAGAATGCCTTCGGATAAAGAGATGCGACAGAATTGTGATTTTGATGTAGATAAGCTATTAGGTAAATAGATACATCAAGCTCTTTACCTCTTTATCGTATTAGTTTTCTGAAAACTTTAAGACCTGATTGACTTGCTTTATATAACGCTCTGATCACATCGTCATCAATAAGTGAGTTAACCTAATATTTTACAAAGAGCTTCTTGAATTATAATTATTTCACTATTTTTCAAAGAAGCAACTTTGTTCTTGATCCTACTTTTTGATAAAGCTCGTATCTCATTGATGCAAGCATCGCTTTGTTTTTCAAGGTTTTCTCTTATTTGTATTGTGTACCTATAAGGCAGGGCATCTTTTTCAATAACACTCGACAATGGTATAACTATCACTGTAGGTAAGATCTCATTTTCTGTTTCTTGACTCATTATTATAGCAGGGCGAAGTTTTCCAACTTCTCCACCCTTTGCAGGGTTAAAATTTACCAAGTGGATATCTCCTCTACAAAATCCCATCTGATACTGCTCCATCACCTATATTGTCTTTTAACTGTGCCTCTGCCACACGTTTTAAAAGCTGCATTTTTTTCTTTTTTTCAACTGACTCTACAAATTTTTTAAACTCTTCTTTAAAAGTTTTTGGAACAAAAAAACCAACTTCTTCTTTTTTTCTTCCGTTTACGACATGTATGATCTCATCTGTAGAAAAAAAGTCTATTGATTTTCTTAAATCAGCCATAGTAGCTTCTATCATGATAGTCCTTTATGTTAGAATAAATTATCATACTATATTATCATACCTATAGTGTTAAGTCAATATGTATTCATAAAAAGCATTGTAGTAAGTAAAACAAGAGGGAATAGGCTGAATAACATAATCCAAATTATTTGTCGTCTCATCTTGGTAACACGTCAAAAAGATGGCAATAAAGAGATCTATATCATTATTAAAAATAGAGAAAATAGGGATGATGAGCAGAGATAGATCTCTAAAATAGTATAGAGGTCAAAGAGATCCAGCCTAAAACGACAAGAGGTCCTATAAGTGCTGTTGTTATCCCCAAAACAAGAAGATCTTTTGCATTGATCTTTTTACTTGCATAGATGATCGCATTTGGCGGAGTTGAGACTGGTAGACTCATGGCAAATGAAGCACTCAAAGCTACTGCAATAACAGCGATAACACTTCCCTCTTGTGAAATCGTAGTAGCTACTGCGATAACGATAGGGAGCATAATATTGGTTGCAGCTGTGTTACTCATAAAGTTTGAGATAATCACAACAACATAAGCAAATACAAGTGAAATCAAAAAGATCCCCATGTTATCTATATTTATCAAGGTTGCAAACCAAAGGTCTAAACCTGTTTTTGATACTGCAAGTCCAAGACTTAAGCCCCCGATAATAAGAATAATAACATCCCATCGAATACGACAAATATCATCACCATCTAAGATCCCAAAGAGGGTAAAACCTATAATCGGGATTAAAGAAACCACTGTTGTTGGAATATGATGCAGGGGACCTGTAAGCCAAAGCAAGATTGTTAAAATAAAGATCCCGATAGTGACATTTTTTTTCCAACTTGGAACAGTGGGAACCTTAGAAAACTCTTTTGTAGAGTCATCAAAGTGCTCCACCTCTTTGATACTGCTTAGATCTATATAAGACTCGTTAGAGGGATAGAGTTTTAAGATCACAAAACGCAAAAAGAGTGCTACTATGACTGAGGGGACCAAAGCGTAACCCATCCAGCCTATAAAAGAGGGTGCGTCTTCCCCTAGTATTCCTACTGCAATTGCATTTGGAGGTGTTCCTATAATAGTTGCCATACCCCCAAAGTTTGCACCCACTACTACGGAGAGAAGCATCGCTTTGGCAAAAGGGTTTGAGGGCTTTACATGCAAGAGTAGGGGAGTGAGTATCGTCATCATCATTGCCGCCATGGCAGTATTTGATATAAACATAGAGAGAGTAAAAGTGATTGCGATAAGAGCAGAGACAATATTTTTAGGTTTTCCTCCAACAACCAAGAGAACTTTTTTTGCTAACCAGAGATCTAGTTTCGTTTTAGAAGCAGCACTTGCCATAATAAAACCTGCTAAAAAGAGGAAGATAAGTGGAGAAGACCAAGGTTTGAGGTAGTATTCCCACTCTTTTGAGCCACTAGAGAAGTTAAAGTCCTCAAAGCCTAAAAGTACGATCTCTAAAGCGATCACAAGTAAAGAAACAGCAAAAGCAGGGATCGCCTCACTTACCCAAAGTCCTGCGGCAAAAAGGAGTATAAAGAGGGTGAGAACTCCCTCTTTTGAGAGAGTATATTGGGGTACAAAAGCAACAAGCAAAGCAAAAAATAGGGAGAGAAAAAACATTATAAACGCTTGTCTTAAAGAGAAATGGTACAGTTTGTCAAAAAACCTTTTGACATGTCTTCGTGTGTCTAACATACAATATCCTTGATCTAAAAGGGGAATTGTACCTTGCAAAAAGATTTACTTCAAGTAATGTTAAATTTTGTGCTATAATCTTGTTAAAAAAGTTTTGTATTATGTATGGAAGTTTGAATGCATCGTCTCCTTATCGCGCTGTTTTGTATTATAGTTGAGCTCTCTGCTCAAAACCTTGTTGATCTAAATGTCTCTTACTTAGAACTGCAAACAAATGAATCTTCATTAGATGAAGTAGTAAAAAAAAGTGAGCAAAAGCAGTTTCGTCCACTTCAAAAAGGACACACGAAGTTTGGGTTTACAAACCATATCTTTTGGCTTCAGGTAGATATTAATAACACTACACAAAAAGAGTATAGTAAAGTTCTTGAGATGCTGTATCCTCTTTTAGATTATATAGAGATCTATGAGTACAAAGATGGTGTTTTAGACTTAAAAAAAGAGCTAGGAGATCTACGTATAGCCGATACAAATGCACAGATGCCAAACCCAAGTTATATGTTTACACTCCTTCCAAAAGAGCAAAAATCTTTTTTTATTAAAGTGCGATCTAAAGGGAGTATCAATATAGATCTTGAGCTAAAAGATTATGATACATATCATCAGGCAAATCTTTTTAAAAGCCGTATAAGTTTTTTCTACTTTGGGGCAGTGTTTATCATGCTGATTTATAATATGATTATCTATATTATGATTAAAAATAAAAGCTTTTTATATTATGTGCTGATGCATGTGAGCTTTTTTATATTTTCACTCTCATTAACAGGTGTGGCAGCTTTACTCTTATGGCCTCAGACTCCTCAGATCAATAACTACTCTGTCATAGTAGGCATGACGCTCACAGGTATTTTTGCCATCTTGTTTGTTATAAAGTTTTTAGAACTCAAAAAAATAGCTCCTGTTGTGCATAAGTTCTTAAGTCTATACCTACTTGTATTCTTCGTCTCTTTTGTTGCTATTTTCTTGTTTGATTATAATATCATGATAAAAATAGAGTCTTTGCTCTCTTTAACGATCTGTGCTATTTTACTTATCATTTCACTCTATGTGTATCTACGCTATAAAAAGATCAATGCACTTTACTTTTTTCTAGCATGGAGCTTTTTTCTGATAGGGGTGATCATTACACATCTTGGAAATATAGGCTTACTCCCATCTACAACTTTAACATATTACTCTTCGCAAATAGGATCTTTTTTAGAGTTAGTTTTACTCTCTTTAGCTCTTGCTAGTTATTACACGAAATTGCAAAACGAACATGTAAAGATGAGTTATAAAAATCAAGAACTTGATAAGCTCTCAAATATAGATCCTCTTACAAATGCTTATAATCGTCGCTATTTTTATAACCATGTAACAACTGTTCTTAAAGATCTAAAAAATAAAGAAGCTGATCTATGTTTGTTGATGCTTGACCTTGATCACTTTAAACTGGTCAATGATAAATATGGACATGATGCTGGAGACAAAGTGTTGCAAAGCTTTGCCAATACATGTAGAGAAAATATCCGTACAAGTGATATTTTTGTCCGCTTTGGTGGGGAAGAATTTCTTCTTTTTCTCCCTTATACCCAAGTACAAAATAGTATCTCTATCGCTGAGAAGATCAATGAACTCACACGAGATATTTTTATAGAAAGTGTCCCAGGACTAAACTTGTCGGTGAGTATAGGTATCAGCTACAATGTATATGATATAAATGATCTAGTACAGCAAGCAGATATTGCGATGTATCATACCAAAGAGAGAGGAAGAGATGGGTATCAGGTATATAAGAGTTGATGTAAAAGGACCTGTAACAGCTCTGTAATATAATCTCTTTAATATTTGTGCTATGAAACGAAAAATATACGTCATAGACACAAATATCATTCTGCAAAACATTAACAACCTTCTTAATCTTTCTGATGATGGCACAAATATAGTGGTGATCCCAGAGACGGTTTTACTTGAACTAGAAGACAAAAAAAAGCTCTTTAATGAACTAGGGTACCATTCAAGAAGCTTTGCGCGCTATCTTGCAAAAGCAAAGATCTTAAAAATAGATCATAAAAAGAGTGCCAAGATCGTAAAACTACTTAACCAAGATGATAATGTAGAGCTTCATATTATCTCAAAAGATAGCTATGAAACACAGATTGAGCAGCACAATCTCTCTGAGTCAAATGATAAGCGTATAGTAGAAGTGGCAGAGTTTGCAAAAGAGTACTACAAAGGGCATAGTGTTACCTTTGTCTCTATAGATATTTATGCAAGAACCTTTGCTCTTTTTAAAAATCTCAAAACAGAGTCGCTTCACGAAGATAGAGCTGATGTGCCAGAGTTTGAATTTATAAAAACGCTCTCTTTTGATTCCTCTAATTTTAACGCGCTGCATCTCAAACCCATAAATGAGTTAGACCCTGAGTATGTTATGGAGAACTTTTGTTATGAGTTTCTCAGTGATGATGGGAACTCCACATACGGGATCGTGATCAATGAGCAGATCCATAGAGTCGATGAGAGTGAATTTAACTCACTCTCTATTCGCCCTGCAAACCTTAAGCAGAAGTTTTTTAGCGCGGCAGTACTCTCAAATATGTACAATCTGCTTGTGATCGATGCAAAAGCGGGAAGTGGCAAAACTCTTATGGCTATTGTGAGCGCTATGCGCCTCATAGATCTAGGATACTATGAGAAAATAGTCTATGTTAGAAATTCTATCGAGTCTCTTGAAAAAGGTGCTGAGGTTGGCTTCTTAGCAGGAAATGATGAAAAATTCAGAATCTATAATATGGCGCTTTATGATACTTTAGACTTAATAGCAAAAAAGAAACTTAGAAACTCTAAAAACAAAAACAATGAAGAGTCGATCAGCTCAAAAACAGATGAGCTACGAGAGCGTTACAATATAGAGATGCTCTGGCCGGGTGAAGCAAGAGGAAGAACGCTCAGTTCAGCGGTGGTTATCATGGATGAATGGCAAAACAGTAGTGAGAGCACCACACAGCTAATCCTCTCACGCCTTGATGAGACATGTATGGCGATAGTGATCGGATCAAACAGACAGATCGATAACCTCTACCTAAACAAATACAACAACGGTCTGACAACTCTGCTCAAACAAACACGCAACAAGCACCCTGAACTTAGCATGTTTGCCATAGAGTTAAATAAAGCGGTACGAGGGAAGTTCGCTGAGTTTACAGAGAGGATCTTTGAGAAGAAATATCATAAATAGATTATGATTCTTCACTTTTGTTATAAAACGGTAGTGTAAAACAATTTCTGTAAACTCCAAACTGACTATGATAAGTGGTTTTTCGTTTCATAAATGAGAATTTTTTAAATGCAGTGATAAGAAAGTGGATTATGCTAATAGTCACAAAGAGTTTCAGTGCTGAGGTAGTATACCTACTTGTAACGTAAAACGTAATATTTTGTATTGAGCATTTTGTGGAAAATATTATTTAGAACAAGTTTTAGCAACTAAAGATAGGGAGTTATTAATTTAGTTTGGAAAAACTTTGATTTTCATAGTTGGTATATTTGCTTCAATATAATATATATAATTCTAGCATGCCTTAATTACTTTGGATAGATATTTGCCATTGTATTTGTCGTTTTATTCTATTCTTATTAATTTCAAACTTTACAAATTTTTACATAACTATAAAACTACTTTAGCCTTAACATAGAAGTTTGTCTCTATAGTTAGCTTTAATATACTTATTAAAATCTTAATAAAAAAAGTTAATCATAATTATATTATTTTCAAGTTATGAACATATATCTCAAAATATAAGCAAATTACATACAAAAATGTTATATATTTTAAATAAATTTAACTAAATTAAGTTAATTACATTAACATTTAAGTTTTATTAAGTTTGTTATAGTTAATATAAATTTGATTCATTTTTTTAAGGTGTTACCTGTCAATATCATAATTAATTATGAAGTAAATAGCTATTTAATAAGTAATTTTTATGATATTGACAGTAACGGATGATTAATAATGCAGTTGCATTATTTATATAAAAGGAATTTATAATGGTGGGTACAAGAAAAATCTTGAAGTTATTAAAAATTGGGGATCATAAATGGGATGTTAACAATTATGAATATGTTGACCTTATTCAAAACCTTTCAGCAAATGATCGTGAAATAGTTAAAGCTTTGGACAATATAGGTGAGGGTGAGTTGTCTGCAATCGGTCTTATTAGACAGCATGAGGCAAGAGTTCATGAGTTTGAGTCTCGTGATCTGGCTAAAGACTTTTATGAAAGTGTGATGTACGGATTCTGCATGATTAATTATGAAGAAATGAGACATGGCTTTATTCTAAAAGAAATGGCAATGTTAGCAAAAACAGGTGAAAGCTTCATTGATAATGTAGATTCAAGTTTTATGCATGAGCTAATGTTTGAAACAAACGAAATATATAGTAACCCATATGAGTCGTTAATGTCATTGCTAATAGGTGAAATCACAAACGTAGAACTATATGCATCTGTTGAAAGACAGCTTGAGGATGTTCGAATTAAGCAAATTGTCAATCAAATTAAACTTGATGAGCAAAAGCATAAAGATGCATGGTACAAGATCATTAAAAGAATGGTTGACGCTAGTGAAGTGCATCGTGAAAATTTCACAACTGCTTTTAAAAACATTCATTATGTACATCAAGCAGAGATCAGTAGATATTTCAAAGATGGTGCAAGCTCCGTGGAGAAATTCTTTACACCATCAGTAAGCACATTTGTGCTAGAAGAAAAATTTAAATTCATGAGTAAAATTTTTGGAGAATCTCCAATCAGTAAACAGCAAATGCTAAAAGAACAAATTACACATGTTCATAAAGCTTTAGTAGCTTAAACAAATAAAAAGGCAGAAAAATGACAAGACAAAAAGTATTACAAACAATTAATGAAATCGCAGAAAGCGAAATTCATGACAAATCGACGTTCAAAAAACTTGAAAGTGAAGAACAAACTTTAACGCAAACGGGTATTGATAGCTTTGACTTTATCATGCTTTACATGAAGTTGGGTGAACATTTTGGAATTGATAACAAAGAATTTAAAGAAAAGCTCCCAGAGGGTGATCCTCAATTGAGTACATTGATTGACTTCATTCTTGAATGTTCGCCAGAATTAGCTATTGGATAATAACAGATGAATAATATTGCAATAACCAAGACGAAGGCTATTTATACAGATAAGCCGCAACTAAAGGGGAAAAATTTTCCCCAAAATGTAAACGTGGTTGAGAGTTTTTTACAAGGTACAGAGTCCGGTTACAAATATACTTGTGAGCTTATGTATGATCAATTATTTACTCCCGAAGACACAACATATTTAAATGAACTTGCTTCAAAAGAGGGGAAAAATGGAGTAATCATTGCATCTGGAACATCAGAATGGGGTGGAGCAGGGGTTCATCTACCACACATCGAACCAGAGTATACATTAAAAACACCTTTTTTTACTCTAATCAATATTCTTAGCGGCAAGGTAGCAAACAAATTAGGTTGGCATGATTATATGACAACAGATGCTACAGCTTGTATTAGTGGCTATAAAGCATTTCACGAAGCTGAACTGATTTTAAATGCAGGGATTGTTGATCGTGTACTTATTGTAGGAATTGATGACCAGATTAATCCGATGGTATTGGAATTATTTGGGATGTTAGATGCATCAATTAGCCCAGCCAGAGAAGAAAAAGGTGATCTTCCTAGCGCATTTGATGATGAAAACTATGGTTTCCGTTTAGGACACGGTGTAGGTTACGTTGTTCTAGAAAGCAAAAAGTCTTTACAAAAAACAAATAATAAACCTATTGCATACCTTGAGAAGACGGTACTAAGGGGAGAAAAACTTAGCAATCCTTTTGGCCAAGATCCTACAGGTGGAGGATATAGCAGAGTTATGAAAGAAGTCTTAGAGGAGACAAAACTGTCCACTGCTGATATCACATTTATCAAGACACATGGTACTGGAAGTAAATCGAATAACAGTGCGGAAGGTAATGGTATCCGAAGTATTTTCGGTGAAGACTTCATTGCGACAAGTTATAAGTCTGAGATTGGACATACGTTAGGATCCAATGCTATTGTAGAACTTGACATAGCATTAAAAGATGCTACTAGAGGCATTATAAGAGGTATTAAAAATCGTACCAAAGAAGATCATCAGTTCCTATCATATGATAAAGAAATGAAGGTTGACAGAATACTTATGCTTGGTAGTGGAATGGGTAACGTATATGGTTCCTCAATTATAACCATGAATCATGAATCTTAAAATTAATTATAAAGCTTTTGGTATCTTACAAACAAATTGTTATTTGATTAGTAATGACAACGAAATTTTAATTATTGATCCAGGTCATAATGCTACGGATTGGGTTCTCAACAATGTAGACAAACGTGCTATATGTATTTTAAATACACATGGTCATTATGATCATGTGTATTCTAACAGTGCAATAAAAGAGTATTTAAAGATTCCTCTTATTATTCACAAAGACGATTCAGAATTACTGAATACAGATGACTTTGAAGTAAGTTTGCCAAAGTCTAAACCAGATATCACATTTGAAAATGACCAAGAGTTCTGTATTGGAAGTTTTAAGTTTAAAGCCATTCATTTACCTGGTCATTCACACGGAACATCAATTTTTGATTTTGGCAACTTTATAGTTACAGGTGATTTTGTAATGCCAGGGACGGTTGGAAGATATAACTTGCATACATCTGACAAACAAAAAAAATATGCAAGTTTAAAAAAATATGTTGAAAGATATGAGAAACAGGAAAATCAATCTGAAATAATGATTTATTCTGGGCACGGTGAGCCTTTTAGTTTAGCAGATTCTTTAGAGACTGTGAAAAAATGGCTGAATTTTTTCTGATTAATTATTCAAGGTAGGGGGACAATTATGAAGGTTTTACCATCTGTGACTGAAAATATGGAGTTAATCGTAAAACACGTTGACAAGGCATATCGAATGAACAAAATACACCTCAAAGGTGTTATTCAGTTTGTTTTGAAAGAAGAAGGAGAAATATATCGCTATGTATTGGATGTTGGAGTAGATTCAGTATCAATCAAAGAAGGATTTACAATGGATTCAACAGTTTCTTTAACATGTAAACTTTCTGACTTTCTGGATCTGGCCTCAGGAAAGTTAAATCCTGTATTAGGTGTGATGACAAGAAAACTAAAATTTACAGGAGATAAAGTATTTTTCAAAAAAGTTATGAAACATAAAAACATGTTTACTGTTGGAGTAAGCAAGCAACATTTTGCTGAGCAAGTTAGATTGTATAATAAAAACCTTTACAATCCATGGATTAGTCCTAAAAAGATTCTCGTATTAAATGGAGGGCCTAGAGGGAAAAAAGGGTATACGGAGTTTTTTTTAAAACCATTACTTGATGGGTTTGAAAAAGGAGGTGCAGAAGTAGACCTTGTATACTTATCAAAAATGAAAATCAAAGAATGCATAGGATGTACATATTGTGGGAACCCTGGTGGTGATTGTATACATGATAACAAGGATGACTTCGAACTGATTTATGATAAACAATTTGAGGCTGATTTGGTCGTATATGCTTTTCCGCTATACATGGATGGTATGCCAGCACTGATGAAAAGGTTTTTAGATCGTACCTTGCCAACAGATATTCCAGGACAGCCATTTCACCCAGAGATAGATAGAAAGTATCTTAGAAGCAAAAAAAATCAAACACTAATGGCCTTTTCAACTTGTGCTTACCCTGAAAAAGACAACTTTGATGCAATCAAACAGCACATGAAGCAACTCTATAAAACTAAAGGAATGCCTATTTTAGAGGGAATATATAGACCATCCTCAACAGCTCTTTATAACAACCCACTTAAATATAAGGCACTAAAAAAGATTTTAGCTGCTATTGAAACTGCTGGTGAAGAAATTGTTAAGTATGGCAAGGTCAAAAAGAAGACGAGAAAAACACTTGAACAAACAGTCGATACACGAGATACATTTTTAGAAATCTGCAATAACTATTACTACGAACGAATGTTGACCAATGATCGTTCCGCATATTAAAAAGGACAAAAAGATGAAACAAGGGAACAAAGAAAAAATAGCAATAGTCGGGATGAGTGCTTGGTATCCAGGTGCAAAAAACTTATTGGAATTATGGGAGAATATACTTTCAAAGCGTATTCAGTTTAGACGGATACCAGAAGAAAGATTGCCATTAGATGAATATTACGATGAAGATCCAAACGCACTTGATAAGACATATGCAAATCGTGTAGCTGCAATTGATGGTTTTGAATTTGATTGGATCGGTAAAAAAATCCCGCAACAGGTTTATAAAGCAACTGACCCTGTACAATGGTTGGCTTTAGATACCGCTATTAAAATGTTCGAAGATGCTAATATTGATGTTGATACCCTACCTAAGGAAACAACAGGAGTCATACTTGGGAATACTATGGTTGGTGATATAACACGACCAAAGTATTTTAGAGCACGTTGGCCTTTTGTACGAAAAACTCTTCGCACTACAGCTGAAAAATCAGGAATGGATTCATCGGATATAGCTAAGCTCGAAAAAAATATGGAGGCAGTATTTAAATCGGTCTTTGAAACAACAACTGAGGATACTATGGCCGGAGAATTATCCAATACGATAGCAGGAAGACTAAGCAATTATTTTAATGTTCAAGGTGGGGGACATACGGTTGATGGAGCATGTTCATCTTCTCTCCTTGCAATTATCACAGCTTCAGATAGATTATTGTCTGGTGATCTTGATTTTGCTATTGCTGGCGGGGTAGACCTTAGTTTAGATACATTTGAGCTTATAGGCTTTTCAAAAATGGGAGCACTCAGCAAAAGTGAAATGAGAGTATATGATACGCGTGGTGATGGATTCATAGCTGGAGAAGGATGTGGAATTGTCGGTTTGAAACGATTAAGCGATGCTAAGCGTGATGGCAACAAAATTTATGCGACACTTGATGGATGGGGTATATCATCTGATGGGAAGAGTGGTATTGCAACACCTACAATTGATGGTCAAGTTATGGCACTTCGTCGTGCATACAAGAAGGCAAGTGTACACCCATCTGAATTGGACTTCATCGAAGGGCATGGTACAGGAACAAAAGTAGGAGACTATATTGAATTGGCTGCTATTGCCGAGGCACTTGATAGGAATGATAAAATGGAAGATTCTTCTATTGGTGTTACATCTTTCAAAACAATCGTAGGGCACACAAAAGCTGCTTCTGGAGTAGGTGGACTTATCAAAACGGCCATTGCACTTAACCAACGAATTTTACCTCCTTTAACAAATTGTGATATACCTCATGGACTTTTTTCTACCAAAGCGAGAGTTCTATACCCTATTATAGAAGGTGAAATAAAGTCGGATGAATATAGGATGAAAGCAGGGGTGTCTTCAATGGGTTTTGGAGGGATTAATACACATATTGTTCTATCTTCGGCTGATAAACCCTATGAACAATTTAAGTCTTCTTTATCTAACGAAGCTTTAATGGTATCTAATCAAGATTGCGAAGTACTGATCTTTAGTGCCAAATCGCAAGAAGCATTAAAAAATAAAATTTCAAATTTTATTGATTCTGTTGAAAAAGCTAGTTATGCAGAAATAGCAGATATCGCCAGTTTTTGCGCCAAAGAAGTAAATCACGATCAACCTATGAGGGCAGCGGCTATAGTTACGACACCATTTCAAGCGGCTAACAAATTACGTGCAATAGTTGAAGTCCTTTCTCAAAAGATCTTTATCAATACAACTTACAACGATGCAATGCAAGAAATTTTCATTTCAAGTGAAATAATTGAAAAGGAAGTCGCTTTTATATTCCCTGGTCAAGGTTCACAACAAATTAATGCTGCAAAAAAACTAATTGGAAGATTCCAATGGGCTAAAGATATGTTAGAGGAAGCTCGAGATGTTTTCAGGAAAAACAATTGTGAAGATATCCTAGATATCATGTTTGTAAATCTTGAGAAAACAACTACCGTTATGGAGCAAAAAGAAAAAAATAAAGCACTGCAGGCAACGGAAAAAGCACAACCTGCTATCGTTCTTGCATCTGTTATTTGGTATGAGTATATGATTCGAAGCGGGATTGTTCCATCTGTAGTAACAGGTCATAGTCTAGGTGAATTGACTGCATTTTACAGTGCAGGATGTTTTAGTTTGAAAGAAGTTCTAGAGCTTGCTGTGATCAGAGGTCAAGCGATGTCGGCTACAGGTGAAAACGCGGGTTCTATGGCAAGTCTGATGTGTAATGAAGACAAAGCTCAAAAACTGATTTCAAAAGTTGTTAATGGCTATGTCACAATTGCAAATTTAAATAGCCCATCTCAAACGGTTATTTCAGGTGAAAAAGATGCCATTACTGAATTAATTGCATTGGCTACATTAGAACAAATTCGTGCAGTTGAACTAGCGGTAAGTAATGCTTTTCACTCAGACATAGTTTCAGATGCGTCAATTGAGTTTAAAGAAAAATTCATGGCAACTTCAAAAATCAAAATGATGGATAAAACAATAATTTCATCTACTGATGGGAATGAAGTAAAAGGTTCATTAGATCTTAAAGAACATTTTTCAAATCAAATAGTTGATAAAGTAGATTTTATTACAACATCTCAAAAGTTGATGTCTTTATCTGAGATTATTATTGAGGTTGGTCCTTCCGGTGTACTTTCAAAGCTTGTAAAGTCTAATAATGAAGATGCCATTGTTTATCCTTGCGCCTCAAATCCAAATAGTTTCAAAGATATTAATACTGTATTTGCTATGTTGTTTGTAAATGGCCATGAACTGAACTGGAAAAATATCTATAGCAATAGACTAATTCGTAACTTCATTCCATCAAGTGAAATGACTTTTTTAACTAATCCATGTGAATATGAATTCTCTGAAGTATCAATTAACTCAATTGAAAAATTGACCTTTTCTACAAATACTTCTGAGAATGATGAAATCGATGAACATATAGATATATCTAATGAAAACCTTAAAGAATCTTCAAAAGTTACAACGCTCAAGCAAGTTTCAACTGATCAGCATCTTACACAAACTCCAAATGCTTCAACCTTGGAATTACTGCTAACTATTGCATCAAAAATGACAGGATTTCCATTTGATAGCTTAGATGGTTCTATGCATTTATTAGATGACCTAAACTTTGATTCCATTAAGGCTGGAGAGCTTATCGCATCTGCAACTATGCAGTTAAAAATAACAGCTGAAATTGATCCAATGGCACTGTCCGGATTATCTATTTCAGGCATTGCTGACTATTTTGATTCTTTAAAAGCAAAAAGGACTAATACGACAACTGAAACTGAGGCAAAATGTGAAAAACTTATGGAACAAGCCTCTGAAGGAGTAGATGATAGATGGGTACGTGAATTTATATTAAAAAATGTACCTTCTGAAATAGATTCAGAGCTATACGAAGTTAATAAAGAATCTATGCAAAAAACCTTCCCTGATACGGTGGAAATTTTATATGATGAAATATCTATTCAATTGGCTGAAACTATCCAAAATAAACTAAGCAAATACGGGGTAGATAGCTTACTAAATAATTACAGTAACTATTCAAAAGAGAGTAAAGATGTAATCGCTATTCTTTCGAAGCCAAATGCTGAACTAGCATTTGAAGAGTCTTCGCTAACAAATGCTTTAGAGTATCTTTCTATTCCTTTAGCTGTTCCTTTGAGAAGTGTCAGTTATATTCAATTTGATAGTCCTATATTTCATCATGGTAATATTGCAAATATTCAGAGTGGGTGCGCAAATGCGTATATTGCAAGTGCTCATTTTGAACAAAAAAATACACGTATGAGGGTGATTGATAGTCATACTGGACTTGATGAAGAGATCCTATCAGAAGCACTACTTCAAGAACAGTTATTAGCAGATAAATACATATTTAGTTCATATAATGTTGAAGGAATGCGGTATATTACTCAACCAGACCTTTATGAAGTACAATTAGAAAAGAAAAGAGAATATCAACTTGGAAAAGAAGATGTTATTCTTGTTACAGGAGGAGCAAAGGGTATTACGGCGGAATGCGCGTTGGCTTTGGCAAAAGAGACTAATGCAAAAATGGCCCTAGTCGGTAGTTCATCTCTTACAACTAATACAGACAAAGACAGTGAGATCAACAGAACTCTCCAACGATTTAAAGATAATGATATTGTCCATGCATATTATAGTTGTGATATTTCGAAAAGTATAGAAGTTGAAAAGCTTATAAAAGTCATTGAAAATGATTTAGGAAAAATTACTTGTATTGTACATGGTGCAGGTATCAATAACTTTGTGAGAGCAAGTGGACTTGACGTGCAGAGAGCTACGAAAGATTGTGGACCAAAGCTCTCAGGAATACTCAACCTATGTAAGTATACTGACAGCAATAAGTTAAAACTAATTGTTGGTCTCTCTTCTGTGATTGGTATGACGGGTATGCCAGGGAACAGCGTTTATGGATTTTCAAATGAAGCTTTAAACACTATTCTCCAAAATTATGAAAAGATTAATCCTCAAACAAATATTATTTCTATTGCCTACAGTGTATGGGATGAAGTAGGTATGGGTGCTAAAATGGGAAGCACAAAATCTTTAGAAAAAATGGGTATTTACGCCATACCAATCAAAAAGGGTGTTGAGCACTTTTTAAGACTTATAAGACATCAATCACAAGATCCATTTGTAGCAGTTAGTGCTAAATTAGGGGGACTCGATACATGGAAAGAAAAAGTATATAGGCGTCCAAAAGCTGATAGATTCATACAAGATATTATTGAATTAAACCACAAAATTGATATGATCTCAAAAGTCACTTTGAGTTTAGAAACAGATAAGTATCTTGTCGATCATAAATACCGCAATGCTTATCTTATGCCAACAGTTTTTGGCTTGGAAGCAATGGGGCAAGCTGTTGCAACAGTAATGGGACTTAGTGATTTTTCAGGTGGATTAAGCGTTGAGAATATTGAACTTACTAAGCCTATTATTGTAAGAGAGGGCATTGAACAGATTATATATGTCAAGGCTGTAGTACAAGAAAATTATGATACTGAAACTCCTTGGAAAGTAAATGTGTATATTTCAACTGATTTTGATAATTTTTCTGAAGCAGAGTTTCAGGCTACCTTTATCCTAGAAACGCCAAAAGTTGAATATGATGAATCGTTTACAATGCCCGATAGTAAATTAGATATCCAACCCAAAGTAGAACTATACAATTATCAATTATTCCAAGGTAAAATGTTTCAAAGAATACAAGAAATTTATTCAATGAGTACAAATGATGTATTTTGCTCAATTGATTTTTCCAAGGCTAAAGATACTTACTCTGAAGAATTTTCGAACGAAATGATTTTAGGTAATCCGTGTTCCCGTGACGCAATGTTGCAAACGGCACAGTTGACAGATTCTAAAATGTTTTTACCGATTAAGATATCAAGATTGAATATTTATTCTACTGCATTAGATGGTGAACAACCTACAAAGACAATTGTAAAAAATCGTTTCGATACTGAAATTGAACATAATGTTATTGTATTTGACAATGAAGGGAAAGTACTTGAAAAACTTGATGGTTATAAATCTAAACAAGTAGGAAAAAATAAAGCTTTCGTGGAACCAGAGGATTTTGCTGCACCAAGGGTAAGTGACAAAAAAATATTCAATGAAGTATATAGAGATATTCAACAAGCATTTTCACTCGAATATCCGGAAGTGATTTTTGATTATGAGGAAAGCCTCTCCAATGGGAATAAAGATTATAAACATCAAATTGAACAAAATATCTTATCAAGAGCATCTGAGTTGGGTGAAATCAAAAACATAGAAAATCCTGTTCTCAACTGGGAAGTATCAGGGAAACCTTTACTTGATAAAAAATGTATTTCAATAAGCCACAGTCAAGCGCATATTCTTTTTTGTGTAGGAGATACTGTTCAGGGATGTGATATTGAGGCAGTAAAAGCGAGGTCTAAAGATGAATGGGCAAGATTATTGGGTACGTATGATGATCTAATTGATCAGTTACTTCAAAGCGGTGATTCTTTGGACCAAGCAGGTACAAGAATTTGGAGTGTAAAAGAGGCATACCTTAAACAATTTGGTGAATTGGTAGAAAAGATTACTATTAGTTCAAATAAAAAACAGGGAATACTTTTTGAGGCTTTAACAAAGAAAAATAGTTCTTTTATTATGACTTTTCCTATACAGTTAACTCGTAATACCGAGAAAATGATTGCTTTGGCAGTGGAAACAGAAGGGACAAAGAAATATAATTCTGATGTACTTAACGTTTATGAAGAAGGTAATAGTTTTCATAAAGTTTTTAGTGTCTCTTTCAAAGAGTCTACTCTATTACAGAAGTTAGTTGATTATCCTATTATTGCATCTTGGATGGGTAAATTAAGAGAATCAGCATTGCTTGAAATAGGCGAAAAAATTATCGCTGACAGTACTTCAGGAAAGTATGCTTGGGTGACTAACTATTCGAATATGAATATTTATAGAGCTGTGGCTAGTTTTGATAAGATAGAGGGAAAAGTGTGGACTTCTCAACGTTTCGGTACAAAAAACTCATCTAATATACTTCATTTTGAGTTAAACAAAATAGGGAATGATGGTTCTATTGATCGTATTGCATATGCTGAAATGAGTACAACATGGGTTGTTATCAAGGAGCATGGGGTTGTAGAAGCTGCTCCATACCCAGATTATTTAGACTTATTTATGACAAAAATAGAGAATTCTGAGTTTACTAAGCAAGCCATGAAACAACTTGTACACAACGAACTACATCAAAAAATTAATTTGAAACTTTCTGATAATATATTGTACAAGGCAAAGAATGAACCTATAATTAAGCCTTTAATTCATACTGAGATTATTCAAACTTCTTTAAAAGAAGCTAATCTAATTGGGAACGTTTACTTTTCTCACTATTATGAGTGGCAAAAGTTATGTATCGATAATTATATCCACAGTATTTACCCTGATTTTTATAAAGGACTTGGAGAAAATGGAGAGCTTTTTGCAGTTCATTCAGAAGTAACTCACTTACGTGAGGCAATGCCTTTTTACACAGTAAAAGTAACAATGCATCTGAAGGTTTTACATGATAATGGGATAGAGTTAGACTTCAATTATTATGGGGTGTCCGGAGAGAATGAAGATTGGGTTAAACTTGCTAATGGAAATTGTCATGTTGTATGGGCCAAGAAAGAAAATACTGATCTCGTTGGGCTAAACTTACCTGATCCAATTATGAAGTTAATAGAAAAAAATTGTACTGAAACAGCGATATAATGATGCAAAAGATATATAAAAGTATTTCTAATGGGTTAGAAAGTTTTATTAAATATATTATTTTGAATCCAATAAAAATAATTGTCGCTGTTTTCATTTTGATAGCCATTCCAATTGTGCATCTCCCAAAGGCACAGCTAGATACTTCCATTATTGGATTACTACATGAAAAAGACCCAACTCTTGTCATATATGATGAGTTGCGAAAACAGTTTGGAAGGGATGAAAAAATAATTGTCGGAATAAAGTCTGAGACAATTTTTTCATTAGAATTTCTTTCATTACTTAAAAATATGCATCTTGAGATAGAAGATACCACCCCTTATATTGAAAAAGTAACTTCGTTGTATAACATACGATATACACGAGGTGAACAGGATAGATTAAATACTGGGGATCTCCTGAGTCCTTTTCCAACGAATAAAGAGGAAGTAGAAGATCTTCGTGACAAAGCAATGTCATCTGCTCTATATAAGAACTTGGTATTAAGTGAAGATGGTCGCATGACAAGTATTATCATCGAAACAAATGTATATTCCCAAGCGGAGGGAGAGCAATTTGAAGCCGAGAATGAGAGTCTTGATTTAGGATTTAAAGATGACTTTGAAAATACTATAAAACAAGAATTTTTAACTGAACAGGAGAACAAAAAAGTTATTGACTCCATCAGAAAAATCATTGAGAAATATCGTGGTTTTGGTATGAATATATATATTGCCGGCTCACCTGTTATAACAGAGTCTTTAACTACACAGTTAATGAATGATATGACAAGCTTTACAGGCAGTGTGTTCATTATTATAATCTTGTTTTTGTATCTTATTTATAGACGTGTTAGCATTATTGCCTACTCATTATTGATTGTTGTATTGTCATTGCTTGTTGTTGTTGGTTTGATGGGCTGGAATGAAGTGAACATAAAGCTACCGACACAGATCTTACCTTCTTTATTATTGGCTGTTAGCATGGGCGCATCAATACATATTTTTTCTATTTTTTATGATAAATACAACACTACTAAAGATAAGAAGGAATCTCTACTGTATGCCTTTAAGCACTCTGGTATACCAATCGTTATTACTAGTCTTACCACTGCATTAGGGGTGGGTTCATTTATTACATCATCTATTGCGCCCATCTCTGATTTAGGCTTGTATGGGGCAATTGGTATTTTAGTGTCATTGGCTTTAGTGTTGATATTGCTTCCAGCACTTTTAAGTCTTACAAAAATTAAAGTAATAGCTCAGGAACAAGGAGTATATGATAGGTTCATGATCAAAATATCTAACATGTCTGTTACCTATTATAAGCCTATGTTAGGGCTTAGTCTAATTTTGATTAGTATTAGTATGTTCTATGCTACGAAAATCGAATTATCCCATAACATGCTTCTATGGTTTCCTCAAGAGCATAAAGATAGAGTTGCAACTAATGAGATTGATAAAGCTATGCATGGGAGCATTACAATCGAAGCGATTATTGACACTGGAGATGCTAATGGTTGGAAAGATTCAGCATACTTACATAAACTAAATATGCTTTCGACGGAACTTGAAAAATACATAGATCAATACTCGTATATTGGAAAAGTTATTTCTTTACCAACTATTGTCAAGGAAACAAATCGCGCTTTACATGAAAACAAGGAACACTTTTATTCCATACCAGACAATCAAGATTTGATTGCTCAAGAGCTTTTCCTTTTTGAAACTAGTGGGACGGATGACTTAGAAGATGTAGTTGATAGTCAATTTTCTTCAACAAAAGTCACGATAAAACTGCCATGGGTTGATGCGATCAAGTCAGTTGCAGTAGTCGATTATGTTCAAAGTAAAATGCATGATGTTTTTCCAAATGATGATATCAAAATTACTGGTATGATGCAGCTTCTTATTCAAATTTTTTCTAGTTCCGTAAGCTCTGCTGTGCAAAGTTATATGCAAGCTGTTTTTACAATTTCATTGATTATGATCCTAATCTTTAAAAGTGTGAGAATTGGGCTTATTAGTATGATACCCAACTTGACACCTATTGTACTTGGTCTAAGCATTATGTATATAACGGATATCCCTCTTGATATGTTCACCTTACTTATCGGTTCTATTGCAATAGGGTTGGCTGTAGATGACACGATTCATTTTACTTACAACTTCAGGAAATATTATTTAAAGTCAGGTGATTATGCTATGGCAATAGAGAGAACTTTTTTAACTGCAGGGAAGGCAATGGTAACGACTACAATTGTGCTTTCACTTGGGTTTTTAGGATACCTTATGGCGGATATGAGTTCGATTCAAAACTTTGGGTTTCTCACGGCATCAGTTATTATTATTGCCCTGTTAGCAGATATTTTGCTTGCTCCTGCACTAATGATTGTGGCAGCAAAACAGGGATGGATTAAATAAATACTTATAAAGGATAAATGATGAAATTAAATGGATTTCCAATCATAGGCTTAATGTTGGTGCTTTTCAATTCGTTAAATGCGCAAGAAATGACAGCTAGAGAAATTGTTGATAGATATGATGCAAGAGACGATGGGCATACTTTAGAACAAGATATCTTGATGGTACTCGTAGATAAACACGGAAATCAGAGAGTCCGTGAGATCAAGTCTTATGAGAAAAAATATGGACTAGATGAATACAGGGTCATGTTCTTTAAGAGCCCGACCGATATTCAGAATACTGGCTTTTTAACATATGACTATAAAGACAAAACTAAAGATGAAAAGCAATGGCTATATCTGCCTGCAATAAAGAAGGTTAAAAGAATACCTTCAACAGATAAAAGTTCTAGTTTTATGGGATCTGATTTTTCATATTTTGATATGACAAATCGAAATTTAGATGCATACAGCTATAAGATTTTGAAAGAGACAATGGTCAAAGGAGATAAAGTTTGGGTAATCGAAGCCATCCCAAATACAGAAGAAGAAATTGAAGAATCTGGGTACACAAAATCTATTCTTTTGATTAGACAGAATGATTATGTTGGAGTCCGTGGAATTTTCTACATGAAAAATAATAAAACAAAATTTTTAGATGTAAAGGAAATGCATCTACAAAATGGTATATGGGTCTATGATAAGGTCAGTATGACAACCAAAAAAGGCAAACATACTATTCATAAAACATTCTTAATCAACTCAAATATTAAGGTGAATCAACCTATTGAGGACGTAGTGTTTACATCAAGAAGACTTATAAAGGGCGCTTAACTAATGTTATTAAAGCATTTAGCTATGAATATTTTATGTATCATCCCTCTATTATCAGTCGATTTTAATGTATTGGATGAATTTGATGATAATGTCTTTAAAGATGAACAATTTGAGAACATAGTTCAAGATAATATAGAAAACGAACAAAGCCCTTTAACAGGAAGCCTGTCAGAACAGATAAATTATTCTTACCGTAGTGAAGAACCTCATGATAAAGTTTCTTCTTTACGAAGCTTTCTTTATATGGACTACAATCAAATAGTTAACAATAACATAAAAATCAGAATTAATATGAAAGCATATTATGACCTGATTTATGACTTGAAAGGAAGAAAAAAGTTTACATTAGAAGAGTTAAACGAACTAGAAAAAGAGATTGAATTATTTGACGCATACCTGGAGAGCAGTGTTACAGACAATTTAGATATTAGAATAGGTAGACAAATTCTTGTATGGGGACGTAGTGATACACTCAGAGTAGTAGATGTTCTTAATCCTATTGATAATCGTAGACCTGGTATTGTGGATATCAAGGATTTACGTTTACCGGTTGCGATGTTAAAACTTGATTATTTTTTCACTAAAAATTGGCATATAACACCAGTTTTAATCTTAGAACAACGTTTTACTAAAGAGCCACCATTTGGAAGTAAATTTTACCCCGAAAATTTTTCTCCACAACCTGTTTCAAAAAAGTATTCTGATATTACATACGCCATGAGTTTAAGTGGTGAGTTTGATAGTTGGGATATAAGTTTTTATTTCGCAAAAACAAGGAATTCCAATGGACATATTGAACTTCACAATTCACAGGCAATCACTAAATATGAATTGATTGAGATGAAAAGTGTTGCTGTAAATTATCTTAATGGTTCATGGCTATTTAAATCGGAATTCGCACATAAAGAGGATATAAAATATACATTGGCCCCTGATAAAGAATTTAACTCATGGGAAGTTTTACTTGGTACAGAATATTATGGGTTCAAAGACACAGTGATCAGTTATGATGGATCATATAAAAGAATAGGAAACTATGTAGATAACTTAATTTTGGAGCCTATTTCTGTAGAAGAAAACACTTATCTACATGCATTACGTGTAAAATCTGAATTTCTTAATAGCACTATCATTGTTAATTATCTTGCTACAATGGATGGAATAAAGCTTGAAAACGGGGGGTATCAACGGTTTTGGACAGAGTTTAAAATGAGTGACACAATGTATTTTAACATTGGGATTCTTGATTTTTTCAAGGGTTCTCAGTACTTTAATAGTATAAGTAATAATGACATGCTATTTGCAGAAATCAAGTATAGTTTTTGATATTCGTTAATAAAATATGCAATATGATTTTTTTTCAGTAGAATAATGCATGGAAAAAAAATATCATCATGGTGACTTAAAAAATGAGTTGATTAATATTTCTTTTGAATTTATTCAAAAAGAGGGAATAGAAAATTTAACACTTAAAATGCTTGCAACTGAAACAGGTACTACATCAAGTGCCATATATAAGCATTTCAAATCAAAGGATGACCTTGTTCAAACGTTGATACGAATTGGACTAAACAAATTTGACAAATATATTACGGCTGTTTTTGAAGCAGAAGACAAGAACCTACTTGAGAGATTTTTTTTAAGTGGGAAATACTATATTAGATTTGCGAGTGACAATGCTAATCTTTACCAGCTACTCTTTGGGACACATTTCACACATCTTAAGCATGAGATTATATCGACAACGAGCAATGAATGGGTTGGTTTTGAATTATTAAAAGCTACTATTGAAGAAGGGCATAATTCTGAGGTGTTTAAAGAGGACGATAGCTATCAGCAGGCTATTGTGATTTGGTCATCGTTACATGGGTTGTCTTTGCTTCTATTGAATAAATTTATTGATATGGAACAAGCAGATATATTATATGAGAATATGTACGAAACTTTATTAGTAGGAATGTTAAATGAACATGGAAGATCTTTATATAAAGGATAATTATATCTTATAATATATAATGCCTTTAATGAACCAACAACAATAATTCATACTTAGAGTTTTAAAGTTTCTAAGATAAAACTTATAGTATGAAAGAAGTAATAAAGATAAGAAATAGTAAATACGCTAAAAACTTTAGAGCAATATGACTTTAATTTTATAGTAGGAGTGAATCGCAAACAGATAGAAGAACTTTCAACACTGGAGTTTGTAAGACGTAAGGAGAATATTATACTTCTTAGTCAATCTGGTGTAGGGAAAACGTATCTTACTATTATAACGCAGTTCTTAGCATTTCTTCTGTATCGGGCACTGACTCAATAGACACCTAAATTTTTATTTATGAAGAATCTAGCCAATCTGTAGTTTAGCCATTCGACACTTTTAGCATGTGCTTTAGTTCGTCTGACAAGATAAGCAATTTTATCTCT
>Ga0193960_1000200_pt1 | contig 24974 bp, 21 predicted proteins | sample FB_3_MG_FD_140338 | JGI IMG/M metagenome (GOLD analysis project Ga0193960, IMG submission 140338) | Microbial mat bacterial communities from the Broadkill River, Lewes, Delaware, United States - FB_3_MG | ecosystem: Environmental > Aquatic > Freshwater > River > Microbial mats | place: USA... | reverse complement strand
GATTTTTGTATCGTAAAACAGTGCAGCTATCCCTTCTCTAATCGAGTCTTTATCAAAGCCTGCTGTTTTTTTTGCACCAAGAAACTTTGTAACAAGAGCTGATTTTAAAAGCCCCTGTGCATCTATAACAAGATCATAGTTATTTTTTGCATACTCTTTTACAAGTCTGTATTGTGTAAAAATGTTTGACTTTTTTTTCTTAATGCTTTTGAGGTTCAGGGGTAAAATAGCATTGATATGGGGGTTGTTTTGCAAAAGAGGGGCAAAAGCACTCTCTACAATCCAGTCGATAGAGATCTCAGGATAGTGTTTTTTAATAAATTGCAAAGCAACCATAGCATGGATAATATCCCCCATGGCAGATAATTTTACGATACATATTTTCATAAATGAGATTCTACACTAGGCTTGATGAAAGCAAGCTAATTTAGAGATGATTTTTGCTTTTTCTGATAAAATGGCACAAAAAAACAAATGGATACTATTTGAAGGAAACACTCAAACGTTATTTACCTTATCTTAAAGAGTACAAACTCCAATACTTTTTTGTGTTTATTGGGATCCTCCTAACAGTGGCAGCGACTATTGCAACTGCTGATATTATGAAATATGTTATGGATGATATGCTTATAGAACAAGATGAACAGATGTTGCATCTTATCCCTTTAGCTCTTATTGGGATCTACTTTGCAAAGTCGATAGGGCGCTACGTTCAGTCCGTTTTTATGAACTATATCGGACAGCATATCGTTACCCGTTTTCGAGAACTTTTGCTTCATAAGATCATTCATCTTGATATGACTTTTTTATATCTTAACCGAAGTGGAGAGTTGATCTCGCGTGTAACAAATGATATTAACCGTATTCAATATTTTGTCTCAAATATGCTTCCTGAACTTTTTCGTGAATCCTTAACGGTTGTGGGACTTGTCGCTTATGTAGTCTATTTAAACCCAACTTTGGCTTTTTACTCTTTGATCGTTGTTCCTCTTGTTATTTACCCTCTTATTCTTATTGCAAAAAAACTCAAAAAATACTCCCACCGCTCGCAAGCTAAAAATGCAGATGTCGTAACGCGACTTACAGAAGTTTTTAATAACTCTGAGATCATTAAAGCAAATGCAACTGAGAAGTATGAACTAGATCGTTTTAGTGTGCAAAACTGGCAGTTTTTTAAGATCAATATGAAAGCGGTTTATGTGGGGGAAACTGTCTCACCTCTTATGGAGATCGTAGGAGCTTCTGGACTTGCCGCAGTTATTTTTGTGGGTGGTAAAGAGGTATTTGAAGGGAATATGAGTGCTGGAGATTTTATCGCTTTTTTAACTGCTATTGGACAGATTTTTCAGCCAATTCGCCGTATAGGAAGTATCTACTCTAAGATCCAAGATGCTCTAGCAGCAAGTGAACGTATCTTTGAGATCCTTGATACAAAGAGTCGTATTGTCGATGGTGAGAAGATCTTAGAAGAAGATATAGATACTATAGAATACAAAAACGTAACTTTGCGCTATCTTGATTCGTATGCTCTTAATCATGTCAATGTAAAAATCAAAAAAGGGGATAATATTGCCCTTGTAGGAGACAGTGGAGGTGGAAAGTCAACTTTTATCAATATGCTTTTGCGCTTTTATGATCCTGATGAGGGGAGTGTTTTTATCAATGCAAAAGATATCAAAGAGTATGAAAACAGCTCTTTAAAACACCATATCTCTTTAGTTTCACAAAGGATCTATATTTTTCAAGATACTTTGGCGGCAAATGTTGCGTACGGGCAGGAGATCGATGAGAAAAGAGTTTATGAAGCATTAGAGTTTGCTGATGCACACAATTTTGTAACATCTCTTGATCATGGTATAGAAACGATGATGGACGAGTTTGGAACAAACCTCTCAGGGGGGCAAAGACAGCGTATAGCTATCGCACGTGCCATCTATAAACACTCTTCACTGCTTTTGTTTGATGAAGCGACATCTGCACTTGATAATGAGAGTGAAAAAAGGATCCAAAAAGCGATAGATGCGTACACAAAAGACAAGATCACGATAACTATCGCACACCGTCTCTCTACAATTGAAGATGCAGATAAGATCTTAGTGATGCAACAAGGAAAGATTGTCGCAAGTGGTACACACCAAGAACTTTTAGAGAGTTCAGATGTATATCAAAAACTCGCTGGAAGATTTGTACAATAGGGTATAGAGTCAAAAGATGCCTAAACTAAAAAAGATCGACCTTTCTAAATCTTTTGTTCCTGTTGATTTGAGTTTTCTCAAAGTGGGAGATCAAATAGAGTTTGATTGTTATATACAAAAATTCAATGGTTTTTGTCTCATTATCGAAGCCGCTACAAAGCTTTCACAACGTCACATACAGATACTTGTACATACTAGAAAACATTATGTGACATATAATCAGCTAAACTTCTATAAAAAGATCTCTGCAGAACATAAAGTAAAAGAAAAAGAGATCATCTCATTTGAAGAGTTGCAAAAAGAGCAACTCGAAAAATTCTCTTTAGAAAAAAAAGTGATTATTCTTTATAACTCATTGAGCAAAATAATAGAAGATCTTTTTTTGCATAATAAAGCGATAGACTCTGAGTATTTTGATCTGTTGTTGCACCATTTTATTTTAATGACGAGAAAAGATAAAGTGGCAAGCAGATATATTATCAACTTCATGCCAAAAGAAGATACACACTGGAACCACTCTGTGAATGTTGCACTTTTAGCTATTGTTTTAGGAAATTATATGCAGTACTCGATTGTCCAGATGAGAGTTTTAGCTACAGCAGCCTTTTTACATGATATAGGGAAAAAAGAGATCTCTGCAAATATTTTTGAAAAAAATGCCAAACTCTCTGTATCGGAAATAGATGAGATGCATAAACACCCTCTCTTTAGTGCAGAGTTGGCTAAAGATATGGGTGTGGAAGAAAGGGCAGTTTTAGATGCTATAATGCACCATCATGAGTATTTAGATGGTAGTGGCTATCCTGATCATCTACGCTCACAGCGGATCTCTGATTTTACACAAATAATTACGATCTGTGATATTTTTGATGGTATGACAAGTTATCGCAGTTACCGCAACAAAAAGAGTGCTTTGAGTGCTTTAAAGATGATTCGGAGTGAATATAGTGCAAAGATCCGCTCTAAAATCATAGATTCACTTTTACACCTCTTTTATTCTATCTATTCAACTGAAGCAAAAAATTAATTCCTTCTTCAACACTTTTTAGAGATAATCACACAAACTTATACTATATGGAATACTATGCTTGATTTTGAAAAATTTACCAAATACTCCAAACCGGGTCCACGCTATACAAGTTATCCTACTGCACTTGAATTTAGTGAAGATTTCTCTTATGAGGAGTATCTGAACAAACTTGCATCACAAGATTCTACACGCCCTTTGAGTCTTTACTTTCATCTTCCGTTTTGTCGTAATGCCTGTTATTTTTGTGGCTGTAATGTTGTCTTTACCTCAAAAGAGGAGAAGATGGAGCGTTATATAGATTACCTCAAACGTGAGTTAGAGATCCTCTCTCGTCATCTAGATTGTTCTCGTGAAGTGATCCAGATGCACTTTGGAGGAGGGACACCTACTTTCTTTACAGCTGCAATGCTTGAAGACGTTATCTCTGAGATCAGAAAGTATTTTCCAAACTTTATAGATGGGGCAGAAGTAAGCTGTGAGATAGACCCACGCCATATCAACGAAGAACAGATGAAAGTACTGCATAATGGTGGCTTTAATCGTGTGAGTTTTGGTATTCAAGATTTTAACGAAAAAGTACAAGTTGCAGTACATCGTGTACAACCCTATGAAATGACAAAAGCCTCAATGGATCTGGCTCGAAAATATAAGATGGAGTCGGTGAATGTCGATCTTATTTATGGTTTGCCATATCAGAGTCTTGAAACTTTTAAAGAGACACTTGAACTCTCACTCTCTTTAAATCCTGATCGTTTTGCTGTGTTTAATTATGCACATGTCCCTTGGCTTAAAAAAACAATGCGAAAGATCGATGAGACAACACTCCCTAAGCCTGATGAAAAACTTGCTATTATGCGCTATACAATCGACTTTTTCAAAGCAAATGGATATAAAATGATCGGGATGGATCACTTTGCAAAACCTGAAGATGAACTTTTTAAAGCGATAGAAAAAGGGGAGTTACATAGAAACTTCCAAGGCTACACTACAAAAGGGGGTGCTGATTTAATTGGCGTAGGGCTTACCTCTATTGGAGAGGGCGTTGATTATTATGCACAGAACTTTAAAGATATGGCTTCGTATGAAGAGGCTATAGATGCAGGGAAACTCCCTTTTGAGAGAGGTGTAGTACTTAGTGAAGATGATCAGATCCGCCAATATGTGATTATGGAACTTATGAGTAATTTTAAACTCGATATTAAGCGTTTTGAAAAACTTTTTGATATTGAGTTTAAAAGCTATTTTGCAGATGCTCTTGAAGCACTCAAACCATTTCAAGCAGATGATCTCCTTTCGATGAGTGAAGATGAGATCAAATGTAGTGAAACGGGGACGCTGCTTATTCGTAACATTGCGATGCCTTTTGATGCCTATATGGCAAAACATGCCTCAAGCAGTAAAACATTTTCAAAAACGGTGTAGGTGATGGAGAAAAAATTAGACGACATCTTTAATTTTACCGAGACAAGTGATGCCTGTGTAAAATGTGGAAAGTGTATTCCCGTTTGTACTATTCATAATGTTAATGCTGATGAGGTAACTTCTCCACGTGGTTTTATAGATCTTTTAGGTGCTTATAAGCGTGGGCATTTAGAACTGGATAAAACGGCAAAAGATATTTTTGAGAGCTGTTTTTTATGTACAAACTGTGTTGATGTATGTCCAAAATCGCTCCCTACCGATATGGTGATCGAACAAGCACGTGCCGATATAGCGCAAAAATTTGGGATCGCTTGGTATAAACGAGCGTTTTTTATGTTACTGCGTCATCGTTGGTTGAATGACCTTGCTTTTAAATTAGGTTGGACTTTTCAAACGTGTGGCTTTAAGATCCGCTCTGAGATCGACTCGATGACATCACGTTTTAATCTGCCGATGATAAAATCTGATAGACTCTTGCCAAGTTTGCGTAAAAAATCGTTTTTAAACTCCCATGAAGAGAATATAAGCAATGGCGGAAAAAGAAAAGTGGCTGTTTTTATCGGCTGTTTGGCAAACTACAACTATGTCGATATTGGTGAATCGCTCTTAGAGATCCTTAAAGCTTTAGAGATCGATGCTTTTTTAGCTAAAGATCAAAAGTGTTGTGGAGCTCCTGCTTATTTTACGGGAGACTTTGCAACGGTTGATAAAAATGCAAAACACAATATTGAGTATTTTGAGAAGTTTGGAGATGATATAGAAGCTATAATTGTCCCTGAAGCGACCTGTTCTGCCATGCTTAAGATCGACTATGAACACTTTTTTCACGATCAGCCTGAGTGGCTTGAACGTGCACGCAAGATCAAAGGCAAGATTTTTATGGCAACTGAGTGGTTGCAAAACCATACCCACCTTCAACATCTTTTAGCTTCTAAGAAAAAAGATGAGAAGATAGTCACCTACCATGATCCTTGTCATGCACGCAAAATGCAGGGAGTTTATAAAGAACCGCGAACACTTGTAAGTCAAAACTACAAAATAGTTGAGATGAGCGATCCAAACGCATGTTGTGGTTTTGGTGGGATTACAATGCAGACTGAAAAGTACCATTTTGCTAAAGCCGCAGGTGCTCCAAAAGCAGCAATGATTCAAAAAAGTGGTGCAGATGTGGTAACAGCAGAGTGTAGTGCTTGTCGTATGCAGATCAATAACTCTATGCACAGTGCAGAGGTAGATGTAGTGTTTAAAAACCCTATAGAACTTATAGCTGAGGCACTACGAGACTAATGCAAAACTCTAGCTGGTGGAACAATATCTACGATACTTTTGACCCTATTGCTTTTCATATTTTTTCTTTGCCAGTGCATTGGTATGGAATGATGTATGTCTTGGCATTGATAAGTGCACTCTATATTGGAAAATACTTTATAAAAAAAGACAAGCTTGATTTTAAAGAGGGACAACTCGATATCTTTTTTATCTATGTAGAGATAGGGGTTATTATTGGAGCTCGCTTGGGGTATATCCTCTTTTATGATGATAATACACTCTATTATCTCTCGCATCCTTGGCAGATCTTTAACCCTTTTGTAGATGGGGAGTTTGTAGGCATTCGCGGTATGAGTTATCATGGAGCTGTCATAGGTTTTTTAATCGGTGCATACCTCTTTTGCAAAAAGCATAAAGTGGGCTTTGGAAAAATTATGGACCTTGTCTCGATCTCTGTGCCCCTTGCTTTTGTTTTTGGGCGTATAGGTAATTTTTTAAACCAAGAACTTATCGGACGTCAAACAGATCTGGCTTGGGGGATCTATGTTGATGGGATCTTACGTCATCCTTCTCAACTTTATGAAGCACTCTTAGAGGGCTTTGGAGTTTTTGCGGTAGTGTATCTTTACCGAAAGTACCAAAGTTTTTCAGGAGAGCTTTTACTTGTGTATGGCTTTAGTTATGGAGTGTTTCGCGCAATTGCAGAGATCTGGCGTGCCCCTGATGCACATATAGGTTATGTATGTTGCGAGATGATCACACAAGGACAAGTGATGAGTCTTGCTATGAGTGCTTTAGCACTTGTTTTATGGGTGTACTACAGAGCAAAAGAGAAAAAACTCTCTCTTTAGTTTCTCTTTGTATAGTGCATCTTTTTTTCTTTATGTACAGAGTGTTTCCAAAAGTAGTTTAATAACCAATATGAAGAGAGCGAGAGCACTGTAGAGTAAAAAAGTGCTCCAAAATAGAGTGGAATAAAAATATTATCAATATTGTGGCTAAACCAATCAAGTGTCATCTCAACAGGCTCAATCGAAGACCCGAGTAAAAAACTCCCTGTAAGATATTCAATATAATAGATCGGAGGCATGGTAAAAGGGTTACTGATCCAACACATTAAAAGTCCGATTGGAACATTAAAACGAAAAAGTGGCATAAAAGCTATAACTGCAAGCATCTGCATAGGCATAGGAATAAAAGCGATAAAGAGTCCAAGTAAAACAGCACGCGAGACCATCTTTCTATTGGTAGAGAGGTACTCTTGGGGGATCTTGTATTTTTTTATAAAGCCCTTGAGGCGTTCACTTTTTGAAGTTTTTTTTAATGTTTTTCGTATCATCCACACAGACTCTTGTTCAAAGTAGATGAATTATAGCAAAGAGAGCTTATTTTTTAAATAATATGGTAAAATTTCTTTGAAAATACCCTTATAAGGGATGAAAGGTTTTGTAAAAATGTCATTTGAAAAACTTGGACTCATTAAGCCACTTCTTGGGGCGATTAAAGAGTTAGCTTATACAGAACCTACAACGATACAAAAACGAGCTATTCCCCTTGTGTTGGCAAAAGAAGATCTCTTTGCTACAGCACAAACAGGTACAGGGAAAACAGCCGCTTTTGCTCTACCGATGCTCCAACGTCTTCGTAATACAAGTGCAGATGAAAATAGAGCTTTACGGGGTGTTATACTCTCACCTACGAGAGAACTTTCTCTACAGATCCACGAAGATATACAAAATTATGCAAAGCATATGCATATAAAATCAGCTGCCTTGGTGGGCGGAAAAGATATGGAGATGCAAAGACGAGTGCTTAAAAAAGGGGTTGATATTGTTATTGCAACTCCTGGACGTCTTTTAGAGTTTAGTGACAAAGGACTTGACCTGAGTATGGTAGAGATCTTTGTGTTAGATGAAGCAGATAGAATGTTAGATATGGGTTTTTCAAAAGAGATTCGACGTATCCACCCAATGCTTCCAAAACGTCACCAAACACTTTTGTTCTCCGCTACGTATAGTGACAAGGTGCGAAAGCTCTCCAAACTTCTTTTAACAAAGCCCGCTTTTATAGAGAGTGCAAAACGCAACTCAACGGTTGATACTATCAATCAGATCGCATATATGGTCGATACCGATAAAAAAGCTTCTCTTTTAGCGTACCTTATAGGCTCACGCAATTTTGAACAGGTTTTAGTCTTTACCCGTACAAAAAAGAGTGCTGATCATCTGGGTGAAGAGCTTTTAAAAGATGGCTTGAAAACTGGGGTGATCCATGGAGAAAAAACTCAAGCAAACCGTCTTAAAACATTGCAGCAGTTTAAAGAGGGAAAACTACGCGTACTTGTTGCAACAGATATCGCTTCACGTGGACTTGATATTGAAGAACTACCTTATGTGATCAACTATGAACTTCCCTCAGTTGCAGAAGATTATGTACACAGAGTAGGGCGTACAGGGCGTGCAGGGCGTGAGGGTGAAGCGATCTCTCTTTTAGATATTTATGAGAAGTTTGATATTAAAGAGATAGAAAAAGTGATAGGGATGAAGATCCCAAAAGAGGTGGTGCAAGGTTTTGAACCAGATCCCTCTATTCGCCGTAAAGATGTTGAGGAGCTAAAGCTAAAGAGTGAGCATAAAACTCCAAGTAAAAAGCCTGCAAAAAAAACTTTTAAAGCTCCTGTGAAAAATAAAAAGCGTAAAACTACCAAGCGCGGCTAGATAAATCTTTATGTGGGAGAACTACGCGCTTGAGATCCTCTACAAAGATGCGTATCTCGTAGCGATTAATAAACCAAGTGGTCTTTTAGTGCATAAGTCGATGATTGACAGGCATGAGATCTATTTTGCAATGAAGATGTTGCGTGATCAGATAGGGCAGTATGTATATCCGATTCATCGACTTGATAAACCTACCTCTGGAGTGCTTCTTTTTGCACTCGATAGTGATACTGCACGCAAAATGAGTGAACAATTCTCTTCGCATACGATTCAAAAAACCTATATTGCAATTGTGCGTGGTTATACAGAGACGAAAGGCACGATAGAACACCCCCTTAAAGAAAAGCTTGATAAGATAGCTGATAAAAAAGCGCGTGAAGATAAAGAGGCACAAGAAGCTATTACTGAGTATATCACTCTAGCAAAAGAGGAGTTTGATTATGCACTTGCACCCTATGATAAAGTGCGTTACAGTGTTGTAAAACTTTTGCCAAAAACAGGGCGAAAACATCAGCTAAGACGTCATATGAAACATATATCGCACCATATACTTGGAGATACAAAGTATGGAAGAGGGGAGCATAATAAACTTATACGCAAAGAGTTTGGGATCCATAGATTGCTCTTACATGCGCAAAGCTTAGAGTGCAGACACCCTGTAAGTGATGAAAAACTTTGTTTCAATGCCCCATACGATAAGGTATTTTGTGAGTTTTTAGCATTATTTAGTCAAATCAAAGAAGGTGTGGTTTATAATTAACAATTAAGAACTACAAAGGTTTGACGTGAATAGTGATCAATTTGAATGGAATGAAGCCTATGAATGGGGTGTTGTCCAAATAGATAGAGAACATAAAAAACTTCTCAAGACATTGCAAACGATCTCTATGTGTACACCAACAACTTATACAAAAGAGCTAAAAAGACAGATCATAAAAGAGCTTCGATCCTATATGAATTTTTTAGAATATGAGGAGAAGGTTTTAGAGTCTATCGCTTACCCTTCTTTGCAAGAGCATAAAAACATACATAAAAAAATCGCACAGCAATTAAGTCTGATGTTAAAAAATATATCGGAGCTTTCAATGTTGCAAAGCAAAACAAAAGTGGTTGCAAAACAACTTCTTGTGAGTCACTTGGCAGAAGAGGATATACATGTCAAGCACTATCTGCTAAAAAATGAGATCACCCTAGCAGAAGAGGAGATCGAGATCCTCGTAGCACGGATCTAAGGCAGATCGTGAAAAAACTCCATCTCACGGCGGCGTAAAAGGCGAATCGTATTTGTAGATCCTTCTGCCCCCATTGGATCTCCTGCTGTTAAGATATAACTTCTGTCTGTGTAGAGAATTTTCCGCTCTTTTCCTTCAGAGATAACTTGTTTGATCATTTGCGAGAGAGAACTTTGTTCTACATGAAATGCTGGAACAACACCCCAGCAAATCGTTAGAAAACGGGCAATTTTTGGGGTGTGTACAACTGCATAAATATCACGCTGTGGTCTATAGCGAGCGATTTTCCGTGCTGAAGCTCCTGAGGCAGTGACACAGATAAGCCCCCAAGCATCAACACTTTGACAAAGTTTTACAGCCGATTCATTGACACTGTCTGTGGCATCACGCAGCTCAAAAGTATCAAACTTATCAAAAGGGTAGTCTCTCTCTGCCCCTTTAATCGTCTGTACCATTGTTTTTACCACAAGGCTTGGGTGTTTTCCTACCGCACTCTCCTCTGAGAGCATAACCGCATCTGTGCCATCTAAAACTGCATTTGCAATATCACTGATCTCTGCACGTGTGGCTCTCTCTTTATCTGTCATAGAGAGTAGCATCTGAGTAGCAGTGATAACAGGTTTGCTGGCATTATTTGCTTTTTGTATAAGTCTTTTTTGTAGACTAGGCACTTCGTAAAATGGTAGTTCGATACCCAAGTCTCCCCGTGCAATCATGATCCCATCACTTACCTCTAAAATAGAGTCGATATTTTTGATCGCATCAAGTTTCTCAATCTTTGCAAAAAGTTGAATATTTGCCTCTTGTTCTTCTAAAATTTTGCGTGCTTGAAGCATATCATCGGCACTTTGTACAAAAGAGATCGCCATAAAGTCGATATCGTTTTGGATCCCCCAGAGAATATCTTTTTTGTCTTTAGCGGTAATAATATCGATATCAAGAAATGTATTTGGAAAGTTGATCCCTTTTTTAGAGGAGAGAACACCTCTGTTTTCCACTTTGACTGTCACACTAAAAGCTGTACTCTGTGTCACAATGGTGCGGATCATTCCATCATAGAGATATACGGGATCTCCAACTTTGAGTTGGTCTAAAATTTGTGGTTGATTGATGGAGATACGATATTTGTGCTTATTGACTGGATAGCCAGTGAGTTCCTCTTTTAGAAACTCTATAGAGTCATTTTCTTGTAACTCAAAAGAGTCTTTGAGATCTCCTATACGAACCTTTGGACCACTAATATCTTGCAGTACCCCAACAAGAAGACCTGTATTTTTTTCTGCTTGACGAATTTTTTGGAGTACTTCTGAATGGTATTGATGTGTGCCATGTGAAAAATTGAGTCGAAATACGTCTACTCCTTCATGTAAAAGTGCTTCGATCGCTTCTTGAGAATCAGAAGCAGGGCCTATAGTTGCAATGATTTTTGTTCGTTTTTGCACAGATTATCCTTGTTTAATACAAATAGTAGTATGATAATATCATTATTTAAAACAAAAAGATCACAAAGAGACAAGATGTTAAAGATTATAGATCCTGAAGAATTTGCTTATTTTTTGCGTGTACATAGAAATGAATTGATCGAAAAATGGTTGGAGAAGAACGAAGTACAACATATTTTGCATAGGCACTCTTTGCCTGTAATCGATAAAAACACCCATATTTTATATGAATTTTGTGATTGTTATATCAGTGTGATCCAGTGGAGCACTACGATCACTGAGTGTCCTATTAAATTAGAGTTTTTACAACTTTTAAGAAACTATAATATCTCATTATCGGAGCTTTACACACTGATAACACGCTTGAGAAATGCTGTAGAAGAGATCATCTTTAAGCATGGAAATCATTCTTTTAACCTTGCAAAAGAGATCGAGACTATGACACTTAGCATGGTTACCGACCTTGCAGAATCGTATGAACAGATCTGCTGTGGGGGTGTCAAAGTACAAAATGAGAAAACAAATCTTTTAAACGAATACAAAAAAGCGGTAGACCTTAGTAATATAGTTTCAAAAACAAATCCAAAAGGGATCATCACTTATGTCAATGAGAAGTTTTGTGAGATCTCAGGGTATAGTAAAGATGAACTTATAGGAAAACCGCACAATATTATTCGCCATCCAGATATGTCAAGAGAAGCATTTAAAGACCTTTGGGATACTATAAAATCGAAAAAAAGTTGGCATGGTGTTGTAAAAAATATGAAAAAAGATGGGGGACAATATATTGTCGATACCAATGTGATCCCTATCTTGGATGTTGATGGAGATGTAACAGAATACATAGCGATCCGTCACGATATTACGGAACTTGAAGAGACAAAAGAGCAGTTAAGAAATATCAATAAAGCGATGAAGTCTAAAGTAGATGAACTGTACTCTATGACAAGTTCACTAGAGGAAAAAGCGCATAAAGATACTTTGACTGGCATTCATAATCGTGAGAGTTTTGAAGACCTTTTTGCCAAAGAGATAGCAAAAGCAAAAAGATTAGGTGAAGAGATGAGTATTGTCTTATTTGACATAGACCATTTTAAAGATGTCAATGATAATTTTGGGCATCAAGCGGGAGATAATGTCCTTGTAGAAGTTACCAATGTAGTAGCGCAAAATATTAAAAACTCAGAGATTTTTGCTCGTTGGGGTGGGGAGGAGTTTGTTATACTTCTTCCAAAAACAGATCTCAAAGGTGCATATTTCTTTGCAGAAGAACTGCGTCAGCTGATACAAAAGCACCCATTTAGTTATCAAAAAGATATAACAGCAAGTTTTGGTGTGGCAGATCTGGATAGAAATGATGATAGAGCTACACTCTTTTTTAAAGCTGATAAAGCACTTTATGGAGCAAAAGCTCATGGACGCAATAAAGTGGAGTCTGCTCCTCTTCATTGTGTAGATTAGTAAGAGACTTGATTTCTTCCATTTTGTTTAGAGTTATATAAAAGTTTATCGACTCTTTTGAGAAGTTGTGTTTCATTTTCATCAGAAAAGACCTCTATAACGCCTAGACTGATTGTTATAGAGTTGGCATTTTCAAAAGGGGTATTTTGAATACTTATGCGTATTCTTTGTGCTATCTCTTTTGCAGTTTCTAAGAGTGTATTTGGTAAAAGAATCAGAAACTCCTCCCCTCCATATCTTCCAAAGCTGTCTTCTTGTCTCAAACTTTGTTTTACAGTAGTACTGAGCTTTTGTAGCACCTGATCTCCCACATCATGTCCATAGCTATCGTTGACATCTTTAAAATAGTCTATATCAAACATAATGACACAAAGAGAGGTGTTGCCCTCAAGCTCTAAGCGTTGCAGTTGCTCTCGTAGAAGTGCCATGATAGAGTGTCTGTTGTGGATCTGTGTGAGTGAGTCTGTATGTGCAAGTTTTTTGTAGAGCTTTTTTCTCTCCTCTAGCGCTTTTGCTTTGGATACCTCTGCGATAATATTTTTTTTATAGCGTTTGAGAATATTTTTGGCAGTTATTGAGAGGATCACAGAAAAAAGAATACTTACAAAAAAGAGAACAGCTGAGAACATCAAAATAATATTCAGACTCTTTTGATCTTGTTGTGATGTAGAGCGGAGCGTTTTACTAAGATAGCTATCGATCTCTTCGAGATAAACCCCTGAAGCGATATACCATTGAAACTCTGAAAGAGTACTTACATAGCTGATCTTTGTCTCTAATACACCAGTAGATGGGTTCAGCCAAGGATAGCTTGCAAAACCTTTTCCCTCTTTTTCAACGATCTCTTCAAACTTTAAAAATACCCCTTTTAGATCATCATTAGCACCATTAAAAAAGTTTTGATCTACAAGTGACTGGTTTGGATGCGAGAGCATACGTCCTTGTTGCATTGAACCGATAAAAAGATAACCGCTTTTACCGTATCTGATCTTCGTAGCACTTTGTAAAAGGGAGTCTTGAATCTCTTGAAGACTTTTGTTGTCTTTGTTGAGTTTTATGCGCTCTTTAGCATAACTTATAAAGCGATCTACTTCTCTTTGGGCTTCAAGTTTTTTCATCTCTGTATAGCGCTCTTTTTCGATCTCTCTTAACTCTTTGTAGTTCTCTTTTGTTGTTGCAATAAAGAGCCAGATAATGATAGCGGTGACAAGTGGTATTACAACAATTGGAGCATAACGGATCGTTGAGATCAAAAGAGTGTCTTGTTCAAGTTTGGATCTGCTTTTTCTTTTGCTCAGATATAAAAAGATAAGCGCTAAGATAAGGGCTGTAATAAAAAAGATAATAAACTTAAAAAGAACCTCTGTATACTCTTCATATAAAGAGAAGTTTTTATTGATTATATGGCTGTTTCTTGGAAGAAGTTGCGGATCTATTTTATGTTTTTTGAGTGCATTGTAGTTAAAAATATATCTATTTGCATCTGCATAAATAATAGGGATAGTGTCAGCCGTCTCCCCTTGTAAGATCCGCAAAGCGATTTGAGCCATCTGTTGCCCTTGCGTATATGCGCTGAGTACCTTACCTCCGATAACATTGGAGATCACATCGCAATTGACAAGACAATAGATAGGGGAGGAACATTTTGTAAAAAGATAGTCTCCAAGCTCTTCATACGAGATATAACGCTGGTTTTTATCTGCTGCATAACTTCCTATTAAGATAGCTGTATCTTTTTTTAGCCCCATGATATGTTTTTTTAGATCTTTAAGGGAGAGGTTTTGATTGTATGTTAATTGCAACTTATTTTTGTAATCTGAAAGTTCCCTTTGCAGCTCTTCTTTGGAGGCTTTTCCTGTTGTTAAAAAGTCGTTAATGATGTAGACCTCTTTAGTCTTTGGATGGAGTTTTAAAATAGTCTCTATCGTTTCTTTTGCCGAAAACTTCTCTACTACACCTGTAAAGTTCTTGGCTTGGAGTAAAAGATGTTGTTCAAGTGTGTTGACACCACAAAAGACAACAGGGGTATCTCCAAAAAGACTCTCTTTATATTTAAGTAAAAAGTCAAAGGCATTATTATCAGCAGAGAGTATAAGATCAAACTTTGTGTTATGATACTTCTTGCTGTAAAACTCTTGGAGAGTTTGTATATAGTGAGGGGAGTTATATCGCTTTGTATCCATATACTCTATATAGAGCATCGAGTTGTTTTCTTTTGGTTGCAGGGTAGTAAGAACAGCTTTGTTGATATTTTCTACCCAGCTCATTTCTGGATGGTATGAGTGTAGAAGAAGGATGTTTTTTTTCTCAAAAGGTTCTGTAGCATAAAGAGATGATACAGAATAAACAAAAACAAATAATATGAAAAAATATTTTTTGTATGTATGCTTCATCTACTATTATAATCAATTAACAACAAAAAAACAACTAAGAACTTGATCTTTGTCAAGATTAAATAGTAATTTTTTTGTTAGACTTTAGATCTTAAACCCCTAGAACTAAGCAAAAGGAGAGCTTGTATGCCATTAATAGCTTTAGAAAATATGCCACTTGTGGCTATGGAATTTATGAATAAAGTGCATCAAGAAGATATAGAGATAATCAATGAGTTATATCTACTCTTATTGGAGTATGAACAACAAAAAAGCCAAAAAAATCGAGAACTATTTGAGCTGAGATACCAAGAGTGGTTTGCACACACCGTTACCCATTTTGCCCAAGAAGAAGAGAAGATGCTTGCGATGAACTTTCCCCCTTACGCTATGCATAAAGGGGAGCATCAAAATGCTTTGGCTTTAATGGATCAAGTCTATAGGGAGTGGCAAAATACACAAGATATTGCTGCGATCAAAAAGTATTTTAGCGAATATCTGCCACAATGGTTGACACACCATATTCAAACTATGGATACAGTTACTGCGAACTTTTTTAAGACGGGAGAAAGCCCGTGTTCAATGGGCTAAAATGGATAAACAACAATATCTTCAAGAGTTAGAAAATCTTCAAAGGTTTATAGCTTTTTATTGTCAAAAAAAGCATCTTCAAGGATCTGAAAACTTATGTGAAGAGTGTCTCAATCTTTATCTTTATGCCAAAAAGAGCTTAGATCAGTGTACGATGGATCCTAAACCAAAATGTCGCAATTGTCCAGAGCCTTGCTATGAAAAAAGGGAGTGGAAAAAGATGGCACAAGTGATGCGTTTTAGTGGGATCTCTCTTGGCTATGATAAAGCAAAAAAGAAACTTTTTAGTTTTACAAAAGTTTTTACAATAAAAAAATAACTTACCCAATAGATTAATCTATTGGGATAGCTGGCGTTAGCCCTGCTGTAGTATGTAAAAAGTGACGATGTTTTTCAAACTGATCGATGATATCAGTTGCGATTACCTCTTCATCATAGCCATAAATATCGTAAGATTTATTACCATCTTGGAGATATACTTCTGCACGTCCATACTCATGTTGCATTTTACTAGGGTTTACAGAATCTGGAAAAGCATACTCAGGAGTGTCATAACGTCGCACACGTACCTCATAGATAAAATCCATATCTCCAGAGTGCTCAGCTTTAAATATTGCCATACCATACTCTTTGTCATGTACAGTTTCAACATCCCAGTAGTGGGTGTTGAGCTCTTTTTTTACTAGATCCATCGCATGGACGACATCTTCTGCTATAAAACGTTTTGTTTCTGCTACAGAGGGGTAAGCGACTATTCTACTCAGACGAGCTTGCCATGTACCACTGATCTTACCATGTCGTCCTGCATTCATGTGATGTTGCAAGCTCTCATAACGGGTACTCTCAAGGTGTAAAGCCCTGTAAAGCCCCCATGAGGCTATTAACATGATCACAGCAAATGGTAAAGCGATAGTGATAGAAGCAGACTGAAGTGCTTCAAGTCCCCCTGCAATTAGAAGAGCTGCTGCAACAACTCCCTCTAAAACTGCCCAAAAAACTCTTTGCCAAACAGGGGTTTTTGTTTTAGCTCCAGAAGCGATAGTGTCTACAACTAAAGAGCCAGAATCAGATGAGGTAACAAAAAATGTCACAACAAGGATCATAGCGATCACAGAGACTAAGCCCGAAAAAGGAAAATGCTCTAAAAACTTAAAAAGAGCAGTTGCAACATTTGCAGAAACAGCACTGCTAAGAGAACTAAAACCTTCGTGCATAATCGCTTCAAGCGCACTATTTCCAAACACAGTCATCCAGATAAAAGTAAAACCAACCGGCACGAAAAGGACACCAAAGACAAACTCACGAATAGTACGTCCACGCGATACTCTAGCGATAAACATTCCTACAAAAGGTGCCCATGCTATCCACCATGCCCAGTAAAAGAGGGTCCACCACTCCATCCATTTTGTTTTATCATAAATATATTGGTTAAAGGTCATAAAAATCACATCACTAAGGTATGCACCCATATTTTGCACCCATGCACCAAATAAAAAGAATGTTGGACCAGCAAGCACTATAAACAGTAAAAGAGCTAGTGCAAGATAAAGGTTAAGTTCAGAGAGTCTTTTAATACCACCATCAAGTCCAAGGGCAACAGATACCGTTGCCATAGCAGTAATAATCGCAATAAGGATCACTTGTATCCAAACTGCATTGGCTACATCAAAGAGATAGTGAAGTCCAGCATTTATTTGCATAACACCTAAGCCCAAAGAGGTGGCTACACCAAATATTGTGCCCAAAACTGCTACAGTATCAACACTGTGTCCAATGGGACCGTGGATCTTTTTACCTATAAGAGGGTAGAGTGCAGAGCGTACAGAAAGAGGTAAACCATGACGAAAAGAAAAGTAGGCTAACACTAAACCAACGACAGCATAGATAGCCCAAGCATGAAGCCCCCAGTGAAAAAAGGTGATCTCCATAGCGTTTCGAGCCGCTTGCAGAGTTTCTTTTTCCCCTACGGGTGGTGCACTATAGTGCATTACCGGTTCGGCAACACTCCAAAACATCAAACCTATCCCCATCCCTGCGCTAAAAAGCATAGCAAACCACGATGCATTGCTATAGCTTGGTTTGGATTGATCTGGTCCTAATTTAAAACGTCCAAAGGGGGAGATCGCTAAAAAGAGAACAAAAAACGTAAAGATCCCAACACTGAGCATATAAAACCAACCAAACTTCTGGGCTATAAAAGTTTTGATAATGCTAAAAAAATCGCCTGTGCTTTGTGGTGCGATCATGATAAAAGCAAGAAGTATAAAAATAACTGTAACGGAGGGAAAAAATACAGGTTTTAAGATAGTTGTTTGTTCTTTGATATGTTGCAAAAAATCCCCTTTGTATTTCTGTGTGAGCTTTTTCTACCCTAACATAGAGTAGCTTAAACAACTATAGAACTTAAAAGTAGCTTGACTTTTCTACTTATATTTATTACGATGGTATACGAAAGGATCACAATGTCTTGTTTCAATTTTTCTCGTTTGAGTCTACTCTCTTTACTCTTTAGCAATTTGTTATACGCTTCTTCGTATGAGTCATTTCAACTTGGAGATTTTAGTATAGGGGGTGCAGTGCGTTTAAACTATATTCAAGACAGCTCTAAAGACCAAAGAGAAAATGTTACAAGAGCAAGTTCTCAAGGGGTTTTTGATCTTGATACAGCTCGTATCAATATCGATTATGCGCATGAAGGACTTTTAGGAAAGTTTGAATATCGCTGGTATCCAGGCTTTTTAGCTACACAAAACGGTACAAACTATAGCTTTATACATACTTTATGGCTTGGGTATCAAGTGGATCAAAATATACAGCTACAGGTGGGAATCAATCGTGTCCCTTTTGGACCTACAGCGTATGGGGTATCGCAGAGTTGGTTTTTTGATCAGCACTACTATGTAGGTCTTGCGGATGATATGGACCTTGGTGTAAAAATAAGTGCTAGGCTTCATGAAGGGTTGAGATATGATCTGGCATATTACCCTCAAAGTGAGCCTGAGGGAAGAGGTGCTGGTGCTGAAGCAACACGTTATGCTTATGATGTTGTAAATGAGTTTCAAGAGAAAAATCAAATAGTTGCACGCATGATTTATAGTAAACGTATAGCAGATACACAACATGACTTTGGAGTCTCTTTTCTTTACTCGACTTTAGAAGCACAGAGGCAAGGTGTTGATGATGGTTCAAGATATGCTCTTTCTACACACATGATCAATATGATCAACGGTTTTCGTCTTGCTACACAGATCACACGCTATGAGATGGCGGTAGATGTTAACAAAGATTCAAGAGATGATGCGCTTGTCACTATGGGTGGTTTTAACTATGCTGAGGGAGTGGCTTCAAAAGCATGGCTCCCCTCTGTCTCTTTGAGTTACACCTATAATACTCCCAATATAGAGTGGCTTGATTCTTTCACACCTTATATAGAGTATAGTAATATCATAAAAGATGAACAAAGCTTTAATGATAGCTATATGTGTATGTTTGGGAGTGCGTTTGCACGAGGAAACTGGTATGTTTATGCCGATCTTGCATTTGCAAACGGAAACTATTTTGTAGGTCCTTATACAAGTTCTGATGGGGGCACGAATAACTTTGGAGCGAATAGTGGCGAGGAGCTTGAACACCGCTTAAATATCAATTTTGGTTACTACTTTTAGTATTTTTAGACAACTTTTTTGCGAAACATCCATGTAGCACCGGCAAGAGAAAATACCCCTAATAAAAGCATAGGCACAATAAGATAAAGTGCCACTTCAAAGCTTATATCTTTTAAAAACACCCCTTTTAAAAGCACCAAAAAGTACTTAAGAGAGACAAGATCGGTAAAGGGGATCAGCCAAGAGGGCATATTCTCTACAGGTGTTGCAAAACCTGACATCAGAATATAAGGAACCAGTAAAACAAAGGCTCCAAGTATCGCTTGTTGTTGTGTAGAGACCATAGAGGAGATAAAAAGACCTAAGCCAACTACAGAGAATAAAAATGAGATAATACCTAAGATCAAAAGAAGTACAGATCCACTAAAAGGGACTCCAAAAAGTAAAATAGAGAGTATAAAGATCACAGCCGCATCGGCAATACTGATAAGAAGCGGTGGTATTGTTTTGCCAATGATAAGTGTAGTAGATGAGAGTGGAGTGACAAGTATCTGCTCAAAAGTACCAAGCTCTCGCTCTCTTGCAACTGAAAGAGCAGTGAGTAGCAGTGCTACGATCATCGAGATCGTGCCGATAAGATTGGGGAGTATCCACCAAAAGTTATCAAGGTTAGGATTATAGAGGTTTCGGCTTATTAAAGTGCTTTGCTCTATTTTAAGATCACCAAAAACTTTGATGATAGCCGATTGCATATATGCTTCTGTAATCTGGGCAGTGTTTGATCTTCTTCCATCGGCTATGATCTGTAGTGTTGCTGTTTTATTGCTTTGAATATTTTTGGCAAACTCTTGAGGTATCTGCACAACAGCGATCACCTTTTGTGTATCGATCGCTTTTTGCAGCTCCTTTTGGCTTTGAAGTCTGTATATATTGACAAAACTTTCACTATATTCAAGTGTACGGATAAGCTCTGTGCTTTTTGCAGAGTTATCTCTATCTAGCACTCCTATACTGATGTTTTTGACCTCTAAAGTAACAGCATAAGAGAAGATAAAGAGCTGTAATAAAGGGGGAACAATAATAATCACTCTTGATTTTTTGTCACTCCAAATAGCGAGAAACTCTTTGCGCATTAAAGAGAGGAGTTGACTTAAAAATAGTTGCATCAATCAAGCCTTTTTCGTGTCACTTTTAACACAAGAGTAAAAAATATACCGCCAACTAGAAGCATAGAAAGTGTATTGGGAACAATGATCTCATAGATATTTCCTGTGAGAAAGAGTGTTTGTAAGATCTCTACAAAATAGCGAGCAGGCAGTGCATAGGTGATATACTGAAGCCACTGGGGCATAGAACTTATTTGAAATATAAAACCTGAGAGTAAAAAAGCAGGCAAAAAACCAACTATAAGAGAGGCTTGTGCCGCAACAAATTGGTTTTTTGCTAGAGTTGAGATCAAAAGCCCTAAACTAAGTGAGGGAAAAAGATAGATCGCCAAAGAGAGCAAAAGTAAAAGAAAAGATCCACGAAAAGGGATCTCAAACCATCCAATAGCTACAACAATACAGATCGAAGCAGAGAATAAACCAAGTACAAAGTAAGGCATTATTTTGCCTAGAACAAGTTCGGTAATACTCACTGGAGTTGACATAATAGCCTCCATAGTATTTCTCTCCCATTCTCTGGCGACCACAAGTGCGGTCAGGAGTGTTCCTATAAGTGTAAGTATGATAGCGATAGAACCAGGGAGTAAAAAGTAACTACTTAACAATGGAGCATTAAACCAATAGCGACTCTCTATAGTGATAGAGACCTCTTTTGCATATTTGTTAAGACTCTCTTGCTTGAGCCAGTTTTGCCATAAAGAGTTTGTATATTTTTGTACATAAGCCGCAATATTTGGTTCTGTACCATCAGCGAGGATCTGCAAAGAGGGAGTGCCATGTAAAATATCTTTGGCAAAAGTAGATGGAATAACAATAATAGCCCGGATCTTTCCCTCTTGCAATTTCTCTTTAAAATAGCGTCTATCATTATGCATCTCTACATCAAAACTTGGGGAGTTATAAAAAGAGTGCAGAAGAGAAGAAGCATAGTTTGAATGCTTTTCTACTACTACGCCTACTGGAATATTTTTTGAATCAAGAGAGATAGCATAACCCATAAGAAAAAGGAGGATCAAAGGGAGAATAAGGGCTATAAGTATAGAACTTGGATCACGAATGATCTGGAGTGTCTCCTTTGTAAAAAGAGCAAAAAATCTATGCCATTTCATTTTCACTTCTTTGAATAAGTTCTATGAAAGCCTCTTGCATGGTGGCAGTAGGAGAGACTCTCTGTATAAGTTTATGGGGAGTATCAAGTGCTATAGCTTTTCCTTTATAGATCAGAGCAATAGTATCGCAATATTCAGCTTCTTGCATAAAGTGTGTTGTAACCATAACACTCATACCCTTTTGCACCATCGCATAGATATGACTCCAAAACTCTCGTCTTGTTAGGGGATCTACGCCACTTGTAGGCTCATCTAAAAAAAGTATATCAGGGTTGTGCATAATGGCACAAGCAAGAGAGAGACGTTGTTTAAAACCAAGAGGCAACTCTTTTGAGGGCATCTTCTCAAAACGTTTGAGATCAAAAATAGTGAGCATTTTCTCAATAGCTTTTTCTCTTTGTTGCCCTTGTAGTTGATAAACTCCTGAGAAAAACTTTAGATTCTCTCGTACCGAAATATCTCCATAGAGGGAAAACTTTTGAGACATATAGCCTATTTTTGCACGTGCTTTAAGGGAAGAGTGCTCAAAGCTGTAGCCAAGAATATTGGCTTTACCACTTGTTGGTTTGATAAGACCGCAAAGCATTTTAAATATAGTAGACTTTCCTGCACCATTTGGTCCTAAAAGCCCAAATATCTCCCCTTTTTTGATAGAAAAGTTTATATTTTGTGTTGCTTGAAAGCTTCCAAAACTTTTGCATAGGTCTTGAACCTCTATCACATACTCACTTTGTATATCAATAGGTTGTATAAACTCTTCAAGTGGGGAGACTCCATTAAAATCAACTCCAAGTATATGCATAAAGCCATCTTCAAAATTTGGTTCGCACTCCTTAAATGTTACGCCTAGAGCTTCTATCTCATTTAATGAAGGAAGTTGTTTTGTCTCATCGCTAATGAGTTTGATACTCTCACCCAATATAAGGGCGTCTTTAATAAAAGGGGAGTGCAGAGCAAGTTGGAGGGTTTTGCGTTTATCAGGCAATGTGCCACTAAGTGTAAAGGTTTTGCCTCTCATAGTCTCTTTGAGCTGTTTGGGATCACCTTTGTAGAGAAGTTCTCCTTCATTTAAGAGGATCACTGTATCGCATAGTTCTGCTTCATCAAGATACGCAGTGCTCCAGAGTATACTCACTCCCTCTTTTGTTAGATCTTTGACCATATTCCAAAGCTCTTTTCTTGAGATTGGATCAACTCCAACACCAGGTTCATCTAAGAGTAAAAGTTTTGGTTTTTTCAAAAGAGAACATGCAAGAGCGAGTTTTTGTTTCATTCCTCCAGAGAGAGTAGAACTTAAAAAATTTTGAAAGTCTGTTAAACGGGTAAAGTTGAGAAGTTCGTCTATACGCTGTTTTATATGCTCTTTTGGAATAGACTGCAGTTTTGCAAAAAGATGCAGGTTTTCTAAAACACTCAGGTCTTCATAAAGAGCAAATTTTTGAGGCATATACCCAATAAGCTCTTGAACTCTTTGGCTGTTTTGTTTGAGATCAAGCCCTAAGACAGTAAGTTTTTGCGCTTGAAAATCAAGTAAAGCACTCAAAATGCGAACAAGAGTTGTTTTTCCTGCTCCATCGGCTCCGATAAGTCCTGTGATCTCTAAAGCAGGGATCTCAAATGATATCTCTTTTAAAGCCTTTTGACTTTGAAAAGATTTTGTAAGCTTTTGTACTTCAACCACTGCCATAGCGATTACTTATCTGTACTCTTTTGCACCACACTCAGTGTGACAGGCATTCCCTGTTTTATAGCATCATCAAACTGATCTAAGATCACTCTAAATCTATAGACAAGATCAGTGCGTAACTCTTCGGTTTGAACAGTTTTAGGCGTAAACTCTGCAATAGGGGAGATAAAGCTTACTTTGCCCCGATAACTTTTACCAAAGTCAGTCGAAATGAGAAGCTCTGTGCCCACACCAATAGTATCAAGATCTTTTTCACTCACATAACTTCGTACCCAATACACATCCTCTTTTGCTATCTCCACCACATTTTGGCTTGGCCCTACAATAGAACCCTCCTCATACGCTCTTGTTAGAATAGTTCCATCTGTGGGTGAGAAGAGTTTTGTATCTTCAAGGTTTATCTTATGAAGATCTCTTTGTGCCATGAGTGCAGCAAGGTTTGCTTTAGCACTTAAAATATCCTCTTTTTCATAACCGTTTTGAAGAAGTTCTACAGATTTTTTAGCATATAAATATGCCGCCTTGCTTGAATCGTATGCGGCTTTAGTGTTGTCATAGTCTTGGGTGCTAATCGCATTTGTCTCAAAAAGCCTTTGCACCCTTTGAAACTCTTTTTGGAGTCTCTTTTTCTCCACTTCACTTTGGAGAAGTTTTGCTTTTGCTTTTTCAAGCTCTTCAACTCTATACCCCTTTTCAAGTTTTGCTATATGGGCTTCTTGCATGGCGATTTGGGCTTGGATCTGTTTGAGATAAGCAAGATAAGAAGCGTTGTCTAGTTCAGCTATGAGAGCACCTTTTTTTACGTTTTGCCCCTCATCGTAGTTGATAGTCTGGATCCTGCCTGAGACTCTAAAAGCTAAAGAGAGAGTTCGAACATCTACATTGCCATAAAACTTTTTTGTTTTTTCGTCAGTTTTGTAACAAGCTCCCAAAGTAAGAAGTAACAAGCTTGTAAGAAAGAGTGATAAGAGTCGCATCGCTTACCTTATAGATAGTATGAGACAATTATATCTTGTTCATCTCTACAATCAAAGAGAAGTGCTTAGTATAAAATTTGCATTTTAGACGTAAAAAGAGAGTACATGGGTGAAAATTTAGGACTGAATATACCGGCTATTGATGCAAAACACGATGAGTTTTTAGAGCTTCTTAGCGAGATAAAATCTTGCCAAAACAAACAGTTTCTTCCTCTATTTAAAGAGATGATAGAGCATACAAGAGAACATTTTGCTTTTGAAGAAGATCTAATGGAGAAGTACTCTTTTTACGCTAAAGCGGAACATTTTGAAGAACATAAAAACCTTTTAGGAGAGATGGAATATTTCTACCAAAAAGCGCAGAAAATGCTTATGTTTGGAAAGTCTTATATTAACGAGTATGCTTACGATAAGTTCAAACGCCATATCGTCAATATAGACTCACAACTTGCGATGTTTTTAAAAGAGAAAAAGATAGAACTTTAAACTAGCAATTTTGGTTAAAACAAACTTAACCTTAAAGCAAGCTACAATAAAATACAATAACTCATAATAAAAAATAAGGATTAACTCATAAAACTTCTCCACTTCTTTTTAGCACTTTTAACAGCAACTCTTTTCTTGGCATGTAGCTCAGACAAAGAAGAACTTCAACTTGAGATAAATATTACAGCTTCTTCAGAAGAGAGAGTAGACCTT
>Ga0193960_1000198_pt1 | contig 25073 bp, 33 predicted proteins | sample FB_3_MG_FD_140338 | JGI IMG/M metagenome (GOLD analysis project Ga0193960, IMG submission 140338) | Microbial mat bacterial communities from the Broadkill River, Lewes, Delaware, United States - FB_3_MG | ecosystem: Environmental > Aquatic > Freshwater > River > Microbial mats | place: USA... | reverse complement strand
GATGAACTAGACTCTTTATTAAATTCTTGTAAACCTCAATTAAGTAAATAGATTTTCTATTTACTTAAATTTTTAAATTAACTAAATCAAACCTTAATTATTGATATATATCATTTTTTTTAATCCCCTTTTAGACTAAAATTTTTCCATAGTTCTTGTATTTACAAAATAAAGGAGAAAGAAACATGGAACCGATTTTAATTGTAAGACCTGAAATTGCACTAGATGATTTTTTACCAATATTTTTATCTTCTTCATTTGTACTGTTATTTGGGCTGTTTTACATAGCTATTTATACGCTAGTGAAAATGGAGAGGCTAAAAAGCATCTATATGCCATTTGCATATATGTTTTGGGCTTTACAAACATATTGTATGTATTTTGTAGCAATGAAGATTCAAAGTAATGCTTTCACAATAAAAGCATTAATGATAACAATGGTGTGTTATTTAATCCTTCCACATCTGTATTATTATCTAAATCTTCGAAGCGAAGAAAGATACGAGCAATAAAAATTAGGAGGAACAAGTGTCAAAAAAAGTTGTTTCAGTATGGACGAGTATTCCTTTTTGGAGAAGATCAGCAGGTTGGGTAACTGGATTTGCATCGATTCTTTTAATTTGGCTTACATTTGATTCATTAAGTCAGATTAGTATGGGAACAGATGAAGACCTTAAAAATGGTGTTACTAAAAGAGTACCAGGTCCAACAGTAATTAATTATAAAATTACTTACGAAATGGATGAGAGAAGAGGTCATGAGGTGCCAGTTATTGGTGAAAAAGAAAAATTCTTTGGTAGAGATGATTGGTCTGAAGAAGAAGCAAGAGAGCTACTTCATTTAGGAAAATTAGGTTCACAAGCAAAGAACTGTATGAATTGTCACACATTACTTGGTAATGGTGCTTATTACGCTCCTGATTTAACTAAATCATGGTTAGATCCAGCATGGGGACCAAATGGGCCATACTTAGGTATGACTAATTCAAAAACAAAAGAAGAAGCTATGTCTAAATTCTTACAGAATCCTTCTCAGTACCCAACTCATGAGAGAATGATGCCAAATCTTGGTATTACTGAGAAAGAAGCAATGGGATTAGTAGCATTTTTAAAACACATGTCATCTATTGATACAAACGGTTTCCCAAGAAACTTCGGAAGAATGTCAACTGATGGTGTAACAGGAGCAATCCATGGAAAATAGTTTAAAATTTGAATCACAAAAATTAGCAATTAACTACTTTACAGTTGCTGCTATTTTATTTGGTGCTCAATTACTAATGGGACTTATTGCTGCAACTCAGTTTTTATATCCAAGTTTTCTTTTTGAAATCTTTGATTTTTCTGTTGCAAGAATGGTTCATATTAATGCACTTGTAGTTTGGATGTTATATGCAATGATAGGTTCAGTTTATTACCTACTACCAGAAGAAACTGGTATTGAAACAGTTGGTATTAAAATCGGTAAGTTAGCATTTTATGTTTTAACTGCTGCTGTAACTGTAGTTGTTTTAGTATATATTTTAGTTCAAGTTGGACCTGCTGATGAGTCAACAATTTGGTTAATCAACGAAGGTAGAGAATATATCGAAGCTCCAAGATGGGCTGATATTGGTATCGTTGTTGTAGTACTTGTATTTGTATTTAACCTTTTTGCTACGGCTATGAAAGGTAAACAAACAGGTGTTGTTACTGTACTTATGGCAGATGTTTTAGCACTTGCAGGTTTATACCTTGCTGGTATGTTCTTTACTGATAATATTTCTATGGATCAGTACTGGTGGTGGTGGGTAATTCACTTATGGGTTGAAGCAACTTGGGAAGTATTCGTTGGTTGTTTAGCAGCATATGGATTAATGAAAATCATTGGTGCAAGAAGAGAAGTAGTTGAAATGTGGCTATGGATTGAAGTTTCAATGTTATTTGGATCTGGTATCTTAGGTATGGGTCATCACTATTTCTGGATTGGTACTCCTGAGTACTGGTGGGAAATTGGTGCACTATTCTCAGCATTAGAACCTGTTCCATTAGTAGCAATGTTTGTTCACGTAATTTATGACTGGGGAAAAGAAACTGGTCTTAAAGAAGGTGAAGGAACTCATGAAAAAACAATGAATAACTCACCTGCATTTGCATGGTTTGTTACAAACGCCTTTGGTAACTTCTTAGGTGCTGGTATTTGGGGATTCTTCCACACATTACCACAAGTAAATATTTATACACACGGTACGCAGTTTACATCTGCACATGGACACTTAGCATTCTTCGGAGCATATGCAACAATTTTAATTGGTATGTTCTATATGGGAGTACAAGGTAAAAATGGTATTAAAGTAATGAAAGCTACTTTTGATTCAAAAATGGCTATCTCATTAATTTGTATTGGTGTAATGGGTATGACAGTTTCTTTAACAGTAGCTGGATACGGTCAAGTATTAGTTGAAAGAGCTCAAATGGGTGCTACATGGGAAGCATTCTTTGTATCACAAGATATGGTTTGGTTCGTTCAAGGTCTTGGTTGGAGATTAGCAACTGGTATTGTTACATTTGTAGGATTTATTTTCTTAGTTAAAGATTTATTAACTACTTCAAAAAGTCCTAGACACGAAATATAAGGAAATACAATGTTTGAACCAATGACAGATCTGGTACCTAGTTTTTTTGCAACATTAAACCAGGGACCATTAACATTAACTCTATTTCTTCACACTGTGATTATACTTCCAATGTTTTGGATTTATAAATCAGAGAAAAAAAGATTAGAAGAAGAACAGCAAGATTAATAAGCTGGCGGGTAAGTCAGGGAGGATTTACTCGCCATGTATAGTTTATAGGAAAACTTCGTTAGGATTATAGCCTTTTGAAAGAAAATGCTGATGTCCTAACAATCTCATTATTTTTATACTTAAGATATAAAGGGAGAGAATATTATGAAATTAGGGAAATATTTAGCTGCTGCAGCATGCACAGTTTTAGCAACAAGTTCACTGTACGCAGGATCATCTAAAATGGATTTTGCAAATGTTTATGAAAAAGAATGTCAAGGATGTCACGGTCCTATTCACCAAGGTGGAGTAGGTTCTGATTTAAGACCAGGTGCTTTAAAAAAACAAGAAAGACACGTACTTAGAGATGCAATTATTGCGGGTGTTCCAAATACTGCTATGCCTCAATGGGATCACATGTTCTCAAAAGATGATGCGGATGGTATGGTTGACTGGTTAATGAACTGGAAAGATAATACTAATTACAAATTAGATTTTGATCAAATTCATAGCACATGGACTAAATTAGCGGATAGAGAAGCTTTAGCTAAAAAATATCCAAAATCAGTAGATACTAAATCAGTTCTTGATATTACATTTGCAACAGAAAGAGATGCTTCTTTAGTTGACTTTATTGATAGTACAAACGGAAAAGTTTTATCTAGACATAAAGCAGGATTTGCAGTACACGTAACTGTTACTAATAAGAAAAACCCTAGATATGCTTACTCTATCTCAAGATCAGGTAGATTAACAATGTTTGATATTGCAGCACCAGGTCAACCAGCACTTGCTTCTGTTCAAGTTGGATTTGAATCAAGAGGACTTGCAGTATCACCAGATGGTAAATATGTAATCGCAGGAAACTATACTCCAGGTGGAGCAGTTTTAGTTGATGCAATGACTTTAGAACCTTTAAAAGCTTATGATACATCAGCTGTTATTAACATGGATGGTCAAATTGAAGCTTCAAGAGTTGCTTCTTTAGCAGATACACCATATGGTCCTTACTTTGCAATGGCATTAAAAGATGCTGGTAGAGTATATATCATTGATTATTCTAAACCAGACTTCCCAATCGTTGGAGATGTTCCAAATATTGGTAGAGTTTTACATGATGCCTTCTTAAATGAAGACGAAGGTAAAGATTTCGGTAGATACTATATGATTGCTTCTCAAGGAAGTGATGTAATGGGTATCGTTGATTACAAAAACAAAAATTTAGCAGCAAAAGTTTATACAGGTAAAAAATCTAAACCACACCCAGGTCAAGGTTCTTCTTGGTATAACAAAAAAATGGGTAAACAATTACACGCAACTGTTTCTATGAACATTGGTTCTGTTGTAATTTGGGACTCAAATTGGAAAATAGTTAAAAAAGTACCAACTTCAGGTGGTGGTTTATTCGTTGGAACTGCACCTCATACTCCATATATTTGGGCGGATACAGTACTTGGTAAACCTGCAACTTATAATGAAGTTTACTTAATTAATAAAGAAACTTTAGAAGCAGATAGAATTGTTAAAGTTGGTAAAAAAGAAGGTCAATTAATTGACGCTAAAACTAAAAAAGTATTACAAACTTGGGATGCAACTCAATATGAGACAATTACATTCCCAGAGTCTAAACCAAAAATTGGTAGAGATAAAATTGTTAAATATACTTCTAAGTTAGGTGATAAAGTTAAAAACCCTGTTCAACCTAGATTACTTCACGCAGAGCCAGCAAACCATGGTAAATGGACTATGATTTCTGAGTGGACAACTGGAAGAATTGGTATTTATGAATCGGATTCAGGTAAATTTGTTAAATACATTAACAACTTAACTACTCCTACATTTACTTATTCAGTTGAGCATAGACAACATATTCCTGGTGCATAAACAGGAATAAAATAACCATCTCGTAAAAGAGATGGTTATTCTTAAAAAATGAAAAAGATCCTACTACTTATTCTATTTTTATCATCATGTTTTTCACAAAATATTTCATGGCAGAGCTCCTATGAAAAAGCGTTAATACAAGCTGCCAAGGAAAAGAAAAACTTGATGATTTTTATTGCTTCCAAGAAATCAAAAAAATCAAACAAAATTCTAAAAGAGTATTTTTTAAATCAAGATTATATAGAGTATATTAATAAACATTTTATAAGTATATTAGTAACAGTTGAGTATAAAACATCTTACCCTATTGAGCTATTTTATACTACGCAATTTCCTAGTTTATTTTTTGCTTCATACAAAGATGAGTCATTTTTAACTCACCCTATATATGAATTTAAAAGTATTGAAGATTTTAAAAAGATTTTATATTCTGTAGATTATAAATAATATAATCCAACACCAGTAATTAGAGATAAAACAATAGTAAGTACTATTGTCCATATATTATACATTTCATCAGATATTTCTATTTTAGTTTCAAGATATTCAACTATTTTCATAGCTGGATAAATCATAAATACTAAAAGTACTGAAGAAAAAACTAAAGTCATTACAATTTCCATTTTTTAGTCCTTATATTTTTCTAATTCAAACTGTTTCCATAAAGCCTCAGCTTTTGGATGTCCTTGATCTTTTGCTTTTTTTATGTAATAAGCTGCTTTATTCATATTTTTTTCAACACCTTGTGCTGAGATATACATAAAACCTAAATTTATTTGAGCATTAGTATTTCCTAACTTTGCAGCTTTTTCATACCAGATAATTGCTTTCTCATTATTTTGAGGTGCTGCAATACCAACAGTATACAAATACCCAAGAGTATAAGCAGCTTGAGAATTATCTAATAAAGCAGCTTTTTCAAATAAAACTAAAGCTTTTTTATAATCTTTCTCTATATGAGAACCATTCATATAATTATTTGCTAATTGAGTCATAGCATATGTATTATTTAAATCACTTGCTTTTTTTAACCATTGTATTGATTGTTTAATATTTTTTTCTACTCCATCTCCATTATTGTACATAATTGATAGATTATGAGAAGCTTGTGCATTTCCATTTTTTGCACTTTTTAAAAAAAAATTATAGGCTTTTTTATACTCTTTATTCTTATATGCATCTAATCCAATATCATAATTATTTGCAAATAAAAGCGAGCTACAAGCTAAAGAAAAAAGTATTTTTTTCATAATAAACTCCTATTTAATTGTATTTATTATTTTATCTGATTCTAAGGACAAAAACTTGATACTCATCAAGTGAATGGATTTTTGTTTGTGTTAAAATTTATGATACAAAAGTAAAAGGAGTACATAATGAATCTTAATAAAAAGATACTACTTGTACCAATATTTTTCCTTACATCTGCATTAGCTCAAGAGCCAAATGGGGAGAAAATTTTCACAAAATACTGTTGGGGTTGCCATCACCAAACATCTGTTGCATTTGGGCCTTCTTTTGAAGAAATTGCAAATAAAAGAACAGTTGGTGAGATTCAAGGGCATATTATAGCTCCCAAATCTACATATAAACAATTAGGGCACAAAAGATCAGTAATGCCAAGCTTCAAAGATGAATTATCACAAAAAGATTTAGATGCTATTACCAATTTTATTATGTCATATAAATCTAAGAAGGACAAATAGATGTTTAGATTATCTAATTTAATAAAATCAACTTTAGAAGATCAAAAATCAAGAACTTTAAATGGTTCTATTATGATTTGGAATTTTACAAATCGCTGTAATTTACTTTGTCATCATTGCTACAGTAAAGCAGATGCAAGTAAAAAAGATACATTAACTCTTGAAGAGATAAAAGAAACAATTGGAAGACTAAAAGCTGGGGGAGTTAACTTTGTTATTTTCTCAGGTGGAGAGCCTTTATTACGTTCTGATATTTTTGAAATTGCAGAATGTATGAAAGAGAACAATATAATGACTTACCTTTCTACAAATGGAATGTATGTAAAAGAGCACAATGTAGATAGAATCATTGATACTTTTAATTATATTGGTATTTCAATTGATGGGATTGAAGAAATTCATGATCAATTTAGAGGGCAAGTTGGAGCTTATAAAAAATCTATTGCAGCAATTAAACTTATTCAAGCTCATGGTGGAAATGTTGGAATTAGATTTACAATTACAAAAGAGACTCAAGATAGTTTTTATAAGATGTTTGATCTAGTTGAAGAATTAAATGTTGATAAATTATATATTTCTCACTTAGTTTATTCTGGACGTGGAGAAGATAATCTAAGTATTGACATAACAAAAGAGCAAAGAAGAGAATTTGTCGATTTTATAATCAACAAAGCCTTTGAATACTATGAAAATGATAGTAATATTGACCTTGTTACTGGAAATATGGAAATGGATGCAGTAATGCTTTTAAATAGATTTAAAGAGCAATATCCAAATAAGGCTGATATTTTAGAAAAAAAACTTAAAGCTTGGGCTGGAAATTCTGCAGGAAATAGACTTGGTAATATGGATTGGGCTGGAAATGTAAAACCAGATCCATTCTTTCCTTTTAATGTTGGAAACTATCTTGAAACTCCTTTTAATGAAATATGGACATCTAAAGAAAATGATTTATTAAATAAACTAAGACAAACTCCAAGACAAATAGAAGGTAAATGTGCTTCATGTGATTACATTGATATTTGTAATGGTGGTTCTAGGTCAAGAGCTTACGCAATAACGGGTAATTTATGGGATGAAGATCCATCATGTTATTTAACAAAAGAAGAGATGAGGAGATAATAATGAAACTATTTAAAATAGCACTTGTTGCAGTAATTGCATTAAGTTCAGTATATGCTAAAGAAAAATTCTTCGTAGTTGAGAGAGAAAATTCTTCACTAGCTACAATTTATAAAGGTTTAAAAAGAACTAGTATTCCAAATATGAGAAATATGAATCATGGAGTAGTTAAGTTTAAAGGTAAAGATGGATATGTAATTTCAAGAGATGGATATGTAATTAAATTCAATCCTGAAACTGAAAAAATCACAAATGAGTATAAAACTTCAAAGTCTGCAATTGGATTTGTAATTGGTAAAAATTATGTTGCTGTTGCAAATTATGATGATAAAAGTGTTGATATTTTAGATAGGGATTTAAATCCAATTAAAAAGATTAAAACAGGTTCTAAAAATGTTGGTATTAAGATTTATAAAGACTATTTAGTGTTTTCACAAATGGACAATGATATAATCTCTGTTTATAAAGATAATAAGCTAGGCAAATCAAAACCTGATTTTACATTATTCAAAGAATTTAAAGATGTAGGACAACTTCCTTTTGATGCAATGATTAAAGATAACAACTATATTGCTGGATTCTTTTCATCAAATCATTATGGTGTAGTTGACTTAGATACTATGACATTTAAAAAGATCAAAATCTATTTAAATGAAAAAAGAAAAATGGTTCTAAAAGTTCCACACTTTGGATTTTGGAGTATTGGTGGAGATAAAGTATTTGTTCCAGCTGTTGGGGACAATAAAGTTTTAGTTTATGATAATAATTTTAAATTTATAAAAAATATTGATACACAAGGTTTACCTGTATTTACAAGTTTAAGTCCAGATAAAAAATATTTAGCAGTAACATATTCAGGAAAAGATTTTCCTACAATACAAATAATTGATACTAAAACATTAAAAATTATAGAAACATTTAATTTTAATGGAAAAGTATTACATGTTAGATGGTCAAACGTAGATCAAGATTTATATGTTTCAGTTAATGATTCAAATACAGTAGCAGTAATTAATACAAAAGAATGGTTTATGGAAAGAGAAATCTTTAATATTAAAAAGCCTTCTGGGATATTCATATATGAGGATGGAAAATAAAATGGGTAAAGTATATTTAACAGGGGCAGGTCCTGGAGCTGTTGATTTAATGACAGTTAAAGCAGTAAAAGTAGTAGAGCAAGCAGATATTATTATTTATGATAGATTAGCAAATCCAAAAATACTTGAAATGGCTAAAGAAGGCTGTGAATTAGTTTATGTTGGAAAGCAAGATGGTAAACATTCTGTTCCTCAAGATGAAATCAATGAAATAATATACCAAGCAGCACTTAAACATGAAAATGTAGTAAGACTTAAAGGTGGAGATCCATTTGTATTTGGTCGTGGTGGAGAAGAAGCTATTTATTTATTTGATAGAGAAATAAAATTTGAAATCATTCCTGGTATTACTTCATCTATTTCAGTTCCAGCATATGCAGGGATTCCTGTAACTCACAGAGGTGTTACAACATCATTCAGAGTAGTAACAGGTCATGAGTCACCAAATAAAAAAATCTCTCAAATAGAGTGGCAAAGCTTCTTAAATGACGAAACACTTATTTTCTTAATGGGATTCCATAATATTGGTCTTATTACTAGAAAATTAATGAAATATGGAAAAGGTAAAGATTATCCATGTGCTGTAATTTCTAAAGGTTCAACTCCTGAACAAGAAGTTGTAGTATCAACACTAGAAAATATTGTAGAAGATTCTAAAGATATGCCAACACCTGCAATTATAGTTGTGGGAGAAGTAGTTAAATTAAGAGAAAAGATTAAGTGGACTTATTAAGTTCCTTAACCTTTTTTGTTCTTTAGTGCTTTTATTTAAAGCACTAATTACTTGTTGAGAAGAAGTTTTCTAAACCTTCTTTGTCTATTGTTTTATTCTTACTATCAATTAAACCTTCATCTTTAAAAACTCTTAACATTCTAGATAAAGTCTCAGGAGAAATATTTAAAATCTCTGCAATAAGAATATTTTTTGTTTTAAAGAAATCTTCTGTATGATCACAGATATATTTTGCAATTCGCTCTTTTGAATCTAATACAACATGTAAAGACACAAGTTTTTCTAAATTTCTAATCTTTTTAATTAAAGAAGTTTGAATAACAAAAGCTAATTTAGGATCTGAATATATTATCTCTTTTAACTTCTCAAAATCAATCTTTAAAAGTTCTGTTTCTCCAAAAGATTGTGCCGTAGCAGGGTAAGGTATATGCTCAAAGTTTGCAACTTCAGCAATTAATTCATTGGAGTGGAAATATTTTAAAATAATCTCTTTATCATTTGAAGAGGTTTTATATAGTTTAATAATTCCTTTTGTAAGTATATATAAATATTTAGTTTCATCACCTTCGTAAAATAAAATATTATCTTTAGATAGTTTTATAACACTTGTTATTGCCTCAATTTTTTCTAATGTTTCATCACAAACGTCATTAAATAAGTAAATATCTTTTAAACGTACTTTCATATTATCTCCATATTATGTACTAGTTATAGTAATTATAATCAAATTCACAGATTTATTACTTGACCTAAGTTAACTCAGTTCAAGTATTAAATCCAAAATTATATTAAAATGTGGTTATTTTATTTCGAAATAACTTTTTACCCAAGTTACTTCGTCTTTAGTTTTAAGTATAATTTTCGCAGTTTCTTTTTTATTTTTATCTAAAATAATTAGTATATTATTTTCTAATTTTAAAAAGTCTCTTGCCCATAACTGTTCAAGTTGTTCTAATCTTAAAAATACATCTTTTGCTGGTGGTTTCTCTTTTATACCAGTTTCTTTACTTAATATAGAAAGTCCCCCTGCTCTTTTTTCAATCTCATAAGGCATATGTTTTTGTAATAAACTATACACTCTTTCATTTTTTTCCGAAGGCATTCCTTGTTTTAATGCCGTTAGTCCTAAAAACATAAATATTACAAAAAATGCAACAATTAATAACTTCTTTGATTTCATTATTTTTTTTCCTTCCAACTATTCATATATTCTTTAGCTTTTCCATCTAAAAACTTCATTCTCTCTTTCCCTTTAGGCATTGTTTTTCTATAATCTTTCATTTGAGTTAAAAAATCCACTATTGAATCTGGAATAATACTATCAAGCCAGATCCTTAAATACTTTGCCATAGAAGGTGAACTTCCTGATGTAGAAATAGCAATAGTCAAATCACCTTTTTTAATATAAGAAGGAAAGATAAAATCACAATATTTTTGAATATCAACACAATTACATAAACAATGGTATTCTCTTGATTCAAAATATATATTCTCTTGAACCTCAATATTATCAACTGCTGCAATAATTACATCAAAATTTATTAAGTCACCTTTCTCATATCTTTTTTCTATATATGATAAAGAGTGCTTATTAATCAAAGAAATAATTTCTTTATTAAAATCTTCAGAGATAATAGTGATATCTTTTGAGAACTCTAATAAATGCAATAATTTCTCTTGCGCAATTTTTCCTGCTCCTACTATTAATATACGTTTATTATCTAGTTTTATAAAAGCTGGAAAGTATGACATTAGGATTCCTTCTATATTTTTTAAGAATTAATTATAGTAAAAAAAATAGTTTAAAAACTTAATGTAAATCAATAAAAAAAATTGTTTTAAATCAAGGCTTTAAGAAAAAATTACTGTTATAATTTTTTCAGTTTGACTTTGGAGTAAAGAATGAAAGACGAAATATTATATAGAGTGCAAAAGAACTTTCCACTAACTAAAAAACCTTTTGAACAAATAGCAAATGAATTGAATACAACAGAGGATGTTGTCTTAAATATCCTAAAAGAACAAAAAGAGCAGAATATAATTCGGCAAACCTCTGCGATTTTTGATACAAAAAAGTTAGGATATAAATCCTCATTAGTTGCTTTCGAAATTGATGAACATAAAATCGACGAAGCAGTAAAAATTTTGAATTCTCATCCAGGAATTTCACACAACTACGAAAGAAATCACTCTTATAATATTTGGTTTACCTTAGCAGTCGCTCCGAACTCCAAGTCAGACTTAGAAGAAACCGTAGAAGTTTTATCGAAGTTAACTGGTGCAAATGATTATATTATGTTACCAACATTAAAACTGTTCAAAATATCAGTAAAACTTGATACTACAAATAAACAAGATAAAAAAGAAAAAGTTGCAAAAAAACAATTTGTTAAAATGGAACTTAATGATAAGCACTATAGAATAATAAAAGAGGCTCAAAATGATATAAAAATTGTTTCAGAACCTTTTAAAGAAACAATTGAAAAATTAAATATGACATATGAAGAATTTTTTGATGTATTAAATCAGTTTAAAGAAGCTGGCGTTATGAGAAGATTTGCCTCAATATTAAATCATAGACGTGCAGGATTTAATGCAAATGCAATGGTTGTATGGGATATAGAAGAAGGGACAAAAGGAGAAGAAATTGGTGAAATTGCAGCTTCTTTCTCAGCAGTTTCACACTGCTACTTAAGACCTAAATATCCAACATGGAACTATAACTTATTTACTATGATACATGGTAAAACAAAAGAAGATACCCAAGCTGTCATTGATAGTATTGCAAAAGAGATTGATTATAAATCTAAGATGCCACTTTATTCTTCACGGGAATTCAAAAAAGTAAGAATTAAATATTTTTGTGATGAATTCAACAATTGGGAAAAAGAATATATAAAATAAGGAATAAATAATATGGAATTATTTTTTAGACTTGAAGCAGGATACTTAGGTATTGCTGCTTTTATTTTAATAACAACTTTATTTGTAACAACTAGACCATTTATGGCAAAGGGTTCTTATAAAAAAGGACTATTTTTTGTAGGAAGTGTAATGAGTGTATTTATTGGAATGCATTACTATGTTACAAGCGAAAGAATCACAGGTGTTGAAACAGCATTTCACAAGGGTGAAAAAGTAATTTGTGAAAGTAGAGCTACTAGAAAAGTTGCACAAAGTGTAACAATTGAGAAATCAAATAAATGGAACCTAAATGATCATATGTTTAGTTCACCAAACTATTCAAGAGAATTCTTTTCTGCTAGATGTATTGAATTTGTTCCTGTAACTCTTAATTAAATATATATCCTTTTACAAGGATATATACTCTCAAGATAATTTAATTCTAATCAATCATTTCAAATGCAAGTTTTATATCATTAGTTTTTTTAGCTGCTATTAAAAACATTGCTGCATTTAATTTAGCTAATTTTTCTAACTCATTGCTAGCATTTTTTGTCATTTCTAAAGATACTTCTTTAGGGATAATTGTAGTTGACCTTCTGTATGTAATTCCAAAAAATTCTGGATCAATTAAATGCTCAGTAATATCTCCATCATTATTAATCCAATATTTACATTTAGAGAAAATTTCAGGTGTTCCCTCATTTCCTTTTACAATTACTAAATGATCATAGTTCTTACCAAATAATTCATTGTATTTTACAACATAAGGTTTATGGAATGCTGCATTAACTGCATATTTTGAGTTAGCTGGATTTAATAGTTTTTCAATTGTATTAAAAGCAGTTCGTAAACCTAAAATATTTCTAATTTCACTTAATTCACTTAACTCTTTAAAATAATCTTTTCTATCAAAGTAGTGAATATTTGAATCAAATTCTATATTCTCATGTAATTCTTTAATAGTTAAACCTTTTTTTGCAGGTTGCAATTCATCACCACTTACAACAAGGTTTAAATCAAACTTTTTTAAATACTTACCAATTAAAGGTAATAAATATGGATTATCAGCTTTACCATCAAAAGGATATCCAAGCTCAATAGAGTTTTCAACTGTTGTTCTACTTATATATTTATTACAAACATCAAAACTAGCTTTTAGCTCTTCAATACTTTCTAATCTAACTCGCCAACCAAGTAAAAAAGCACTTATTTGCTCAGGTCTTACTGTTTGATTTAGTATTGACTCCATTGCATCACTCATCTCTTCAACACTTAATTCCCTATTAGATTTAGGACCAGTTCCAACAGCTCTAATATATTCATGAAAGCCCATATTTTTTCCTTACATTATTAATTATCACAAATGTTAGCCTAAATGATTTTGATGGAACATGATTTATATCAAGTGTATATTAGTAATTAATTATATATCAATTAATGTATCAAATATATCATTTCGTAATTTACCAACTTTTTTCTCTGCAAAAATTGATGTAGTTTCAACTTCTGTATTTGCTAATTTTGATTTTTCAATATTGTTTATTATCTCTTTTTCTAAAATTTCTGAAAAATTACCATGTTCACTACAATTATGTGTTTTTATCTCTTTTGTACTTTTTAAAAGAATTTCTTTGTCCATTTCAACTTTCATACTCATCCTTTTTTAATATTTCTATAATAATTTTTGAGCATATCTTTTTTTTGTGTAGCCTAAATAAATGCTTTAGATTAAATAGGACAATTTTTATCTTAATTAAAACTTAACTCACTTGACTTGAGTCAATTGTTTATTTTTTTTTAATTGTTACAATTTTCATGTTAATACATTTATTTTCATTAAAGGAGAAAACAATGTCGCTTTCAAGAAGAGATTTTCTAAAGAGTTCAGCAGCTGCCTCAGCAGCAGCCGCAGTTGGTATGAGTGTACCAAGTGAACTAGAAGCAAAAGCAAAAACAGCTGAAGGTGGATGGAGATGGGACAAGGCAGCTTGTCGTTTCTGTGGAACTGGTTGTGGAATTATGCTTGCAACTAAAAACGGTAAGATTGTTGCCGTAAAAGGTGACCCAGCAGCACCTGTAAATAGAGGTTTAAACTGTATCAAGGGATACTTCAATGCAAAAATCATGTATGGTGCAGATAGATTAAAGCAACCATTACTAAGAGTTAATGCAAAAGGTGAATTTGATAAAAAAGGTAACTTTGCACCTGTATCATGGGAAAGAGCTTATGATGAGATGGAAGTTCACATCAAAAAAGCACTTAAAGAAAGTGGACCTGAAGGTGTAGGTGTATTTGCATCTGGACAATATACAGTTATGGAAGGTTATGCAGCTCAAAAAATGATGAAAGCTGGATTTAGATCAAATGCAATTGATCCAAATGCTAGACACTGTATGGCTTCTGCTGTTGTTGGTTTCTACCAAACATTTGGTATTGATGAGCCATCTGGTTGTTATGATGATATTGAATTAACTGATACGATTTTAACTTGGGGATCAAACATGGCAGAAATGCACCCTATTTTATGGTCAAGAGTTACTGATAGAAAATTATCTGATCCTAAAAAAGTAAAAATCGTAAACTTATCTACTTATAGACATAGAACATCTGATATTGCTGATATTGAAATTATCTTCAAACCAAATTCAGATTTAGCATTATGGAACTATATTGCTAGAGAAATCGTATACAATAACCCAGATGCTATTGATTGGGATTTTGTTAAAGAACATATCGTATTTGCTGCTTCTCCTGTAAACATGGGTTACGGAATGAGAAGATCTGATGAAAAATCAATTAAAGATGGTAAATATACTGCAAAAGAAATGGAAACTATTTCTAAAGAAATGAAAAAAGTAGTTTCAGCTGATGAAGCACCTGCATTAAAACCTTATGGTTATAAAGAAGGTGATGTAATGGTTAATAAAAATGCTGGTTTAAAACACTGGGAAATTTCTTTTGAAGAATACAAAAAATTCTTAGAGCCATATACAGCAGAGTATACAACTCAAGTTTCTAAAGGTGATCCTGACGAATCTGATGCAGTATTTATGAAAAAAATCAAAGAAATGGCTGATTTATATATTGAAAAAGGAAGAAAAGTAGTTTCTTTCTGGACTATGGGTATGAACCAACATACAAGAGGTACTTGGGTAAATACATTAGCATATAACGTTCACTTCTTATTAAATAAACAAGCTAAGCCAGGTTCTGGTGCGTTCTCATTAACTGGACAACCATCTGCTTGTGGTACAGCTAGAGAAGTTGGAACATTTGCACATAGATTACCAGCAGATATGATGGTTAAATCACCAAAACATAGAAAAATCACTGAAACTGCATGGAAAATTCCTGATGGGACATTAAACCCAGTTGGAAACCAACATATTATGAAAATCCATAGAGATATTGAAGATGGTGTTGTTAAATTTGCATGGGTAAATGTTTGTAATCCTTACCAAGATTCAGCATCTGCTTCTCATTGGATTAAAGCAGCAAGAGAAATGGATAACTTCATTGTAACTTCTGATGGATATCCTGGTATTTCTGCAAAAGTTTCTGACCTTATTTTACCATCAGCAATGATGTATGAAAAATGGGGAGCATACGGAAATGCGGAAAGAAGAACTCAACATTGGAGACAACAAGTATTACCAGTAGGTGATGCAATGTCTGATACATGGCAATGGGTTGAACTTGCAAAAAGATTTACAATTAAAGATTTATGGGGTGAATATACTCTAAGAAATGGTAAAAAATTACCTGATGTTATTGCTAAAGCAAAAGCTATGGGTTATGATGAAAATGCAACTATGTTTGATATTCTTTTTGCAAATGAAAAAGCTAAATCTTACAAAGTAAGTCAAGATGATCCAATTCAAGCTGGGTATGATAACTCAGAAGCTGTTGGAGATTCAAGAAATGTTGTTGGATCTGACGGTAAAGTATTTAAAGGGTACGGATTCTTTATTCAAAAATACTTATTCGAAGAATATGCTGACTTTGGTAGAGGACATGCTCACGATTTAGCTGACTTTGATACTTACCATAAAGTTAGAGGACTTAAATGGCCAGTTGTTGATGGTAAAGAAACACAATGGAGATTTAATACTAAATACGATCCATATGCTAAAAAATATGGTAAACCTGGAACTGACTTTGCATTCTACGGAAAATTAGCAAAAGCATTAGCTCAAGGTGATTTAAAAGGTATTAAAGATAAAAATAAAAAATCATTAAAGAATAAAGCGAAAATCTTCGCTAGACCTTATATGGATGCACCTGAAATGCCAGATACTGAATACCCAGTATGGTTATCAACAGGTAGAGTATTAGAGCACTGGCATTCAGGAACAATGACTATGAGAGTTCCAGAATTATATAGAGCAGTACCAGAAGCATTATGTTACATGCATCCAGAAGATGCTAAGAAATATGGTGTTAAACAAGGTGCACTTGCATGGGTTGAATCAAGAAGAGGAAAAGTAAAAGCTAGAGTTGAAACTAGAGGTAGAAATAGACCTTCTAAAGGACTTGTATTTGTTCCTTGGTTTGATGAGAAAGTATTTATCAACAAAGTTTGTGCTGATTATACTTGTCCACAGTCAAAACAAACAGACTTTAAAAAATGTGCGGTAAAAATTTATAAAGCATAAATAAGGAGGGTATATTGTCTTGAGCAATATTAATCCTTCAATTAAAAAAGAGTCAAAAATGAAAACGTCTAGAAATGAACCTATTAGCGACAGAAGAAGATTTTTCCTAAAAATGGCAAGAGCAACAGGTCTTGCTATTTTAGGTGGTCTTACATGGAGTGCATTTGTTGATGAAGTTAAAGCTTCTCAACTAACACTTCGTCCTCCTGGAGCACTTGAAGAGGATGACTTTCTAGCAACTTGTATCAAATGTGGTATGTGTGTTGAAGCATGTCCCTTTGATACTTTAAAATTAGCAAAACCTGGTGATAACAAACCTCTTGGAACTCCATTTTTTGAGCCAAGAGATATTCCATGTTATATGTGTCCTGATATTCCTTGTGTACCTATTTGTCCAACTGGTGCATTAGATATGAAGTCAGTACAAAATGAGAAAAAAGAGTTAGATATTAACCAAGCAAAAATGGGTGTGGCCGTTATCGACCATGATTCTTGTATTGCATTTTGGGGTATTCAATGTGATGCTTGTTATAGAGCATGTCCAATCTTAGGAGAGGCAATAACAGTTGAATATACTAAAAATGAAAGAACAGGAAAACACGCATTTCTTAAACCCGTTGTTCATGCTGATGTATGTACAGGATGTGGTTTATGTGAAAAAGCTTGTGTAACTGAAAAAGCAGCAATTTTTGTTCTTCCTGAGGAAGTAGCTTTAGGGCGAGCCGGAGATTACTATATCAAAGGTTGGGACAAAAATGATGAGAAAAGACTTGAAAATGCAACAAGTAAAGAAAATACAACTGGCATAAATGAGAAGTCAGCGATTGATTCTTTAAATAGTGGTATGGAGGATTTATACTAATGGCAAATATATTAGTAAAAAATAAATACTTGATACTACGAAGAATTACGCAGATTTCTGTTATGGCTTTATATATTCTTGCAAATGCTTATGGAGTTAACTTCTTAATGGGTAACCTAAGTGCTTCTTTAGTACTTGAAGTTGTTCCTTTAAGTGATCCATATGCAATAGTACAAATGCTATTTGCAGGAGCTGTATTATCTGTTGATGTATTAATAGGTGCTTTAATCATCACTGTATTTTATATGACTATTGGTGGTCGTGCATTTTGTTCTTGGATTTGCCCTGTAAATATTATTACAGATGCAGCAAATTATCTAAGAAGAAAATTGGGTTTTAATCAAATCCAAAAAAAGCAACCAGCAACAAGATATATGAGATATTGGGTAATTGCTATTAGTTTAGTTATATCTTTTTTTATGGGAGTAGCAGCGTTTGAACTAGTATCACCAATTTCTATGGTTCATAGAGGTTTAATATTTGGTTTAGGTTTTGGATGGGCAACAATTTTAGTGATATTTCTTTTTGACCTATTTGTTTTAAAAAATGGCTGGTGTGGTCATGTTTGTCCTTTAGGTGGATTTTATTCACTTATAGGAAGATTTAGTTTTATAAGAGTTAATCATAACGTGGATAACTGTACATCTTGTATGAAATGTAAGGTTGTATGTCCCGAAGATCAGGTTTTATTCATGGTAACAAAAGAATCTAAACCTGTTTTAAGTGGAGAATGTACAAACTGCGCAAGATGTATTGAAGTTTGCGATGATGATGCTCTTAACTTTTCAATAAAAAATTTTAAACAGGAGAAAAAAAATGAAGTTAAGTAAAATAACTTTAGCTATTACAGCTGCTGCAACAATATTTACTATTGGTTGTACTGCAAGTAAAACTGTAAGTGAAGAATCACTAGGATTAAGAACTACTAATCTTTATACAGAAAAAGATACTGTTGCAGATAAAACGACTTATGGTACTAAAGCAGCAGGTACAAGTACAAAAATTGAAAGAGCTTTTGAAAATGCTCCTCCAATGATTCCTCATGATGTAGAAGGAATGTTACCAATTACTATTAGTAACAACATGTGTACATCTTGTCATGAACCAGCAGTAGCTGAATCAATGGGTGCAACTCCTATTCCAAAGTCACACTATACAAGCTTTAGACCTCATACAACTTTAACAAAAGATGGTATGATAGAAAAAGAAGGTAAAGTAGTAGAGAATACAAGTGACTTTAAAACAGTTGCAAAACCATTACCAACTTTAGCTGGTGCTAGATTTAATTGTAGTCAATGTCATACACCACAATCAAATAGTACTATGGTTCCTAAAAATGTATTTGAAGGAGATTTCAGAACAAAAGGTTCTGATGCTAAGTCAAATTTAATTGATAATATTAACGAGGGTGTAAAATAACCTATGAGAAGAAGAGAACTTTTTAGTTCTCTTGCCTCTTCTTTTAACAAAGAAAAGAAGCAAGAGAGTATTTTAAGACCGCCTTATTATGAAGATGAAGCTGTTTTTTTTACTAACTGTATAGAATGTGATGGAATATGTAGTACAGTTTGTGAAGAAAATATAATTATCATGCAAGAAGATAAAACACCCAAATTAGATTTTTCTAATGGAGGCTGTACTTATTGTGATGAATGTGCAAATGCCTGTCCAAATGAAGTACTAAATATAAACTACAAAAAAAACATAGCAGCAAAAATTGAGATAGATGTATCAAAATGCTTATCATGGAATCAAACTATGTGTTTTTCATGTAAAGATCCATGTTTAGATGAAGCCATAGATTTCTTAGCTATGTTTAGACCTGAAATAAATGATAACTGTACTTCATGTGGATACTGTATAAAATATTGTCCAACTCAAGCCATAAAAATAGTAGGATAAAGGATATATTATGAGTTTTATTAAAGCTATTTTTTTTATTTTTATTTTAGCTATGAGTATAAATGCAAAAAATATACAGCCCTCTTTTGAATATAAAGCAAGTGGTGGAGTAACTGATTTAATTTGTAAAGATCATATTTTATACGCTGCAACATCTGCATCTAGTGTAGATATTTTTGATTTAGAGAAAAAAGAAAAAATAGATTCTATTAAATTACCTAAAATCAAAGATTTTATGGGTGATATTATTGATTCTAAAGTTTATAGTGTTGATGTATTAGAAGATAAAATATTGATTTTATCACAAGGTTTCAAAGGTGGTAGAGCTTTAAATATTTTTGAAAATGGAAAATTAAAAGAAGTTTTATCAGATAAAAAAAGAATGTTTATAGCAAAAGCTAGATTTATAAATAAAGATATTGTAATATTTGCTTTACTTTCAAATCAAGTTTATTTATATGATATAAATAAAAAAGAGACTATAAAACAAATACATGTTTCATATTCAAAGTTTTCTGATTTTGTTTTAGATGAAAAAAAAGAGAAAATTATAGTAGCTGATGAAAGTGGCAATCTAACAATGTTAGATACAAAAAATCTTGCTATTCTTGATACTTTTGAAAAACAGAATTTAGATAATGTTTTTGATGTTGATATTAAAAATGGCATGATTATAACAGCAGGACAAGATAGAAGAAGTGCTATTTATACACTTGATAAAAAAACTGCTTTTTATAAAAATGCAGACTTTTTAGTGTATAGTGCAGCATTAAGTCCAAGTAACAAAATAGCAGCAATTGCAGTAAATGAAAACAATGAAGTGAAAATTTTTGATACTCATTCAAAAGCTGATCTTCATATGCTTTTAGGAAATCCTGCAACTTTAACTAATATACTTTTTATAAATGAAAAAGAAGTTTTTGTTGCATCGGATCATGAAAAAATAAATTATTATAAAATTGATTAAATTTAAAGGATTATAAATGAATATTTCAAGTATCGTAGTACAAACATTACCAAAATTTTTAGATGAAGTTGTAGAGTCATTAAAGAACTGTGACGTATGTGACTATCATATGCACGATGAGCTAGGTAGAATTATTATTACTATTGAAGGTAATGGAGTAGAAGAAGAATTAAAAAAATTAAGAGTTATTGAAAATATTCCACATGTGGCAAGTGCTGATATGCAAATGGCTTATAGTGAAGAAGAATTAAGTGCGCATATGGATGTACTTGATAATGCTGAAGTTGTTCCAAAAGTGCTAAATGAAAAAGATGTAGATCCTAAAGATATTGTTTATAATGGGGATTTAAAAAAGAAAGATTTAGAAGCTTTTGCTAGAACTTTTGATGAAACAAAAGAGAGAAATAAGTAACACAAACTTTTCACAAATATATAGTAAGATTAGGTATGAAAAAGTTAATAATAACACTAATTTTACTATTTACTACTATTGAACTTTTTGCTTACTCTTCAAAAGTAAGCGCTGCATATGCCATTGGAGTTTTTGATGAAAATGGCAATGGAGAAAATATCCAACACGTAAGAAAAACAAAACATGATTATAACGGTGTAGTTTATTCAAAGATTGTAGTTTTTGGAAGACTTAATGGAGTTTTACCAGAGGTTAAAATAGGTAATTCAAAAGGTCACTTTGAAAAAGCTATTCCCATATATAATAGAAAAAAAATTAAAATAGCTCAAGAGATGACTTATAAACATTACACTGTAAAAAAAGGTTATTTTGAAGTTAGATTTAGTGGTAAACTATATGATACAAAAGTATTTGTAAAATAAAGAAGAGAAAACTCTTCTTTATTTATTAATTTAGATTGTAATTAGCACCTTTTACTTTTCCATAAGATGTTAAATAAAAATATAAAACTTGTTTATCTTTATTTATTGCTTCTTTATTCTCAAAACTTATAACCCATTCATTTGCTCTTTTTTTCATATCTTTAATAGGTTTCTTTGCCCATGATTTATCTAATTTACCATTTTGAACAAATTTAGCTAATGCCATTTTTGCATTATCTTCAATTTTTGACTTACTTGCTGTATGTGAATGTCCTGCTCCAGCTGCACCTGCGTATACATTTGTTAAACCTAAAGTTAAAAGTCCTGCTACTACTATTGTTTTTATTGTTTTTCTCATTTTATTTCCTTTTTTATCTTAATTCGTATTCATTCATTTTTTTAATCTCCATATCCTCATGGATATGTAAATGTGTTTTCTTAGCAAATCCTAACTCATCTGGATCTGTTACATGAAGATATCCATGTAATTGCATTAAAAGAAGCAAGAAACCTAAGAACATAATAAAGTGATTTGCAATTTTACTAAACCTTGCAAATGCATCTAATTTTCTTAAATAGTTTAATACTATTAGCATTCCTATAAGTGCAAGTATTTGTCCTAATTCTACTCCTATATTAAATGAAATAATTCTAAGTAACATATCCATTCCAGGTTCACCTAATGGAAGTTCTTGAAGTCTTGTTGATAAACCAAAACCATGAATCAATCCAAAAATCACAACCATCATCAATAAATTAGGAGATTTTTTAATCCCTAAATATGATTGGAAATAACCGTTATTATCAAAAGCTTTATACATAACACTTAGTGCTATTACAGCATCAATAATATAGTAGTTCATTTTGATACCAAACAATGTTGCTGTAATCAATGTAATAGAATGCCCAATAGTAAAGGCTGTTACAAACTTGATAATATCCTTAGTATTTGTTAAAAAGAATATTACACCAAATAAAAATAGTAAGTGATCATAACCACTTAACATATGTGTGGCACCTAGCCATATATATTGTAAATTTCCAGCATTTAATATTGCTGCTTTATCAGCTTCACTCATGCCATGTGCATATGCACTAACACTTAGAAGCATTAATGAAACTATTATAAATAGTCTTTTCATTTAAGTCCTTATTTAATTTGTAAGATTGTTTTTTATTTAAATAGGATTATGAAATAGGAGGACGGAATATACTATTTTCTATTAAATTAGATAATAGTTTTATATATTTAGGTGATTTTTCTTTTAGAAAAGAAGTAGTCGGTTTTTCTTTTTTAATTTCATAAAAAAGTGTAGTTTGGCTTTCGCTATGAGAATGTTCATAAATATATGTAACCCCAGATATTTCTTCACTATGAACATGAATATTTTGATTTTGAATTATACTAGTATTTGAATTTAAAAATTGTATTACTATAAATAAAATCAATATTGCTTTTTTCATCTAAATTTTAACCTACACTATTTTTAATATTACATTTTTTTGTTTTTTATCATAAGTATATTCTAATGAATACCCATGAATTAAAACAATATTCTTAATAATAAATAAACCAAAACCATATCCAGTAGAACTTTTATGACGTTTGTTTTTATCTATTTTCCACTTTTTAATATCTTTTGAAATATCAACAGGAAGTTCTTCTCCTTTATTTATAAAAGATATTCCAAATTCATCACATATAATTTCTAAAGTATTATCATTTGAGTATTTAAAAGCATTGTCTAAAAGGTTTTTTATACATAAAACCCAGAACTCTTTATCACCTTTTAGAATAGCTTTTTCACATACTTTTACCACAAGGTTTTTATTTTCAATAAAAATTCTACTTTTAGCTATATTGATTAGCTCAAGTAATGAGTTTTCATCTTCTTTTATTTTATTTTGATACGCAATTAAAGACTCTATTTGAGAAAACTCTTCTAGTTCATTATTTAAACTATTTAATATATTTGATAGTTTTTCATGGGTGAAACTTGAAGGTTCTTGATTTAAATAAAACATACCTTTTGCTAAAGGCATTTTCATTTCATGCATAAATATTTTATTAAACATTTCACGTATTTCTAAAATCTCTTCAATTTTTGAAATAGATTCATTGTAAGAGCTAATCATTTGTTTTATCTCAACATAATTAGAATCAATATCTAAAGGTGATAAATCCCCTATTTTGAGCTTTCTAAGCTTCTGATGAAGCTTAGAAAGAGGAGATAGAGACCTTTGTACTTTAATATATAAAAGCCCTTGAGTAATTAGTAGTAACATAAATACTAAATGAATAATAACCATACTTCTATGGGTAGAGATATCTTCTAATACAATTTGATTTTTATTATTATAAATTTTTACTAACTGAGTATTGCCACTAGATATAACTTCAAAACCTCTAGTTAAGTTTCCTTTTTTTAGTTCACTTATATAATCATTAGGAATTAATTCCTCAAATATTTTCATATTAAAAGCTTTTACTTGTTTATTAGTGATTTCTATATTTTTATGTAATAAATCCTGAAGATTGCTTGCTGTATTAAAATATCTTGCAGTATCAAACTCTAAATGCTGTGCTTTTTGTTGGAAATAGAAAAATACCCAAAGTAAAAGAATCACTAGAAAAGATATAAAAAATAAAAAACTTGTTTGAACAACAAGAGAACTTTTAATTTTAGAAAACAATTCTATACCCTCTTCCTCTTATTGATTTTATAAAATTTTTTTGAGTAAATTCTTTTAATTTATTTCTTATTTTTGAAATAATCATTTCTAATGACTTTCCATCACTTGAAGATATAGCTTGAGAATCATAAATAAGTTGTTCTTTTGAAACAACAGAACCTTCATTTTTTATAAGCTGTTTTAAAACTTCAAATTCACCTTGCGTTAAATATAAAGCCTGCTTCTTGTATAAAATATCACAGGCTTTTTCATCAATTTCAAACTCTTTTTCTTCTTTAAAAAACTCTTCATTTGATCTTCTTAATAAGCTAATAATACGAGCATAAAGTTCATCAGGATCATAAGGCTTTGGTAGATAATCATCAGCTCCAAGTTGTAAGCCTAAAATTTTATCAGGAACACTACTTCTAGCAGAAGAAATAATAATAGGAATCTTGCTTTTTTTTCTAAACTCTTTACAAATTTCTAGACCATCTATACCAGGAAGTCCTAAATCTAATAAAACTAAATCATAATCATTTAAATCTAAAACTAAAGCTCTAAATGGGTCATCACAAGTTAGTGTTTCAATACTTCTAGTTTGTAAAAACTGAGTAATTAATTGAGCAAATTCTAAATCATCTTCTATTAAAAGTATTTTTGTCATTTTTTAATCCATTATATATTTGACTTTATTTTTCCAAGAATTATGACAGGCCATACATGTATTATTAAATGTATTTAAATTATCTAAAGCTTTATTCCACTCTTTTTTATTAACTGCTTTTTCAATTTCTAAAACATCTTCGTCCATTTTTTATCAAAATACAGTAAAGTAGATTTAAAACCATTCCAATCTTTTTTATCCATAATAATCCATGGTTTTTTCTTTGGAGCAGGATGAGTTCTTACAAAATTTATACCCTCATCAACAAGTATCTTATTCATACCAATTATACCACTTTG